>Ga0209091_10003913_pt1 | contig 11814 bp, 7 predicted proteins | sample ArcticOcean_MG_C_6_FD_187438 | JGI IMG/M metagenome (GOLD analysis project Ga0209091, IMG submission 187438) | Marine microbial communities from western Arctic Ocean - ArcticOcean_MG_CB8_128 (SPAdes) (version 2) | ecosystem: Environmental > Aquatic > Marine > Oceanic | place: Arctic Ocean...
GTACCTACTTTTTATGAAAACTTTTTTTTTCTTCTTTTTCTTCCCGTCCTCCTCTCTCACTCTGAGCTTGAGCCTTCCGCCGCAAGCGTAAATCTCTCTCTCTCTCTCTGTGTTTACTTCTTTCGCATCTCTTCGTTCATGCACTGCGAACACTTTGGAATGGGCATAGAAGCTATTGGCATGAACGGCACAAAGCATGTCTTTTCGCATTTTCCACAGTTCCCTTGATACAAGCGCTGGCCAGAAATACTCGAGTGCTTCGTTTTCGTCCATCCCGATCTGGGCTCCACCGGCGGTCGCACATCTTCATCGGCGTCGAGTATCTTCTTAGTACCCAAAAATTCACCCAATACAGCACCCGCGGGAGAAATGTCAATCTTCTTCTTCGCCGGCGCGCCAAAATCTCGTTCGCTCTTGCGCATGACAATTTTTCCTTCGTTGTTGAAAAAATTTTCAACCGTGAATAAGCCGCCGCTCTCGATGGTCTCCTTGGCCTCGAGATCGTACCATTTCTTAAACGTCACGACTGCGTACATTTGATCCGCCGCGTGTTTAGTCGGCCTGACGGTAACGTCGATAATTTCTCCGAACGGCGCTAACTTTCTTAAAACAATCTCTTCCGCAAGTTTATGCGCGTTCTTTTGGCGCCTCAGGTAGTCCAGTCGATCTTTCTCCGGCATCTCCTTCACGTCTCTGATATCTGAATACGATACGTCCAAACCAGCGGCTTGGTAGACCTCATCTAAGACGTTCTCGGGCAAATTCGGAATGTTCACTTTCGGCCCTTCGTATGTAAACCCTCCAGACGATGGAGCAGTCGCGGCAGAAGTGGCGAGAGGTTGATGTTTTCTTACCCTTCACCTTTACATCTTCCTCATCCGGCGCCGCAGCGCGTTTCTTTTGCTGTTGCTGTTGCTTCTTAATCGCACTGCGCGGCTCGATCCATTCGTGCATTTTCGCTTGCTTTGCCGCTGCCGCCACCACGGTGCCATATAAAGGTGGTTTCCCAGTTCCAGGAGTAACTGTAACTAACGCATTCGCGTAGGCCATCTCCGCTCTTCTTTCGCTCGATCGAGCGACATACTCTTCCTCTTCCTCTTCCTCTTCTTCTTCTTCTCTTTCTTTTCTCGCTTCTTCGTCTTCTTCAATCTCAACCGGAGATACCGGAGATCTCTTCGCGCCATACTTGTACGAATACGAAATGTGCTGCCCATCTGGTGTCCCCGGAGACATTGGCCGTTGATCTCGCTTTTTATGCTTCGAAGAGGCGGTGACCGCGACGGCGGCGGCGGCGCGCGAAGTTTGCACGGCTTGCAACTGTTTCAACGTCGCTTCGAATTGCGCGCTGTATTCTTCCGCCCCGCCCGTCGCCGTTCTCGGTCGTTGCAGTTGCGATGACGGTGCTTTCGGGCCGTCTCGACGTAACCATGGCTGATCGACAGAACCGATAACCCGCGCTTCCATGAAGGCGCTTTCTAAAGATTGCAAGCCGATGGCTCGATACGCGCGATTCACGCCGCGCTTTGACTTCATGAACGTACAAATCAAAGCGCAGTTTCCAATTTGAAGAGAAGATGTTCCGGAAGAAGAAGAAGGCACAATTGATGTCGAATACGCGCTTTTATCACCAGCACCACCATCGCTACTCAAAGCGTTATAGCTTTCGTGATCGATAAATGTCAAAGGAAGGACCATGCGCGTCTCCCCCGGTTGCCGAGGCCCGTATAATCTCGTAAACGTCAAAGCAGCTTGCTTCGGATCCAACTTGCAAATTCTTTCGGCTCGATTGATCGTCTCTTTCGCCGATATCCTTCGCAAATACTGCGAGTTCAAAAGATTCTTCGGCAAAAACGAACTCACCAACGATAAATCGTCCAACTGTTCCCAAAAAGAGGCGTCCACGTCCAACGCGGCGTGCGCGTCGTAGACCAAATCTAAAGGATCGTCGTAAAAGATAGCCGGATCTGGCGCGCGCATCAAAGGCTCGATGTAATTCCACGGCATTTTTGGATCTCTCAATCGATCTTTCGTCACAAACGCGACGAGCTCGTACGGATGTTGTTGATAGTGCTGCGTTTGACCGCTCGCGCCTCCCAAAACCTCTCTCGCTTGCAACACGCAATACAACTCGTTCTTCTCCTTCTTCGTCAACAACCCGGTGTGGAAAGCCACGAACACCGCTCTTCCTTCGTCGGAAAAGCACTGAATAACTCTTCCAATCTCCACTAACCGTAAGAAATACGCGTTCAAATACCCTCTCAACAATCCTAAATACGGCGGCGTAAACGACCGGTCCTTCGCCGCGAGCGACACGTCCCGGCAGTTCCAGTCGTGCCAATCGATCGCATCGGACAGTTCTCTCAGCGACATCGCTCCGCCATACGCCTCTCTCGCGTCTGGATCTGGGTGGAAACGCATGTTATATCCTCCTTCTTGCTCCGAGGACGTGTGCACGTCATCGATCGCCGCGAACTCGTTCAACCTCGAAGGTCCTGCGTCTTGACTTTCGTGGGAAGGATGATCGATATCCCACCCGGACAAGGCGATACCGTACGGGTTAAAATACGCTCGCATCCCGAGCTCGCCCATGATTTGATTATTCTCCGCGGCTTGCGCGCACCACCCTGCGGCCACCACGTGCGAAAAGAACTGAGACTGTTGTTGCGTCGTCGTCGTCGTCGCCTTTTGCTGTTGTTGTTGTTGTTGTTGTTGCTGTTGCAGTTGCGGCGACGACGACTGCGCGTGTTGCTGCCCGGAACCATGACCACCACCTTGACCACTCAACGAGAGCGAAGACGTAGAAAGTTTCGTCGAAGGTTGTTCCCGCTGTTGCGCGTTTTGCTGCGTTTGCTGAAGCTGAAACGACGAGAGAAAGTCAACTCCGACTTGGTGCTGCAAAATATGCGATTGGTGAGAATAATACGGCGTCGACGTTTGAGGGGAGGATACGCCACCACCGTAACTTCCACCACCCGCGCTTTCCTCGGACGACGCGCTGCTACTCATGATATATCTCTTTCCCTCTCTCTCTCTCGAGTAAAGTGTCAATCGATAAAAAAGCGCGCGACTAAATGTGAAGAAGAAATTGCACATGTAATTGCATTGAAAACCACCCAAAAAAAAACGTTCGTGTGGAAGTTTGTCGAAAAGAAACTTGAGAAGAAGAAAAAAAAAAGAAAAAAAAAAGAGAAGAGAAGAGAAGACCAAACAGAAGAGAGAAGCATTCCCTTCTTCTTTCTCTTTCTTCTTTCTCTCATTCACTGTCTGGTTAAAAAATACGCCAAAAAACAAGAAATAAGAGAGAGTTTTGTGATCACTCGTGTGCATGTATCTTCTATGTCTATATCTAAATGCTCCTGAAAATTCGTACACGTGTATATGTGTGTGTGTATGTTCTTTGTGTGAATTTTTAGCTCTAAACTCATTAGGACCGAGTAGATACAGATGTATATGTCATCATATTAAGCGCTTTTTTGTACGGAAGCTCCAAAAAAAATTTGTCTTGTATTTTTGCCCACGTTTGATGCGGAAACACAAAAGGACTCACTTTCTCCGTTAAAAAAGCGCTCTCTCTTTCTCTTTCTCTTGCGAGCGAGCGAGCGAGTGAGAGAGCGGGTACTTCCTCCCACGCGCTCTCTCGCTCTCCTTTTGTTGTTGTTGTTCTCGAGAGCGTCGCTTCTTCTTCTTTCATCGATAAAGGAAAGCATTTGTTGACACCATCGTCGGACGACAAAAATCCCCGACGACGACGGCGACGACGAGAAGACGAAGAAGAATATCGAAGAGCTATAGCGCTGATAAAGAAGAGATAAAGAAGAGAAATAAAGAAGAAGATGACGTCAACCTCGTGCACTGATAATAAAATAAACGAAAACCTCCACGACTCCACGTACGAACCCGTGAACGATAAACTTCTCGGATCCGGCTCCTACGGGTTAACGAAACTCATGAGGGAAAAATCCACCGGCAAACAGTACGCGATTAAATACATCGAACGAGGCGATAAGATCACCGAGCACGTGAGACGAGAAATTGTGAACCACCGGAACTTGAACCATCCAAACGTGGTGAAATTTAGGCAGTGTTTACTCACGCCGACGCATTTAGCGGTCGCGATGGAAGCCGTCGGTGGAGGCGAACTGTTCAGTTACGTCCAACAGCAAGGGAAGTTTAACGAGTCGCAGGCGAGGTATTTTTTCCAACATCTCATCAGCGGGGTGGAGTATTTACACAACATGAGGATTTCGCACAGAGATTTGAAGCTAGAAAACACTCTGGTGGATTTGAACGAGACGCCGACGCTGAAGATTTGCGATTTTGGGTTTAGTAAAGGCGGATTTGATTCGCAGCCAAAGACGCAAATCGGGACGCCGGCGTACATCGCGCCGGAGGTGTACGCCGGAGTGCAACCGTACGATGGCCAGGCAAGTGACGTGTGGGCGTGCGGGGTGTTGTTGTACGTGACGTTGGTTGGGAGATATCCGTTTCAAGATCCGAAAGATCCCGGGAGCAGTCATAAGATGATGCAAAGAGTGTTGAGCGGGACGACGGAGATTCCGAGTTCTTTGAGCGAAGAGTGTAAGGATTTGATGGGGAAGATTTTCGTGACCGATCCGAAAAAGAGAGCGTCGATTGAGGATATTTATATGCACCCGTGGTTTCGGCACGATTTGTCGCCGAATGTGCCGCTTGGGAACACGCAACCCGGGCCTGCAGATGGGGACATGTTGAAGGAGCTGCAATCGCTGGAGGAGATCAACGCCATCGTGGACGCCGCGAAAGTCGCGCCGAAGAAACCAAAAGGTAGTTGGGGGTACGACGATGACGACGACGATGATTGCGATCACATGGGCGGGTCTGGAGATTTAGGTGGGTCGTTGGATGTTGATTATTAATTAATACAGTGTATATAACGACAATAATAATAAATATAATAATAATGTTTAGAAGAAGAAGAAGAAGAAGAAGAAGAAGGAAAAGAGGAAGAGAATCTATTTAAAAGTAATAAAAGATACCCGAGTTGAACGTGCGTTAAAACAGAAATAAATAATCTGGTGATACTCGTGCTCTCTCTCTCGCTCTCACCCTCGGCACAACCATCGTCGTCTGCGTATCATTAAAATCGGTTCTCCGGTCGACTCGCCAACCACGTCTTAATGCCTGGCAAATTCTCCACGTTTTCAATCACTTTATTCATCTTCGGGCAACTTTCTCTCGCTTTCTCCGCTCTGGCGGCGTCGTCGAACGTTTGCGTCATCGTCACGTACAAAACCACATCCGCCAATGACACTTTATCACCAACCACAAACCCTTCCTCACCATTTTCAATCACTTTTTCTAGTCGTTCGCACCATTTTGTCATGTCTTCGTTGTACCATTTCTCCTTCTTTGCAATCTGGTCGTCGTCCGGCGGCGCGAACGGGTTCCCTCTCACTTTCGCCCACGCGTCTTTAACATCTCTCACGTGCTCTGCAAACGCGTCGATTCTCCAACTCTCCGCCATGTTTTTACCGTACAAACCTAAATCTCTCGCCACGTACCGTTCGATCGTTTTCGATTGTCCCACAGACATCCCAGAGTGTTCTAAAATCGGCAACCTATCCAGATTTTGCTTAAACAACCCGCGTTCTTTGTCCAACGGATGTTGCTTTTCAATCGTCGGCTTGTTATCCACCATGTTAAATTTGTATCTAAAATCCTCGTAATCGCACTCCGCGGCTGCAAATAACGTTCGAATCACCTCCGCCGCGCCTTTCGCGTCGAAGTATCTCAGAACCGCTTTCGTCTTGCGTAACGCGTTCGTTTTGTCTCTCCTGTGCGCTTTGATTATCGCAATCGCGCCGACAAAACCAACCACGAACGCGAACGGTTGCGAAGAGACAACCGCGTTGGAAACGTTTAAGAATTCCGGCGTTTGTGTTGTTGCACCACTGTCGATTGCCATTTTCGAGGCCGATTGTTTCTTCGAAGCTTTTGGCGCGAGTTGTTCTTTCGCCTTAGTACTCCTATCACTGGCGGCTTCGATTGGAAATCCCCGAACAACAGCACGAGTAACTCTTTTCTTCTTAAACGACTTTGACGCGTAAAGAATTTGAGAGCGTCCAGAGGACGAAGAAGTATACGCGGAGGAGGCTCTGAAACTCGTCGATGCGGATAAGAGTAACGACGACATCTTCTTTCTTAAAGAGGAGGAAAGTAAAGCGTTTTGTGCTTAATTTTTGTGAAGTTTTTATCTTCTTCTTCTTGGAGCTAAAAACCAAGAAGTCTGCTCTTTCCTTTTATATGACTAAAAACTATGTATAAATACTACCTTCTGGAGCGGTGGTACCACCAAAACCCGCCTTGAAGGATTGGTGGTGGTGGTCGTGATGATGCTCTTCTTCTCCTCCTACTCGTGGTTCTTTCTCCAACGTGTATACTTTTCCTCTGACGAAGACTCGCTTCGTTCTCTGCTCTGATACGAGAGCGCGCAACGCGTTCGCGCTGGCGAAGAGGAAGCCGCAACTCGCCGCCCAAGCGTTGAAGTGGCCGTTTTCTTCGCCCGACATTTCCAAGGCGTGCGCGTTTTTTAACCAGACGAGTTTGCTGACGATCCAAGTGACCGTTGCACTCATGACGCGCGCGGCGGAGTCGCGGTTGGAGTAGTCGAAGGTGGCGAGGCTGATTGGGAGTAAAGCGCACCACCAGGCGAAGTATTGCGAGGTGATCACCGAGTTGAACGCGACGAACGCGAAGGTTTGCGCGAACATCGCGAAAGGAAGGTCGTACGCGAACGCGATGCCGATGAGGACGGTTAAGCCGTATTGGGTGATTTTGCTCGCCAAGGCGTACGCTTTCGTGAGAGATCTGGAGAGGATGTAGGCGCCGAAATCGGATTCGGCGTCTTCGATGGCGGTGTCCAGGTAAACGCTGAAGAAGTTCGGCGCGAAGTTGTGTCTCGGATCTTTTCGAGAGAAGTGGTACAAGATGGCCTCGTTCAGGTATGCTTGGCCGTATTTCCAGTAGCACGCGAACGTTGAGAACGCGAAAGCGGTGAAGGAGATGCCCGCAAACAAGAGTCGAGCGATGTTGAACAATCCGTTGGCGCCGAATGCACTTTTCGAAGCTAACGCGCGCGCTCTTCGCAGTCGTCTGGTTTCTTTTGTTTCTATCGCCATCGATTGGCGATCGCTATTGCTTGCTGCTACTTTACTTTGTTGTTGTTGTTGCTGCTGCTCTTGCTGCTGCTGCTGCTGCTGTAGCTCTTGATCATCTCCTACTCCGGACGATGGCAATCTTTCTCTTTTACTCTTACACCCGCTTCTCTCCAACTTCGCTCCACCTCCTCCGCCGTAATAGTTCCAATTCACGTGATACTGTACGTCCAGAGCCACAATCAGAGGCACAATGTATATAACAGGATACATCCGAAAATGTACCGCCAACCCAAAACTCACCGCGGAATTCAATATCGTCCCAAACATCAAACTCTTCAACGAGAACAACACTAAAGCGTTCGCGACGGCGTCGCACGACCCTCTCGTGCTAATCGCCATCGTCAGAGGATTAAACAGATACAACGCGGTCATTTGAATAGTAAAACTCTCCGAACATTTTCGTTTTCGCAAGATTTCATGCACCAGTTTCCCGCAGTACACGTCGCACAGACTGAACAAAACCTTCCCAAACTCTGCGAACCAGAACACGTTCGGTGTCAACATCCACGCGAGTAAAGGCGTGTACCTGTACGTGTTTCTTTCGTACGGCGATTGGTTGTTGTACACGTATCTCGCGGCATCCGTAAACACGTCGTAATCGATATCCGTGTACCGAACGCCAGAGAAGAACGCCGGGTGCGCGTCTTGGACTTTCCCGAAGAGTACGAGTGCGAGGCGAACGACGAACGCGTAGAGGAAGATGGTTTTGCTCGTCACTGGTGGGAAGAGGAGAGACTTGACGCGAGAGAGCGAGGTGGACATGATGAGATGAATTCAGACTCTTCTCTGTTTCTCTCTCACAAGCGCGCACGCGCACGCACACACACTCTCTCTCTCGCTCACTTCCCCGTGTGTGCGTCTTTATTCGATGTAAGAAATTCGAGCAGTGGAAAAAGTAAAGAGAGAAAGAATGCGCGAGGCTTTTTTAGTTACCGAGCATGTATGTATGTGTGTACCAGGTATATATAATGGTATATATGTTCTTATTAAAATAATACAAGATGCCTCTGTGTGTGTGTGTGTGCGTGTGGTTATGGTATATGCATAGATGATCTTCGCCGCTCTTCGCTCTTCGCTCTTCGCTCTCGAACCGCAAAGATATTCACTCTTCTCCTCACTTTCTTACCACTTCGTAGCTAACTTTTCGGACATTGCGCTCATCGCTATGCAGAAGGTTTGGTAGGCATTCAACGGGTGTGAGTAATCGCACGCCCATACGTTGTGCGCCAATTTACCAAACAACATGACTACTTCGTCTTCGTTGTTATCTCGGACCAACTGGAAGTTCCTCTTACTCGGGATCTTTACGCGGCCGCCGTACTTGTAGCAGAAATGCCACTGCCCGTCAAACATTCTATACTCCGGGACCTTGGACATTAATAATCGCATGTGTCTCATATCTCTCATCGCTTCCCACTTTTCCAATCGCGCTTTTCCATTCTTGTCTTGTTTGTATAAGGTTGGGACGAGGCACGTCATCTTTCGGTAGCTTCCGCCCAGTGTAAAAATAGTCGGTTCGTACACGATCGCCGTGACGACTCTGCGCTGATACTCCTCCTCGACCTCGCCGCCTTTCTTCTCGCCTTGGTCGTACGCGGTAAATCGAGAGCCTAAAAAGTTCCCTGACATTTTCCCGAGGTAATCTTCCCCTTCCGCTTTAAAGTTCGTGCACGTCGAAAAGATGTATCTCTTACCAATTTTCACTTTCGCTAACGTTTGCTCCTCTTGGCAGCACATGACCAATTTATCGTATTTTCCTTGCTCGTCGTGAACGTAATATTTATAAATCGGATACTTTTTGCTCTTGGTGTCGTCGACGACGATGAAACCTTTGATGATGCCCAACTCTTGCGGAGGCGGCAATCGTCGCATGGTATCCACGTCGAAACCTTTCACCAACGCGTCTCTAATCATCATGTCCATCGTCGGGTTCGCTTTCGCGTTTTGCTTCGCTTCCTGCGCGGCTCTCTTCGACGTTGCCTTCGCTAAAACCTCCCTGGCGATTTGTTCGTTCACCGTCGGGTCCTCGCTGTCCTCGGGCGGTTTGTATTTCGAATTCTCCTTGAACTGCTCGCGGAACTTTCTCTTCTCTTCATCGGTAAAGTCTTCCGACATGGCCGCGTTAAGCGCAGCCATCGCCTCGCTCGTTTGGAACGGATTGTTGTTGTTATTACTGGTGGTATTATTCGGAGGCCCATCCACCGACGGGCGCCTTCGGAACGGATTTTGAAACAATCCAGCCACGCCTCCTCTCTTCTCTTGCTGCGACGACTGCGAACTCTTATCGCTCATATTCTCTTCTTCGTCCATCAACCCCGGATCGGCTTTCACCGCTTTCCCTTTCCCTTTCTTCATTTTCGCGGCGTCGAACGCTTCGTCCGCGTCGTCGTATTTCGAACTTTGCGCGGATTTCGCGGACATTATCGACCGGGATTGCGGTTGCGATCTCGCATCGTCGGCGGACTGAAAATCGGACTCGGAGGCTTCCGAGTTGCTCGCGGAATTTTTCCGTCCTCCGAACATCCTCAGTGGTATTTATATAATCGGGCTTATGCGCGCGCGTTTAAAGTGCGTGTTTACGTGTGTTTATGTGTGTGAGTCTTAACTCTTCTTCTCGGAAAGATCAAACGGAGTTTAAGAGAGGAATACTATAAACTTTAGTATTCGTTGTTTAAACGATTACTTGCGCGTTCGTGTGATGATCTTCTTTTTGTTTTTTTTTTGCTGGCGAAAAATCGCTCTCGAGGAACTCGATGTCTCTCTAGAGGAAACGTTCGTTTTATACGAAACGTCGGACACAGAAAAGAGTCCTTGTGATATTATTTTAATTTTAGACTGTTAGAGGCAGAAAGCAGTCGAGAGGAAGCTTTTTAGTAGTAAATATGTAGTAACACGGACAACCAGAAGAGAAAAGCGGGAAAAAAATGTGAACAACGTTTCAGTCTCCTTTATCGCCGCGCCCGCTTTAGTACGCGCGCGCTCTCTTTTTGTACGGTCTTCTGTATGTAATAATAATAGAATAAGTATACTCTCTACCATGGTACTACAACGTGTCTATATCCTCTGTTTTTACTAATAATAAACTATTTCATTTTATTCGCAAAGCTTGGAGTAAACGAACTCGGGCTTCGATTTTCTTTTCCTCGTTTTCGCGATTTATTTTCGTCGTCGTCGTCGTCGTCGTCGTCGTCGCGCGTCGTCGTTGTTGTTGTTCTTGTTGTTGTTGTTGTTGTTGTTGCTGCTGAGAGCGATGTTGTTTTGGTACGGTCAAAGAGGAGGCGCTCTTCGCGGTGACGGCTTCGAGTTGGCGCAAGCGCCGCTCTTGCGTTTCGAGCTTTTCGCGTAAAGCGAAGAGCTCTTGTTCTTTTTGGTCTTCGGCGTCGTCGCTGTTGTTTGCTTTCTTTGGTTTACCGCTACTTCTACTTTGTTTTTTCCGTTCCAAGGCGGCTGCGTTTTGCTGCATTTTGATAAACTCGGCTTGTAATCGAACCGACTCGTACGACTCCTCCCGAGGAGCCGGAGGCGTTTTCAAATCGATCAAGTTTCGTTTCTTTTCTGGAGGCGTGTCCTCGAACGTCATCAACCACGGGGAGAAGAGGTGATCTTGTTGTTGTGGTTGTGGTTGTGGTTGTTGTCGTCGTCGAACGTTTACCCTTTTTTCTTCTTCTTCTTCTTCTTCTTCTTCTTCTTCTTCTACTACTATTCCGTTTCCTACGTTTGCTCTGAGAGGCGATTTCGCCGCCTTCTCGATGAGCGCGGTTACGCGTGGGGACGTTTTCACAGATCCACCCGGCGTAAACGCTTCTTGTTCTTCCTTAAAGGAGTACTTTTTTTTATGTTGCGGAGGTAACGGCGAGTCTGGAGAGTATTGCGTGTAATCCGAATCTTTTCCCGGCGTCGAAAATGTTGAGGACGGTGATCCGTTCGGCGCGTCGTCCTCTTCTTCCTCCTCCTCCTCCTCTTCTCGATCTTTTTCTTCGTCGTCCACGACCGGAAAATCTTCTTCCCCTTCTTCTGTTTCATCGAGCAATAACACGTCTTCTCTCGTCTTCGCTTCCAGAAAAGTCTCGAAATCTTTCTTCATCTCCAACAATTTCTCGCACTCTTTCGCCAACGCTCGTCTCTTTTGATCCAACAACTGGCAATTCTTCCTCTCTGTTCGCGTCTTTTCGTTCGCGTTCTTCATTGCCGTCGTCGCGTCTTCGGCTTGTCTTTCCGCCTCTCTCACTTCGTCTACAAACTGTGCCTTCCACATCTTCTCCTCCTCCAACTCTCCTCTCAAACTGTGCAACGCTTCCTCCACCGCTTCTCTCTCAGCGAGTTTTTCCTCCATCTTCCGCTCTTCCTCTAAACAACTCTCCTTCAAATGCTCCAACTCTCTCTCCGCTTCACCTTGCTCGTGGTCCAACTCTTTCAAAAACGAAATCTTACAACTCGCCTCTTGGTCCGCGTGTTGCATTTCCACTCTCGCTTGCGCCAATCGATTCTCCACCTCTCTTATTTCTATTTCTAAATCTTGCACCTCAATTTCCAATCGTTGCTTTTCGTCTTCGTTGTTATCGCACTCGATTCTGCTCGCCGCCGAGGCCATTTGATGATATTCCACATCTTCCCCGAG
>Ga0209091_10003919_pt1 | contig 11809 bp, 4 predicted proteins | sample ArcticOcean_MG_C_6_FD_187438 | JGI IMG/M metagenome (GOLD analysis project Ga0209091, IMG submission 187438) | Marine microbial communities from western Arctic Ocean - ArcticOcean_MG_CB8_128 (SPAdes) (version 2) | ecosystem: Environmental > Aquatic > Marine > Oceanic | place: Arctic Ocean...
GCTGGAGAAAGAAAATAGGAAAGATTTAATCAAAAGAGTGGAAAAGTTGTTCGGGTACGATTGGTTGACGATGGCGGTTTTGTTAGATTTCGAGCCATTCCGGAAGCCGTTTTATTACTGGGATAATATTGAGAATTTAGCGGACGAGTTGAGAGCGTTAGTGCACGCGATGTGGTTTGAACAAGACGACATGTCAGCTTCTGGTAGCGGCGAAGACGACGACGATCAACGCACGTTTTGGTACAACGACATCTCCGGAGCGATTTCGTTCGCGAAACCAAACGAAGACGACCACGATCGGCACATGGTCATGCCAACGAGAAGAGACTTAATCGACGCGAGAAGGTGGGATTTGCATCATGCGGTGGTGTTACACGGTGGATACGGTGCAGTGGCGAAGACGTTGAAGTGGCCAAGAGCGAGGTGGGCGGAAGATCGTCACTTGTTGAACTTTGACATCTTTTCTAAAGAATTATTGGATTGCATGGAGAACGAGATATTCGACCAGGACGAGGACGAGGACGACAAAGTCAGCGAGAGAATGAAAAACAAAAAGATTGGCGCAAGCACGCGACTTCCTAGCGCTTTGGAATTACGTAACGTTGGACGCGACGATCTCGCCAGACACATGGTCGAACACGGCGGTCCAGTCACGATGGCCAAACGCATGCGCATGAAACCGGGCAAAGGCGCCTGGATTCGCGCTCGACGCGAAAACGACGTCAATTCGTTCAAAATATACTTGAAAACGCTCGCAGAAGACGTTCGAACGTTTGCCAAAGAGCAAAAAAAAAGTCAGAAAGATGTTTTGTACATGCCAACGGACGAAGAGCTCATCAACGGCGGTCGTCACGATCTGCGGTACCGCGTGAAAGAAATCGGAAGCGCAACGGTGGCAAAATACGCAAAGTTGCAGAATCGAACGGAAAAAATGTCCCTCGCCGAAGCGAGAGCGTTTTTGCACGAAGAAAGTTTACAGGCGAAGTATTTTCGTGACGGGAAACGCGTCGAATTCGTGCATTTCGTGAAGGAAGAGACAGGAAAACGCATGCCTTGGAACATGCCGAGAGACCCGATGCGATTTTATCGCCAACGCGAAGAGTGGGTGTCGTGGGAACATTTCTTGAAGCCGGTCGCGGACGATGCATACGAGAAGGACAAGGAGTTGAAACAGAGTAGTCGCGCGTAGATACAATAGTAATTATAAAGTTGATGTGAAAGTGTGCTTTATATAGCTGTAGCCTCTTAGATATGTACTTTATAGTGTGTAAGTCGTTTTTGATTCTAATATGGTCTCTCTTCTTCTTTTTCTTCTTAACCTCCTCTTTCTCTCTCACTCACTCTGTGGGTAACATCAATGCATCCAGCGCGAGAGAATCATCACCATCGTCGTCGTCGTCGTCGCCGTTTGTATCAATTTACAACTCTTGCTTCGCCCCATTTTCTCTCGACCTCTTCACCGATCTCAACTGCGCCAACTCCGGAGAAAGCGCCGCTTGCGCGTCCTCCTTCGCCTTCTTCCCGTCTTCGTAAGAAGCTTGCAACCCTTTCAACAACGCCTCCAAATCCTCGTCGGCTTGCTTCAACTTCGCGTCCGAGTCTTCAATCAACTTGTCCAACTCAGCGTCCGACAACGCCATCTTCGTCTCCAAAGACTTCTTTTGCTCGGCGTCGCACAAGTCCATGTGTTCCACCCCACAGGACGGACCCAAAGACTCCTTCGCAAACTTAGACAACTCCTCGTAATCTCTGCCGCCGTTGTACGCGTCGCCCATCGGGTTCGCCGTGAAATATTTCAACGTCGGGTAGCCTTGCACGCCGAATTTTTGGCACAAGTTTTGGTGCACCGTGCAGTCCACGTCGCCGATCAAAACCGTGGACGAACCGTCGTATTCGTCGCCGAGTTTATCCCAGGCTGGTTTCAGCGCTTTGCAGTGGCCGCACCTGTTCGTAACGATAATAATAATAATATTAATAAACAAATAATAACGATAAGAAAGGATACAAAAAGATCGACGGACGAGAAAGTGGCAGCAAAAAGCGCGCATTTGTTCGCCTCGACGACTCTTCTTCTTGGAAAGACTCGATCGAATACTCCAAGTCGCGAGACGACGCGACGATTGAAGTGCGACAGGACCCCTACTCGTCCTTTCGCAATTGGTTTGTGCCGCCGGCACGCAAAAAAAGAAAAAAGGATCTCTAATCCAAATCCAAAATCATTCGCAGAGGAGCGAGAGAGAGAGAAGAAACTGCGTACCACGGGGCGTAGAATTTCACGAACGCGCCCTGTGTTCAACAATAACGATCACATCGCGTCGCATTATTCGTATTCCGGGGGAGAAAAGAGAGAATAAAAAGGTCAGTTTCGATCATCATCATCGGTAATGGAAAGTTCGATTAAAAAAAACGCATCGCGTCTTCTCAAAGAATACTACGCATCAAATCGATTCTCTGAACTTACCTTCCCGCTTTCAAAAACCTGCGCGTCGAAATCACCTTCGGTGAGATCCACCGCGCCGGCGTTCGCGCCGGTAATGGCGAGTAAGCCGACGAGCGTGAGAGATTTTTTCATGCCAAACATGAGTGATTTTTTGATGTGTTTTTTGTGCGTAAAACGTGCGAATTTTAGTGGCGAATTCGCGAGCGTTTTTTCCTCTCGTCGTTTATGCGTGCGAGATCAAGACTCGAGAGGAATATTTGCTTTGACGAGAATCGAGCGAAGAGATGGTTTGATTTTTCCGAATATACGGAGGAATGCGCTTCGTTTGAATTTCCGTTCACGTTTGTGAATACTACAGTTGGTTCAGAATAAGGCTCATTATTGGCTCGTACGTGAACAACAACTGCGCTAAGAATACTAAACTCTGCGAATCCGGGAGACTGTCACGCCGTCGTTCCGAGACCGCCGCCGCTCTTCTTCTTTCTCTTCTTTTTATTCTTCTTCTTCTTCTCCGCATCATCGTTATCATCTCCCGTGTTGTCCGTCTGCTTTGTCTTCTTCTTCTTCTCGTCTTCCATCGTTTTCTTCTTTTTCTTCTTCTCCGTTTCCTTCAAACCGTCCATGCTCGCTTTTTGCACCAACGTGAACTCTCTCGCGAACTTCTCCGCTTTCTGCGAGAACACTCTGGTGCTGATTTTCCTCTTCCCGTCCGAACATCTCACCAAACAGCACCTTTTTTCGTTTTCCTCTTCCTTCGATAAAATTGGTGCGTTCCTCTTCGGTCTGTTTAAGCAGAGCGAGGATTTCATCGTCGTCCAGACCGACCCTTTGGTTCGATTGCGTTGGTAGAGTTTCGTCATCTCCGTCAAGAATTGGTCGTTGTCCAAGAGCACCATTTTGTGTACACAGAGTCGTCTTTTCTCACGCCTTTCTTTTTAGTATCGCGCGCGTAATACGAACAACAACACACACACAAACACACACAAACAAAAGCAGAGCGCAGTCAGAAGACACCAACGACGAACAAAAGTGATGCGATGAAAAACAAACGCACGAGAGAAGAGTTTTTCCCGAACCAAACGAAGCCGGCGCTAAACCAATGGAACAAACCCTAAACAAAAAGTCTCTCTCTTCTTTCCCTTTCGAAGATTGGATTTCACGTTTTAAAACGGATTTGTCGTGACACTCCTCCTTCTTTGAAAGCGCGTTTACTACTCAACAAGAAAGCATTTTAACGGAGACGGAGCGCGCAGAAACACGACCACGAGAAGAAGACTGAGAGAAAGAGGGACTTTTAGAGCAAAGATGGAAGAACAACAACAACAACGAGAACACCAACAACGCAAACGAGAGATTGAATCAAAATCCAAACTCTTGAAAGAACGAGAGGAAGAAATCGTACTTCTGACGGAAAACGAAACGCAGATGGAACGACAAATGAAACGCGTGCACGCGGAAAGGAAACGAGAACTCGAGGAGTGCGAAACGTGGAAAAGAGAGGAACGGAAGATGAAAGCGGAGTTAGCGCAGACGCACGTGACGCAGCGCGAACTTCTCGACCGAGTGGAACAGAAAAACTCGGAAATTCGAGAAAAGAGTGAACTCGTGGAAACGTATTTGCGAAAGATCGAGGCGTACGCGCGAGAGAAGTCAGAGACGGAACAATCGGAGCGAGAGCTCGGGCAAAAAGTGAAAACGGCGGAAAGTGCGAGACAACGAGCGGAGAAAGAGAAGAGCTTGACCGTGGAGCACAACAGCTGGTTACAATCGGAGCTGGAGAAGAAGAGCGAGGAATTGTTTCGGGCGCGACGAGAGGACGCGGAAAACGTCGCCGGATCGAGGAAGAAGATTGAAGATTTAGTTTCCGAGAAGGTGAGATTGGTGAAGACGCTGGCGACGAAGTCCGACGCGTTAGAAACAGTCTCGGCGAAATTTGAGAAGATGTCGAACGACGTCGTGAGCTTGAAGACGGCCTCGGCGAGGGAGAGAGATTCGTACGAAGCCGAGTCGAGAGTGGCGAAAAGGGTAGCAGAGTTATTGGAATCGAAAGAGACCGAAAGGTTGGAGAAGATTGAAAAGTTGGAGAAAGTTTTAAAAGAAACAACCGAGGCGGGAGAGGAGGCGTCGAGAGCGCGGATGAGCGAGAAAGCGGTTTCGCAAAAGAAGATTGAGCAATTAAAGGTGGATCTGGACGAGTGCATGGAGAGAGAAAAACAGTTGAAGAAGGAAGTCGCGGAGTACAGAAAGACGAACGAGTGGAGATTCACTGACGACGAAATGTTGAGCGGGTTATCAAAAACGGCCATCGAGCAAAAGTTAACCAAAGATGGGTTGACGCTCGTCAAAACGTACGAGTTGTTTCGCGAACAAGAAAACGCGACGCAAGTGGAACGAGCGAAACGCCTCGACGCGGAGTCGAAATTGAACGACATCGTCGCTGAATTGACTGCCAAAGCGCCCGAGTTAAGAGAGATGGAAGATATGCACGATTTGGCGTTGGAAGAAAATGCACGATTGGAGATTAAACTGGCCGAAGCCTTGATGGCGACGGAAAGTTTACGTCGCGAGGTGAACGAGATGCGAGAAGAACACCGCTCGAGAGAACGCGAGAGTCACGCGTTGCGTTCCCAAGCGGCAGATCTATCTCGACAACTCGCGTTGACGCTCAACGAAGTGCACGAATTGAAAGGCTCGCCTGCTATTGCCGTGCCAGAACCAAGTCCAGCGAGTTCTCAACAATCTGTTTCGGATATAATCACCTCGAGACTGGTTGATTTCCGAGACATCGCCGAGTTACAACAAAAAAATCAAGAGATGTTATTTGTCATTCGCGAGTTGAGCGAAAAGAACGAACACGAGCAAGTCGATGCGAAAAAGGAGTACGAAGTGAAATTAGCGGAGTTGCGCGAGGAGACGGAAAAACAGTTGCTGGAATTGAAGACCAGACGGGACGAACAAGAGAGCGTGGTGAAATCCATCGCCAGGCAGAGAGATTTGTATAAGAGTTTGTACGCAAGAGCGACTGGAGAAAACGTCAACGATGCGATGGATGTTGGAATAAGTCCGACAGGAGGAGGCCAAATGGTCCTCGCGTCGGCAGGTGCTTCTCCGAATGTGAAGAGTGGAGCTCTCGTCCTACACGGAGGCGGCAATCAAGAGGAGAATAACATGCAAATCGTCGCTCTCTCGAACGAAAACCAAAATCTACAAAATCAATTGGATGTTGTCGCCGATGAAGTTGAACGAATCAAACGCAACGCGCGAAAAGAAATCGACACTATGCTGGCGAAACTCGAAGAGTTTCGCGAACGCGCCGCGAACGATCGCGCGACGGCAATCGAAGCCAAGGAGACGGTGGAACGCGAAAAGCACAACGCCGATCGCTGGATGCGCGAATGCGAAGAATCTCGAAAAGCTTTGGATGATATTTCGCGAGAGAAACAAGCGGTGGAGAAAACAATAATCGACAAAGAACAGGCGTTGAGAAACGCGCAAATCGCGCTTGAAGCGGCGGAAGCGGTAAAAGAAAGCGGCGCCATGCGCGTGGCGAAGCTCGAAGCCGAAAAAGTATCCATCGAAACCAGTGAAGCGAGACTTTCCGAACAACTTGCCATTGTCGAGTCGCGCGCGGCGAGAATAGAGGCGTCCATGGATGCGTCCGTATCGGTTTCTTCGGCGAAATTGTCTGCTTTAGAACGCGAACGCGATCGTTTAGCTGAAGACGCGAAACGTATTCGGGAGGCGCACGGGCGAATGGAAGTAGAATTACACGAAGAGCGAGAGCGTTGTCGAGAACAATTGAACGTGCACTTGATGAAAGCGTCCGATGCGGCTCGAGAAGCGGCGGAGGATGCGCAAAAGCGTAGCGAGGCAGTCGCGAAGGTTTCCGAGGCGGAGACAAGAGCGAAGATTGCAGAATCCAAAGCGGAGATGCTTGAAAAAACGTTGAAGAAAACGGAGGACCGGTTACGGCTGCTCAACGCGCAGGCGATCAATCGTGGCGGAGTAGGAGCGATAGCTACAACTGGCGGTTCCAGCCTGACAACGACGCAGAAAATGTTATCTCAGTCCGTGGATGGGACGACACCGACGGACGACGTAGCGGTGAAGAAACGCGAAAAAGTTCTCAAGGATGCCGCCGAAAAAGCAACCGAGCTCGCGGAAAGAGCGAAAAGAGAAAAGATTGAAGCCGTTAGAGAAGCTACCAGTCACAAGCAAATGTTCGACAAAGCCGAAGCGAGAATGAACGAGTTCAAACAAATGTACGAGGCGCTGGAGGCGACTCACAAGGAAGTCTCCAAAGCGTTGGCTGAAATGACGAAGAAGGTTTCGGAGACACAGAAACAGGAGGGTACAGACGACGCGTCCAAATCCGCCTTCGCGGAAATGCAAAAACAAATCGATAGCATGAACAGTGTCGCTGCGATGAAAGAGAACGAGTTGAAGCAAGCAAAGCAAAGTTTGTCGAAACTGAACGAAGACAGTGCCAAGGCGACTGCGGAAAAGACGAAAATTTTGGGGGAATTGAAAGAGGCACAGAAAAAATTTTCTGACGCGCAAGTCGAATGCGATAAGTTGAAGAAACAACTCGCCACTTCGGCTTCGACGGCTCCCGCTATTTCAAGCGCTCAGCTCGAATCCGTCAAAGCTGAACTCAAGAAGAAAACTGAAGATTTCGAGGCGACGAGGAAAGCCATCGAAAACGAGAAAGGTGTGCTCGAAGTCGCAAAACGTTTGGCGGAAGCGAAAGCGGCGGAATTTGAGAAGCAAAACGCCGGTTTGTTAGATCAGTTGAACAAAGCCCCGGGCGATGACATGGACACCGAAAGTGGGAACGAAGCTATGGCCTATTTGCGTCGCGAGAAAGAATCCGCAGAAGCCAAATGCGAGACACTCGCGTCGGAAAAAGATAAATGGACGCGAGAGTGCGAGAAGGCGTGGAAAGATCTCAAAGAAGCGAACGATGCGCTTTCAAAAGTGAAATCAACCGCATCTTCCGAATCCGAACACAAGGCATTACTCGCCAAGCTCGAGAAGATGAGTCAAGTCGATGCCGAAAACGCTAGTCTCAAAGTTTCCGTGGAGCAAGTGAAGAAGGAGGCCAACGCCAAGGTGGAAAAGTTGACGAAAGAGTTGAAAGAAGCGCGAGAGAAAGCAAACTCCTCTTCTGCTTCTCAGCAATCGAAAATGGCCGAGTTAACGGCCGCCAAAGTAGAGGCGAAACGGTGGGAAGGACGCGCGTCAAAGTTGACGGACTCCTCGAATCTCGTCGAAAAGAGCGAATTTGAGAAGCTCAAGAAGGAAAGCGACGAACAAGGCGATCGCTTGATCAAATTGAGGAAGCAACTTGAGTTGGCGTTGAAAAATTTGAAAGCTATGAATCCGGACAAATTGCAATTAGAAGAGTGGAAGAAGAGACGTGGCGAAGAATTGGATCGCGTGAAAAAGTTGGAAAAAGAAAAGGTTGAAGCAGAGCAGGCGGCGGAAGAGGCGGAGGACAAATTGGTCGAGCTTGAGTCTGCAAAGGAGAGTTTGGAAAAATCAAAAGTGGAGTTGGCGGCAAAAGTGAAAGCGTTAGAAGAAGAAGCGACGAAGAAACCAGCGATTGCGGCTGCGGCCACACCCCCCACAACTATTTTTACCCCGGTCACCGCTCCGACAAGTACTCCCTCTACTGCTACTGCCATGGACGAAGACAAGAAAGAAGTAGCGGATCAATCCAAGAAGCGCAAAGTTTCTGATATGGCAACGACGACGACGACGACACCAGCACCGTCCAAGCCTGCAGCCACTGCGCCAGCGGTTGTTGAAAAGAAAAGCCCGATCAAAGCTACTGCCGCTAGTGCGAAATCGATTGTCGAAGAGAAGAAATCGGCGGCTCCGGCGGCAACTCCGGTCAAGGCAGCTGCGGTGAGTGCTCCTGCAATGAAAACATCAGCAACTACTGCTCAACCGATTAAATCTGCGTTAAAGCAGCCAATTATAAGTGATCAAACGGTGAAGACGACCGCTGAGAAACCGAAGGAGACGATGGAAAAACCAAAGACGGTGACCATTGCGCCTTCTCCAATCAAAGAGCAAACGGCGAAGAAAGAGGAAGAGAAGAAACCTGCTGCTGCTCTTGCTTCTGCTTCTGCTGCGCCTACCACCACCATAGCGTCTTCGTTTGGAAGCGCGTCGACGGCTTCGAAACTGTCACCGTTCGGTTCTTCTGCAGCGCCTTTTGCGGCGAATCCAGCTTTTGGTTCTGTCTTGAGTTCGTTTGCGACTAAACCGTCGGGAACGTCACCGACTGCGGCTTCAACGCCAACCACGGGCGGTATATTTGGTGCAAAACCATCCACTGGATTCGGCGCAGGAGCAACTTCAACGCCCGCGTTTGGAAGTGGCAGTAAATCTGCCGCGGCGCCGTTTGGAAAGCCGTCCGCACCGTTTGGCACGCCATCGACTCCCTTTGGCTCCGCTGCCGCCGCCGCCGCTGCTGCTCCTACTGGCACAGCGGCAACTGCAAAGACGCCGCTCGCGTCGACTCCTGCGGCAACTACTACCACTACTGCTACTATTACTCCTACTACTAAGCCAAATGCTGCTGCAAATACCGCCACACCGCAAAACGTAACGGACGCGCAAAAACGTAAGAAAGAGTTGGAAGCTATCATGGCGAAGACGAAAGCAGAGTTGCTCCAAAAGCAGAAAGCGGCTAACGAGGCCAAGCAACGCGTGGCGATGGCGAAACGTAAGACGATGGAAGAACCATCCGCAGTGTCGACACCTTCTTCTGCCACTGGTGTCGCTGCTACTCCGGAGACAGCATCGAAGAAGTTGAAACCAGACGCACCTCCGTTTACTCCCACGTCTACTGTGCCTAAACCGACCGAGAAAAATGCTGGCGATGTAAAGTTGGAGAAGAAAGGATCGGGCGAAGTCGCGACTTCCTTCTTAGTCGACGTTCCACCGGGGAAGAATACAGAAGAGAAAGAAGAAGGCGAAGCGGAGGAAGGAGAGCTCGAATTACCAGCTCCAGCCTCGGAGAAGAAGAAGCAGCAACAGCAGCATCAACAGCGCACTCCGGGCTCGCAAAAGAAAGGCGGTCGCGGGGGACAAGGCGGACAAGGCCGAGGCGGCGGAAGAGGCGGGGGCAATAATAAGTTTAACAATAGCGGAAAGAAAGGAGGACGAGGAAATAAATAAAGGAAGTGATACAATAGATGCGTGTTGGATTTATTAGGCGTTATACTTTGTGGTATTAAAAATATTTACACTTGTACAGACCACGAAGAATAATATTCACGCACACACTCTTCCCCTCACTCTTCACCACTCTCTTTCCCTTTCCGGTCGCCGTTTCACTGTCATACTATGATCGTCGTTAACCACATATAATAATAATAATAATAATACTATTTCATCATATATTTAAAGAACGACATCTTCGTCGTCGTCCGAGCTCGTGACCAGATCTAAAGTACTTTTGGGAATCGGGTAAACGTAATTCGGCAAACACACCGAATGTCTCACGTGCACCAACTCCAACATACCACTCTCTGGACAGACGGCAAAAGACGCCACGTTACTCGAGTTCTGGTTCCCGACGCAAACAAATCCTCCATTCGCACTAAAGTGGAAGTTTCTCGGACATTTCCCGCCGGACGGGACCGCGGCGATAAACTCCAACGACCCGTCCTTGGCGTCGATTTTAAAGCACGCGATAGAATCGTGACCTCGATTGCCGACGTACAAAAACTTCCCAGACGGATGGACTCTGATCTCACTCGCGTGACTCGCCGCTTTCCACACGCCTCTATCCGTGAATACTTTTTGTTCTCTCGAACCTTCCGGTAACGTCGAAATGCACTGGAAGACGTTCAGCGCGGCTGTTTCGTCGCTTTCTTCTTTCGTATCTTTCTCGTCGTCGAATGTTTTCATCTTCGGTTGTTCGTTCGCCAACGGCAGTTGTTCCATCCACTCGTCGTTAACGTTCACGTTGAATACAGAAACCGTCGAGTCCAATTCGTTCACTAAGTACGCCGTCTTTAACGTTTGATGAAACACCAAGTGTCTCGGTCCTTTCCCCGGTTGCAATTTCACGCTCGCTTTGCACACAAACTCCGGCGCCGTGACCATCGTGCTCGGCTCTCCGACTCTGTACACGAAAATCCTGTCCAAACCTAAATCAACGACAAAGTGCAACATATTATGGTACGGTTCAGTCACGATGCAGTGCGAATGCGGCCATCGTTGTCTAAACTCCCAATGTTCCTCTCTCGTCGGTTTCTTGTCGTCTACGTATTTCGCGCCCGGTTGCATAAACACCGTATTCGGCGTCTCCGGTCTCCCTAAATCATCCAAATGAATCAACGCCAACTTCGCGTCCCAATAATTCACCGACATCATGTACCTGTTGCTCTTGTTAAAGTTCAAATAACACGTCGACTTCCCCCCTGCGGAGCACCTCGCGATTTCTTTCAACCTCAAATCTCTCGTCAATCGCATAGTCACGACTTCGCCTTCCACGTCGATGCGTTCCGTCGACGCGTAAATCACGTCCGGTTTCGTCGGGTGTCTCGTAACGAACGCCACGTTCGGACCGATGTCATTTGTCGTTACCATTTCCAATTGGCCAGTCCTGCCGTCCAAGGAGAGCACGTGCACGCCCGCTTTTGACTTCATCTCGTTTTCCTCCTTCGACGAAGCTTTTTCCTCCTCAACACTAAAACTCGCAGTTTCCTCGTCATCATCCTCATCGTCTCCATGCATTTTGCTCTCGTCTTTCGGCGTGTGCGCTAATAACTCGCACCGCGTGTACCCACCGACGATGAAAACGGTATCGTCCGAGTGTGATTCGTTGATTCGTTCGAAGGAGTTATTTCGTTCGCCTTTTTGGTGCAACGAAGCGTTCAGTTGGCCTCCTGCACCCATAATAATATCTTTTCCTTTTGCGGCGCTTTTCCACTCCGGGGGGAAATTTTTGTATCTCAAACGGATGATGGAATCTCTCCTCCTCTTCCGTTTACGTCACGATCTGTTGTTGTTATTCAAAACTCGCGTTCTTTTATGCGGAAAGAGAGAGTGCGAGAGAAAAGCGTCCCCGATCTGAAGTGTAGAGAGATCTCGATGTCTCTCTCTCTGTCTGTCTGCGCGTGTATCTCGAAAGCGTACACGAGAGCGTCAAAACGTTGTTCGAAGAATGAGGCGACACTGTGGCCCCTTAATTAAAAAATCTCAAAAGATTTTTTCTCAGCACGCAGGTCGCTTTTCTGTGTGGTTTCTGTGAACAACAAAAGCAGGGAAGACGACACCACGAATGCACCCAATAATAATAATAAACACCTTTTTTTTTCTTTCAGAGCGCTCTTTCTTTCTCCGTTC
>Ga0209091_10003920_pt1 | contig 11809 bp, 11 predicted proteins | sample ArcticOcean_MG_C_6_FD_187438 | JGI IMG/M metagenome (GOLD analysis project Ga0209091, IMG submission 187438) | Marine microbial communities from western Arctic Ocean - ArcticOcean_MG_CB8_128 (SPAdes) (version 2) | ecosystem: Environmental > Aquatic > Marine > Oceanic | place: Arctic Ocean...
AATGATACAGTATATTGTAAAATTTATGTTAAAAAAGAATCTATTGAATTATATTTTAATATAATTGATATGGATATAAATTTAAATATGAAGTATGAAAAGATTGACGATAATTATATCGTTATTAAGATACTAGAAAATGTTTTTAATGATAATGTATGGCAAATAGTTGAATCTAGATTAGATTCTTACAAATAGTTGAATCTAGATTAGATTCTTACAAATAGTTGAATCTAGATTAGATTCTTACAAATAAAATATATTTAATATTATAGTATGAAATTAGAAACTAAACAAAGATTATTAGGAGGATACTTTAATAATTCTGCATATCATGAATATTATAAAGAAATGTATGGTGGTGGAATTTTTAGTTCTAGATCAGAGGGACCAGAAGAACGTGAATTAACAGATTTTGCCACTAAGTGTCATAAAGGAAATGATTTTGATAAAGAAAAATGCACAACAGATTATCCATGTATTGATAAAGATAATATATGTTGGGATAAACAGGGTATTAATAAAATATCAAAAGCAGAACAAGACCAAGCTGCAACAGAACAAGCAATTGATATATTACGAAATCAAGAATATACACAAGTCCAAGCCGCACAAGATCCGGAAGAACAAGACCCGGCAGAAGCAGCCCAAGACCAGGAAGAACAAGAATTAGATACATTAATAAATGAAATACTAGAATTAAATAAACATAAATATGATGAAAATTTTGATTTTAATAATTTTGAGGAAAAATATAAAAAATTAAGGGAATTAATGGATAAACAAAAAGGTTATGAAATTCCAAAGGAGATAACAGACATAGGAAAATCAATAAAACAAATAAAATCAGTAGAAGAACAAGAATCAAAATATAAAGATGATTTTTATTATAAAGAATTAATAAAACTTAATTTAATATCTGAAGCAAATGAATATTTAAAATTTTTAAAAACGAATCCATCTCCATCTGAGAAAGAAAAAATTAAAAAAGAAGGGGAAATAAGAAAAATTATAATGTCATATTATCCATCCGCAATAGACCAATCCGATGCAGATGCAAGAGCAGCAGCACCACCTTCGGCAATACTATCATCACGAACACCAACACCATTACCACCATCATCCGTAGTAGCAGAACCAGATTGTGGTGCTGGAACAGATAGAGAAGATACTTGTAAAGCATTGGAAGGTTGTGAATACACAACTGATGGAGAGTGTCTACCAAGTGGTAAATATGCATCAGAAACATCCAATCCAAATAATGAAACTGATCAAACCGATGAGATTAAATTTCAATTTACACGTCATTTACAAAGCTGTAATAATATAGGTTTAGGTGAAAATTGGTTGGGAAAAGATTATGAACCAGGTGGAACTGTATATGGTATAGAAAAAACAATAGAATATAAATTACAAAATGAAAATGTTTTTAATTTTGATCATATATATGTATCAAATTTATACAGAACATGGATAACTGCATTTTTATTATATGGTGTAACAATTCATGGTCGGAAAGAAATGATTACACTTTATATAAGTCCACATTTAAAAGAATATCATTTTGGACCCGGGCAATTTAAAACTGGTAATTATCCAGATGATATTCATATTACTACAAATAGATTTTTAGCATTTTTAGATATATTACAAAGATATAAAAGTAGAGATTGGTATGTAAATTTACCAAATACAGTCAAATTAAAATTACCACCAAAAACAGGTGGCTCCGAATATAATGTACCACAAGAAATTATATATAAAAAAAATGATAATGGTGTATATAAATTAAACACATTTTGTAATATTGTAGATACTATTGGACCAAATAATACTGCACAATTTACAAGTACTGGAGATTTACAAAATTTTATGAGATGGTACGAATCACCTAATTATTATGGACAAAATGTAGATGGTGATAAAAAAGTTCATGTAATAACTCATTCACATATAATGCGTGATTATTTAAAACAATTTAAATTAAATGAAACTATTCAATCTATATCCACAGAACTATCTGAATCTAAAAAAGATATATATAGGGAAAATGTAAATAGTTTAGATATTAATAAAATTCCACAAACACAAGATATACGTAATTCTAATTTATGGCACTTTGAAACAACTAAAAATAAAATAGATGAAAAAGATAATAAAAAACCATTAAAAGATTATATAGGATTTTTTAAATTAATAGAGGGTGTTCCAGAAAATAAAGAATTAGCAAAACAATTGGAGAAACAAGATACAAATTCACTGTGTAAACTAAAAGTAGAAAGATTACCAGAAAATTATTGTATCGAAGATGGTTCATCAGCACCAGGAACACCAGGAGCACCAGGAGCACCAGGAGATGTACCAGGAGCACCAGGAGCACCAGGAGATGTACCAGGAGCACCAGGATCATCAGCATCAGCACAATCTACATCTGGAATACTAAGACCACCTACTAGTGATAGAAATAGAGTAAGATTTCAAGGTCAAGAAGGAGAAGAAAAATATGAACAAATAAGAGATGCAATATATACTGAATTAGGTAATTTATCTATGACTGATATAGAAAAATTAATGAATACTATTAATTCAGATATCAGAAGAGTTACTACACAAAAAGGAAAAGACGATGTAAGTGATAAAATACTTGAATACAAACAAAAATATTCATCATTAAATTATAAAATACAAGAGTATAATAGTAGATTAAAAAATTTAAATAAAGCAATTCGGGATAATAGATTAGATATTGATACAACAGAAATACAGAATAAGATATATGAATTTAATAGTAAATTAAGTGAATTCAAGAGCAATGAACAAATGTTTAATAGTAAATTAAGTAGAATAAATATTAAAGATGATAGAAGAGATGGCAGGAATGGAAGAGATAGAGGTGATAGAGATGATAGAGGTAGACGAGATGATAGGGGTAGAAGAGATGATAGAGGTAGAAGAGATGATAGAGGTAGAAGAGATGATATAGGCGATGATAAATTAAGACAAGAATTAGAACGATATAATCGCAGAGGTACAGAAATAGATAAATTAAAAAAAGATGTAAATGTTGAACGCAAAGAAGAACAACGATTGGGTGATAGGCCAAGGGACAATATGCCTAGGGGTAATAGACCAGAGCAAAGGCCCGGACAACCACAGAGACCTGGTATTCCTGAGCAACAGAGACCTGGTATTCCTGAGCAACAGAGACCTGGTATTCCTGAGCAACAGAGACCAAGAATGCCAGGACAAATGCAACAAAGACCAGGAATGCCAGGACAAATGCAACAAAGACCAGGAATGCCACAAAGACCGGGTCTAATGCCAAGGAGACCAATTGATTTAAAAAATATTAGAGATGAAAAATTTATTTTTAAGAAAAAAGAAGATGATGATTTATTAATATCTGATAGTGATAGCGACAGCTATACAGATACTGATAGCGACAGCTATACTGACACAGACAGCTCTACTGATACAGATAGTGATAGTGTAGATGTTCCAGATGAACCCATAAATAAATATATGTTAAATGATTTAATGCATATATTAAAAGATGTTCATCATAATGAACGAAATAATTTTATAAATGTATTAAATAATGAATATTTATATAATAATCGTTTATTACAAAAATATGTGCAAAATGTAGATGACAAGCATTTTGATAGATTTCGTTTATTTATAGATCATTTAAATGAAAATACAAAAGATGATAAAGAACGAGTTGAAATGATTGGATTAATTAAAAATAGAAACGATAAAGTCAGAAATAAAACATTTAGAAGAATCAGAAAATAAATAAATGATATAATATAATGGGTTGTAGATCTGAAGGTATAAAACCAACAAAAGATTGTTCAATTTATAAAAAACAAGCATTAATATTTCATCCAGATAAAAATGTAGATTGCAATGATGAAGCAACTGAAAAAATGAAGGAATTACTAAATTTTTGTCCATCTGGACAAACAGATAAACTAAATGATACGGGTATAAATCCATTATATTCAGAAATTACAAATAAAACACATGAAACAATGGAACAAATATTAAAAGATTTAATAGAAAATTGTAAATATGAATTATCTGATGAAGATTACAATGACATAACAAGATACGCAAATGGAACGTTTATAAATTTAGATATTTTAAATGATAAACCATTAGAAAATGGTATAGAAGTATTAATAAATTTAAATCATAGAATTAATTATGAAAATGGTGAATTAGATGAAAGTATTGATAAAAAAATACCTAATATTAATACAATAATAAAAAATTTAAATTTTATAAAAAAAACATTTAATAGACAATTAAAGAGAGAAACTGATAGAGTTAAAATATGTATGAGACAAAAAATATTAGGATATATAGATGAATATAATAGTGATATAGATAGATTATTAGAAGGAAAAACTATTAAATACACAACTATTCATACTGGGTCTTCAAAAAAAAGTAAAAGAACAAAGAAAAAGAAACGAGGTGGCAAGGGCAAGGGCAAGATCAAGAGCAAGAGCCGAGGCAATGGCAAGAGCAAACGTAAAAAAAATTTAAAGAAACGTAGATAAATTATTTAAGAATATAAATATAAATAGTTATATGGTGTATATTTATGTATTGAAATTAATGCACGATAAATATTATATTGGTAAAACGACAAATCCGAGTTTTAGATTAGAAGATCATTTCAAAAGCAATGGCTCAGCATGGACCAAAAAATACAACCCTATTAAACTTCATGAATTAAAACCCGATTGCGATAGTGATGATGAAGATAAGATTACTATTCAATATATGAGAAAATATGGTACAGAGAATGTTAGGGGTGGCAGTTTCTGCCAAATTATATTAAATAATGAAAATGAAAATGTTTTAAATCGTATGATAAATGGTTCGTCCGATAAATGTTTTAATTGTGGGGGAGATCATTTTATTCGCAATTGTCCGAATAAGGGCGTTAAAAGAGTTAAAAGCGTTAAAAGCAATAAATGTAAGAGATGTAAAAGGGTAGGCCATACAATAGATAAATGTTATGCAAAAACATATTCTAATGGAAAATATATTGAAGAATCAGATGAAGAATTTATTGTAGAATCAGATGAAGAATGGTCATGTAAATTTTGCTATCGGACATTTGATACATATAAGGGATGTTTATTTCATGAAAATGTTCATTGCACAAAAAGAAGAGGTCAAAAAAATTTTGACTCTAGTAAAGCTCTATGGTTCGAATATGATGATGATTTTTAAGCAATCATAGGTGCTGAAATTGTACTATAACAATCATAATTGATAATTTTGAAAACATTTTCATCAATATCATCAATATCATGTAGTTCACCACTAATAGTTAGTTTGGGGAAACGATTCGGGACTCTCATTAATTGTTTACTTACTGCATCAATATGTTGTTCATATATATGAGCATCCCCAATAATATGGACAAGGTTGCGTGGTATATAATTTGTTAAATGTCCAATAATATGTAATAGAAAAGCATATGATGTAATATTAAATGGCACACCCAAAAACATATCACCTGATCGTTGATATAATTGACAATCTATAAATTCTTTATCAATATTAAATTGTACCATAACATGACAAGGTGGTAGAGCCATTTTATCAATGTCTATAGCATTCCAACTATTCAAAATTAATCTCCGACTCGATGGATTCGATTTAATTTCATTAATGATATTTCTTAATTGATCAATTCCTTTTCCACTATAATCTGTATCAAAATCTACATATTCTGCTCCAAAATGTCTCCACTGAAATCCATATACTGGTCCCAAATCATCTGTTTCTAGATTTAATCCACGACTATCTAAAAACTCTCTCGAACCATTTGCATTCCAAATATTAACCCCTTTATTTTTTAAAATACGATTATCTGTTGAACCACTAATAAACCATAGTAGTTCCCTTAATACCGTTTTCCATGGAACGCGTTTAGTTGTAATTATTGGAAATCCTTTTCTTAAATCAAATTCCATTCTCGTTCCAAATTTAGATAATACATTTGCATTACGTGATTCTTTGACATTATTTTCAAATAAGATTTCATTTAATAATTTTAAATATTGATTTTCTTCAGTATTAATAGTATTACAATTTTGATAAACATTAAAACTATATTCTAATGTTTTTTCAATATATGTATTTGTATCTAAATCAAAACACAATCCTTGCCCAATTCTCTCAGTCTTATTTACTAAATTGAAATATCGTTCATTTATTAATTTTAATATAGGTAAATCACAATATTTTAATCCATTATTTGTGTCTGTATTTTTGTCTGTATTTGATACATTACATGTTACTCGTGTATAATGAATTGTATCAATCATAGGTAAATAATTTTTAAATACTTCCATATAAATACTTGCTCCACCAATTACAAATGTTTTTCCAATATCATCTTTATATTCTAAATATTGAAATACATCCCTCAATGAAGGAAAATTTGTAATAGACATATCATCTAATTCTTCAGTATGATTTTTACTAATTACAATATTTAAACGATTTGGTAAAGGTTTTCCAATTGATTTAAATGTATTATATCCCATAATTAATACATTTGGTTTATCTTTGTAATAATTATCAGAAGTTATCTTTCTAAAATATTTTAAATCATCTTGAATTTTAACATATAAATCATTATTTACACCTAGAATACGATCATTTGCTAGACATAAGATGATATTTAGTTTCATTTTATATTATATTTATTGAAATACTTTAAAGTATTTTTTTCAAATTTTAATATTATAAATATAATCGTATACTTTTTCTGTATTTTGTAATAGGTCCTTTTCTAATTTAAATTTATTAATACCATAATTTACTATTGTATAATATACTTTACTAAGGTCTTCTACATCACCAATTGCTCTATGTGCATTGTTTTGAACTATATTAAATACCTTACATAAATTTTTTTGTGAATAACTATACAAATGCGGTACCATTTTACGTGCCACATCTAAACTATCAATAAATTTAATTTTTGGATAAATATCAAATATTTCAACATCTTTTAATTGTGAATTTGTATGTAGTAAGTAATTATTTACCAGTTCTTTTAAAAATACAAAATCAAATGGTATACCATTATGTGCTACTAAATAAATGTTGCCATTACCGTCATAATGTTCCCTCAAAAATCCAAACATCATTTCTACTGCATTTATATTTGTAATGACATTTGCATTATTAAATATCATATCTGATGTAATTCCTGTAATTTCTGTAATTTTTTGGGGTATCATTATTGTTCTGATTGGTTTGACTAAACTCTCAATTTTAAATTCACTATTATTTTTTTTAATTGCAAATTCAATAATTTCATCATGATATGGATTTAATCCAGTTGTTTCAAAATCAATAAAAAATGTATTCATATTTTATAATATTATAAAGATGACTTTAAATAAATATTTATATATAAATTTGATTTTATAAAATAATTATATATTTATAAAATATTATTTATTTAAATGAAAATTTATATGAAATATAAACCCCATCCTGAACCACCCGAATATTTATGGTTAACTATAGATTATAATAAAATTGATTTCAATGACATGCATCATATTAAAATGATTTATACATATATACCAGAAACATATACTACATTAAATATGATGTATAAAATACATAAAAAAAATTTAAAAATGTATATTGATGTTACGCATAAATATGATTTATATGTAAATCCTACCCCTAAAATCATGAAAAAACCACAACGTAAATAAATTTGATATTTATATACATTTTTTTATACTATACTATAATATCATGAATATTTTCCCATGCAACAAATACTTTTGTAAATGTGTAGAATATCTAAACTTTGCAAATAAAAAACAATTGAATATCTATAAACATTGTTTAATTACATCAAATAATAATTTAAAGTATAAAAAGATAACATATAATACAAATAATACAAATAATACAAATAATATTAACAATGGATTTAAAATTTAACAATCATTATAAAAAAAATTTAGTAAAAGTAAAAAATATTTTATTTGAATTTATACCAAATTTCGATTGTTGTTTAAAAATAATAAATATGATAGAACTAGAAAAAAAACAAACACTCGAATATCATATTCATACATATAATATTTTAAGGAAAATTCAATTAAGAAATATTTATTACGAACACTCGCCAAGGTCATTAGAAGCCAATATTAGTAAACATGTGGATATGATCTGGATTATAAAAATATTTTTAATTGGATCAAGTTGGAAAAACCTGTTGAAGATGGACAAATTAAAAAAAATGGGATGGTTATAATATATTAATTATTTTAAGAACAGATTTAATTAATAAAAATGATATTTAAATTTAATAACTATATTTATAGTAACTACATATAATTTATGTGATAATTAATTATATTTATTAGTATACATGTTAAATATTTTTTCTACGATTGAAGATGATAAAGATGATAAAGAAGTAAAAAAAGATGATAAAGAAGTAATAATAGATGAAAGCGAATTATTCACTGATAATGAAGATGAAGACGAAGATAATATAGAACAATATAATACTGCAACTATTAAATGTATTCGAGAAAAATTAATTAAAAGAACAGAAACGTTGAAATTTTTAAAAACATTATTTGATGAAAAAATTAGGAAATTAAGTCAAAGTAAATGTATTCTTGAATTAAAATATGAAAAATATAGAAAATGCTATAATTTTTGGAATATTAGTACTATTATATTATCTAGTAGTTTAACAGTTATTGAATCATCAAAACTTGTATTTATAGATAATATTAATAAAGATAATAATGTTTTAGAAAATTTTTTTGTTTTATCTCCCATAGTTTTAGGTACTATTATTACTTGTAGTGCTAGCATTATTAAATTTAAAAAATATCAAGAACAAATGGAATGTATTTATATATTAATTGATAAAAGTATTGGTATGTTAGCCAAACTTAAAAATAAAAAAGATGAAATAAAATTATTAATTAATACAAGTAAAAATTTAATAAATTGCCAATTATATAAGGAGATAAAAATATTTAATAAGCAAGTCAATACATTAAATGAAAATTATAAATCAGATATTATTAAAGAATATGCAAATGTGTATCAAGAAACGGAACGATATATTAATTATAATGATTATGATAAATATTTAAAAATTATTAATCATACTGAATACAAAAAACATATTTTGTTAACTGATAAAACGGCTTTCTTTAAAAGTTATACAGAACAAATACATGATTTAGACGATGATAATATTCAAGATATTAAAAAGAAAAGTATGAAAGGAGATGAAAAAGTTAAAAAATATTGTTTTTGTTAATGTTTACTAATTTATATTCATTAATGTCCACTAGTTATATAAGTTCTACATTCTGGAGCATCTTCTGTAAAACACATTAGTCTTGTACATCCACCCAATACACCATTATTGACTACACATGTATTACATCCATCATACCATACCGTACAATCATTTGGTATACCATTTTGCAGATTAAATCTAAACACGATTTTATCTTCCGTCCATGTTTGTATATTATTCAAATATTTTCCCTGTACATTTATTAACATTTCATCGCTTTTATCATTTCTAATTGTCAATTGTCCTATTACACATTCATCTATTATATTTATTTGAGGATCGATTAAAAATACAGCACCATTATCAATAGATATACCAGTTTCTTCTGACCAATCTGAAAAATCAATTCCAATTGTAGATAAAAGATTATTCGGATCCCCATCGACTGTATTAATTGTTAACCATGAATCATATTTGCTTTCAGGATTAATATCTATTATATTTTGACTAACGCCTCCAATATTACTACCAAAATTATCATCAACTTGATATGCTCCAGGAATATACATCTGATATTTTCCATTTCCATTTCCATTTCCATCTCCATAAATTGCAAAAATATTTCGAATATTCATATTTGATTGAATCTGTAATGATAATCTATATGTCGTATATCCTAATTTATCTGTATACATTTCTGTTACTTTTGGACAAACATATAAATTATCACATACTGGTTGAGCAATTTCAATATTTTCAATGCATTGACACATTTGACATCCATTGGCATCGATTTCATGTCCATTTTCACAATACATCATACACATTACATCTGGACATATATTATATATTGGATCAGTAGGATGAATTGGTACAAGTGTTGGAGGCATAGGTGATATCGCCGCTGGATCAACAATTATATTACAATCTAATGGACAAGCAATATTTTCACCCTTTCTTTGTCTTTTTAAACAATCTGAACAATCATTATAATTATCACTACAGGGTGTTTCCCATTGCCTTAAACATATTTGTGAACTTTCACACCAATTGTAACCAGCAGATACAATACACCCATGTGTATCCATATCTCCACCTGGTCTAATACCAGGTCTAATCGGTGGCATAGTATCAATATATTGCGAATATACATTTGTAAATTGTAGAATCGCTAAAATTGCCTTAATCATTTATATATAAATATATAATTATTTTTTAAATAAAATACTTAAATAAAAAAGATTATATATTAATAAGTATAATGGATTTGAATTTAATTGCTCTAAAAAATATTAAAGTATTGGCAAACTTTAACGATGATACACATTTTCTGAATTGTGATGATAAAATTGTATTGGAAAGCAAACTGAAAGATGATAAGTTTGAAAATATAACTGAACTATCTGAAATTGAATATGTACTATATTTTTCTTTTCACCAATTGATTAATATTCCAATTAGAGAAGTTATTGATGATTATTCTCGGAAAGAACTCTTAAACATTATGATAGATGCTATTGCAACTGTATATGATGTTTATGACAATTCTATTTATGATACAGAAAATGAGCGCATTTGTCTAATGATTGACGAAATTGATGAAATTGTATTTAATGCAAAGATTAATTATAAAAAAAATAAATGTTATTATCAAATGCTTGATATGTTTGATTATTTATGTACCGGATTTACAGCATTTCATGAATTAAGTATTGATTTTAATTCACAATTCAGTGGTATCATTTATGAAAATGATGATATTGATATTGATGATATTGATTCTCCGAGCGATGATTCATCTAGTGATTTAGACAGTGATGATGAAAGCGATAATAAAAGGCGTAAATTAGAATAAATCTGGTATATATCTAAAACTATCATTACTATATTTTGTAAATGTATATTGAATACTTGATACATTGCCTATTGTAACATTATCACCTTCATTTATTTCTTGACAACCTCTTTCATCCGTGCATTTATCTGATGCTTTAAATATTGGTATTTTTGTGGACAAATTACTATCTAATGAAGAATAATAATTCCAACTATTTGAACCTCTATATGTTTGTCTACCATATAATGGTCTAACATCATTTGAATCAGAAACATTTGTTAATATTCCAATTTGTTGATAATCTTGTGGCGAACCACGTGTTCTAATATTTATTGGTGTAACTCTTCTAGGTTCTACATATGTTCTAGGCATATATCTATCACTTTCATATACTATTCCAGGTGGTTCTAATCTACGTTCTATTTTTTCTTCATGGAATCCTAGTCCATCGTCTATATTTATATTTATTGGTTTTTCTACAATTCTATCTTTATAAATTATTTTTTCATTATTAATTGGTTTTCTACGTTGCATGAAAACTGATATACCCAATACTAATGCTATAATTAATAATCCAATTGATAAATATTGTATCCAATCATCATAGTTTGTATCAGTTTTACGATTTAAGTCTATAG
>Ga0209091_10003922_pt1 | contig 11801 bp, 13 predicted proteins | sample ArcticOcean_MG_C_6_FD_187438 | JGI IMG/M metagenome (GOLD analysis project Ga0209091, IMG submission 187438) | Marine microbial communities from western Arctic Ocean - ArcticOcean_MG_CB8_128 (SPAdes) (version 2) | ecosystem: Environmental > Aquatic > Marine > Oceanic | place: Arctic Ocean...
GGAATCGAACCACTGACCTCAGGCTTATGAGTCCTGCGCTCTAACCAACTGAGCTACCCCGCCACTTAATTATCGTTGTTTTATAATAGATTTTATTTTTAGTCCAATCAAGTATTTACCTATTTTCCTTGCTGACTGTGTCCTATGTGTGCCAGGAACCGAGTCTTTTAATATTCCTGTGGACCTTACTTCTGTGGTTTTTGATACGTTCAGAAAATTAAAAGTTTTTTCATTACTTTGCTAAGATTTTCTGCATTCATTTAATAGTTTTTTCATAGATTCTATAAATGAAACTTTTGGTGACCATTTGGTATCTCTAATAAATTTTTTTGTGTCAGCTATTTGCAAAGTAACATCAACAGGTCTAAATAGTGTTTTGTCAACTTTTGATTTAATTTTCGTATAGGATAATTTTTTTAATTCTTTAAGATAGTTAGAAACTGAAATAACTTTTTTTCCACTTATATTGTATATTTCTCCTATTTTACCTCGTTTAGCAGTCAACCAATACGCTTCCATAGCGTCATATATATCAATTATATTTCTAACACTTTTTAAATTGCCATGTCTTAGAATCTTTTTTTTACCTTTTTCTATATCAGCAATTTGTTTAGCAAATGAAGTTTGAAATAAATAATCTTTTCGTGCATTAACATAAGAAAACATTCTTGTTATAATTATTTTTAGACCATAACTTTCATAATAAACCTGTGAGAGCAAATCTTGAAATGCTTTTGAAACAGAGTATGGATTTACAGGTTGTATATTTTTTGTTTCTTTAACAGGGACATCTTTAGTTTTAATTTTTCCATAAACCTCTGATGAACTGCAAATAATTATTAAAGGTTTGAGTTTATTTAGTCTAATAATTTCTAATAAGTTAAGAGTAATAGAATTATTATTTTCAATAACTTTTTTTGGCAAATCAAAAGATTCTCTTACATTAGCGTTTGATGCGAGGTGGAAAATTAAGTCTGGATTTATTTTTTTAATTATTTTTTGTGTTTGATTAAAATTACATAGATCAGCTTTAAATAAAGTTATTCTTTTATTCTGTAATAAGTTTTTATTACCTGTGGATCTATAAATGCCAAAAACTTTTATTTTCCCACTTTTAGATATTATATGTTCGGCTAGATAACTTCCACCAGAGCCAGTAATTCCTGTAATTAGACATTTTTTAAATTTACGATTAATCATGAAGATAAAATTAATACTATATAAGCTATCCTTGAATTTAATGTGCAACCTTAATAAATTGAATTTATATAATAAATATAAATTATTATAAGTTTCAAAACAATGAATAAAAGTATTTTTATCACAGGTGGCACAAGTGGAGTTGGGAAAGCTCTTATAAATGAATTTGCTAAAAATAATTACAACATTTTCTTTACGTATTTTAAAAATTTAAAAGAGGCAAAGTTAATATCAAAGAATTTACAAAGTCTTAATATAGAACATGATTTTGTAAAAATGGATCTAAGTAAGAAAAGTTCTATTAATCATGCTTTCAAAAGATTTAGTGATAAATTTAAAAAGTTCAATATTTTTATAAATAATGCCTCACCTAAGATAAAAAGAGAACAATTTCTGCAGGTAAAAGACGGTAATATTTTGGGTATTTTAAACACGTTATTGGTAGGAAATATTATTTCATTAAAAAATGCTTTGAAGCATCTTTTAAACAAAAGAGATAATTCAGAATCAATTATAATAAATATATCATCATACTCGGCAATTACAGGTGGAAAAAATATTCACTTGTACGCCGCTGCAAATGCAGCGTTAAATATTTTAACAAAAGCTCTATCTGGAGATAAATTCAAGAAGAGAATTAAAATTGTTTCAGTAGTTCCTCGATATATTGACACCCCCACTTTTAGAAAAAATAATAATATTAAAAATGAGAATGATCTTAATTCTTTTAAAAAAAATAAAAAAATAAAGTCAATCAAGAAGCCAGGTGATTTTTCTAAGTTTATTTACAATAAAATTATAAAAAATAAAGTTTATAAAAAAAAACAAATCGTTTATTATCATACAAATTGATAACTAAGTATTAAGATTTTTCTTTTTCAAATACCAATTAATAGTTGTTCTGATTCCACTTTTAAGTGAGATTTTGGGAAACCAATTTAATTCTTTTTTTGCTTTTGATGTGTCCAAACATATAAGAGTCCTAAGAGTTTTTTTTGTTATATCGTTTGTTATTTTAATTTTTTTTCCAGATATTTTAATTATCGTTTTGATTAAATTATTTATTGATATTAATTCTCCAGAGCCAACATTATATAGTTCAAAATTGTTTCTTTGCTTCGTTATTGCTAAGTAAACAAAATATACCAAATCATCTATATAAATTAAGTCTCGTTTTTCGTTGCCATCTCCCCAAATTTTAACTTGATTATTTTTACAATTAAGCACTTTATTTATTGATGCGCCAAGAACATGGGATTTTTTTAAATCAAATTTATCGTGTGGACCATAAGTATTAGAGTGTCTAATTAGTGTATATTTATTTCTTCCTAATTTTGAATAGAACGCACACATTTTCTCAACAAAAATTTTCATCCAAGCTGCACCAAAATAATTTGGATGAACAGGTAAATTGGGATTAAAATCTTTTTCTTTTATTAAATTTTTAGAAGATTGATACATAACAGAACAGCTAAAAACGATTACATGTTTAACTTTATTGTCATATGCAGATCTAGTAACCATTGAGTTGATGATTGCATTGTCATTAACATGTAAATAAGGTTTTTCTATAATATCTTTAGCTCCAGAAGTGGTCGCGGCACCCTGTATGATAATATCTTTACCCTTTATTACCTGGTCTACATTTTTTTTGTTAGTTAAATCACACTTTAACATTCTAACATTCTTAATACTTATTTTATTTTTAAAAAAGGTGCCGGTTACTTGATAGTTTTTTTTCTTAGAAAAATAAATAGCAACATTTTTTCCAATAAAACCACTGGCGCCAAGAACTAAAATTTTTTTTATTTTCATTTAAATTATTTTTTTAATTAATGATAACCCAATAATTACTGAAGAGGTATTTATTTTTTCGATTTCTTTAAAACTCATTACTTTAATCTTTAAATACTCACCATCATTAACACACCCAGATTCAGAGTTATTTACAACATTTAAAAAACGTTTACTTACCTTGATTTTAAAATAAAAAAAATATGCTAATTGTGAATTTGATGCAGGCAGCATATATATTGGTTTTTTATTTAATGGTTTTAATTTTTTTTTACTTAGGGAAATATTAAGTTCTTCTTTTATTTCTCTTATGGCTGAGTCTGCGATATTTCTATCCTCGATGATACCAGCAGGGAAATCAAGGGTGTACCTACCCGATCCCACTCTAAATTGTTCTATTAATAAGGTTTTGATAGTATTGCCACATAATAAAACGGGAACAATAATAACACTTGGCCACTCAATTTGAACCGCTCTGTTAATTTCTTTTTTATTTTTTGTAACAATAGTGCTATCAGCAAAAGCCAGAATTATTTTTTTATTGTTTCTTTTTATGTATTTAATAAAATTTACTTTTTTGATTTTACTTCCAGAAGATTTAAAGTTTTTTTTCCAAACGTTGCTAAGTTTTTTTTTATCAAAAATCATTTTTTAATTTATATTATGATATATACACATATTAATAGTAATGAAAATTCAAGCTAAAAAACAACTTAGTGTGCTTTTAAAAACTCCTATTTAAGATCTCAAAATCTTAAAATATTTTGTCAAAATTAGATAAAAAAACTTATCACAAGAATTGGTAGAAACTTTTAACCTTTATTTAAATTCTGAAAATTACAGCTGGTCAATGAAATCTTGGCGACATTATCCAGAAAAACCTCTAAAAAGATCTAAACTTTCTATTTTTTTTATAAATCATCTTTTTTTTATATAAATAGTGCATAATTTTTTGTAATACTGCATAATTAATCAAAATATATTTAAAATGATCTTAAGTATTATAATCCCAACGTATAACGAAGAAAAAACAATTATACAGGTTCTAGAAAAAATTAAAAATAATTCTTCAAAGCTCTTTAAATATGAAGTTATTGTAATCGATGATGGATCTACAGATGGATCAAAAAAATTATTAGAAAATAATAAAAATCTTTATAGCAAACTATTAATTAATGAAACAAATAAAGGAAAGGGTTTTTCTGTTAAAAAAGGTATTCTGAGCTCTTCTGGTACGCATATAATTTTCCAAGATGCAGATTTTGAATATGACCCTTCTGAATTTATAAAATTTGAAAAAATTTTTGTAGACTTTGATGCAGATGGAATTATAGGCTCAAGATTTGTGTATTCAAATTATACTCGTTCTCACTATATTTTAAATAAATTTGCTAATAAACTTATAACATTAATATTTAATCTTTTATACAACACTACTTTTACCGATGTTTATTCTTGCTATTTTGCCTTTAAAAAAAATTTATTGGATGGGGAATCTTTAAGAACTGAAGGATTTGAACAACATGCAGAAATACTATGCAAGGTAATAAAAAAAGGTAATAAATTTTATGAAGTCCCTATAAGTTACAATGGAAGGAGCTATAAGGAAGGAAAAAAAATTAGACCACATCATTTTTTTGTAGTTCTTTACCAATTATTTCGTGAAAGAATTTTATAAAATATTTTCTCTAAAATTAATTAAATCCAAGTAATCTGAATGTTTTAGTTAAAACGAACAAAGAATTATTACTTATAATAGGGCTATAAGTATTATTATACGCAACTCTCTTAAAAGATTCTGTTTTTCCAGTTGACGCAGAACATACAATTAAAAATCCATTAAAAGTAGTAATGTATAATTTTCCAGAGCCAAAAGTATAGCCGGTGACAACAGTTTTACTTTTCTCTTTTTCAAAAGGAATTTTCCACCCATCATCCAGTATGGGTAAAATATTTGTAGACCAAATAATTTCGCCACTATTTTTGTCAAAATTTAAAAAAAAACCATCTTTTGTGACCAAAAAAACATGCTTACCATCAATAATGGGGTCGCCTCTTGAATTTACATTTTGTGACCAATTTAAATAGCCACTATATAGATCGTAAGAATAGATGGCTGAAGACGTGGTAAAAAATATACTATTGTCATTTATAACAATATTAGAAGATTCAAAAAAATCAGTATCGTGAGCAAATGAATAATCTTTTGCACTTAATGTCCAAGTCAATCTCCCTGTATTGGCGTTTACTTTGCTTAAATCTCCAGAGCTGTTAAGAAAAACCAAATCCCCTGAATCAGAAATTGAAATACTTATTAAACTTTGTGATTTAATATATGAAGATATTGATCTTATATCCCAAACTTTTACTCCATCTTTTGTTCTGAGAGAAAGCAAGCGGTTATCTTGATTAACAACAAACATTTTATTATCAAATATCTTTAACTGAGATTTTAGAGGTATAACAAGATTTTTTATCCATATAGGATCACCAGTCAATTGATCTATTGAATAAATGAAACCCATATTATCAGAAATTAAAAGATTATCCTTATGAATAGCGAGTGATAATTTTTTATACAATTTTTTATACGATTTTTTATAAATATTTTTTTTCCAAACTAATTTTCCATTAAAATTTACTTTGAAAATTGTACCAGAATCATTAGTCAGATATATATAATTTTTTGAAATTAGGATTGGCGATATTTCTTCTGATCGAATGAATTTATTTTTGCTAATTTTTTTTTTTAAAAATTGATTGGTGATGCTAGATAAATATTTATGTCCAACATCATTTTGTAAGTTATATCCAGACATTTCCCATGAAGAATTTTTTTTAGGAGCAGATAAAACTATAGCTTTTTTTGGTGGTATCTCTTGAGAAACAAAATCTTGGGTCGAGTAAATAGTTATAGTATTTGATAACTTTTGTCTCTCTTTTCTTAAAAAATCTATTTTTTTCTTTTGTTTTTCATAACCATCCCATATTCCAGTTTTTTTATCTAGCGAACACCCTGAGAATAATAAAAAAACTGCAAAAAGAAAATAAAAATTTACTCTTTTAATCATTTTTAATTAATTGTAATTGATAATTCGCTTGTTCTTTGATTTCTGTATTCAAGTTATCAATGCTCAAAATTTTTAAAAAAAATTCTTTAGCCTTTAAATTTTCACCTTGAGAAAGGTAATAGTCGCCAGCTAACATTAGAGCGTGAGATTTCCAAATAGTTTCCTTATTGATTAGAGGCTTTAAAGTATTTAATATTAGCTGTTCATCATTAAAATTTGTTTCAAATATAGCTTTTTTTAAAATTATCAAATTTTTAATTTCATCGTCAAATTTATTATTTTCTAAAACATGATCAAATAAAGCTAGTATAGTTTTGTTATCTTTTTCTAGTTTTTCATTTACTATTAAAAATAGAGACATGCTTGAATAAGTTGAGTCATCTGCATAAATAATTTTATTTAAGGTGCTTAATGCGTCGGGTACATTTCCGTTTTGTAGATAAACCTGAGCACTTATATACTCGTTTGCTATTGAGGTTTTTTTCTTATTTTGTAAATATGTAGTGATGCTAAATGTTAGTATAATAATTAAAATTACACTAAGAAAAGAAAAAATTAATATTTTACTACTATCGTAAAACTTTCTTAAGTTTGATTTTTTTTCAACATCATATTGTCCACTTATTTCATCTGGAATCATTTTGCCTTTAAAATTTTCTTTCATTTAGTAACTTTTTTAATTTTTATATACATTTTTTGAAGAAGGAAACTTTTTAAACCTTACATCTTTGCAATATTTAATTATAGCACTTTCAATAGTTTTTTTAATATTTGCATATCTTTTCACAAATTTAGGATAAAAGTCACTCAGCCCAATCATATCGTCGGTGACTAATATTTGTCCATCACAGTATTTGGAAGATCCAATACCAATGGTGGGTATGGGTATATTGTTTGTAATTTTTTTAGCTAAACTTTCTACAACACATTCTATAACTATCGCAAACACTCCAGCTTTTGTTAATGCCAATGAGTCACTGTAGATTTTTTGTCTTTGATGGTTACTTGTGCCCTTGTGCTTAAAATTATATGCGTGTTGAGGTAATAAACCAATATGTCCCATAACTGGTATTCCCTTTTTTGTAAGATGAGTAACTATATTGGCTATATTCTTCCCACCTTCTAATTTTACAGCATCACAATTTGTTAATCTTATTGCTTTTTTTGCATTTGCGTAAGCTACATTTTTATTTGAATAGGTTTTGTAAGGCATATCAAAAACAACTAAACTATGTTTTGCAGATTTTTTAACTACTTTTGCATGATTTATCATAGTTTCAAATTTCACACTTCTTGTAGATTTCATTCCATACAAAACCATACCCAATGAATCACCGACTAATATTATATCACAATATTTATCAATTATTTTAGTGATAGACTTGGAATAGGCAGTCAAACAAATTAATGGTGCAATACCCTTCTTTTTAAGAATATCTTTAATTAGAATCTTTTTCATTTAACTTAAGGAGTGATCTTATCAAGCTTACTTCTCATTTCTGCAGATTTTGAACAAAAAGAGTCGCAAACTAAATCAAACTTTTCAATTAATTCCTTGGCACTATCATAATCAGATCTTTTAATTTTAAGCAGGGTGAGTAAATAAATAGCTTCATCATTAACAGGATCTAACAATAGCGCATTATTTAGATTTATACTTTCCTCTTCTTCGTTATCTTTAATATTGAATATTTTTGATAAATATAAATAAGACCTAGTGCTCTTGGGGTTAAATATTATGTCTCTTTCAAATAATATTTTAGATTTTTCATATTCTTTTTTATCAAACAAATCTTTCCCTGCGTTAAAATAATCTTTGCTAGAGCTAAACGAGTTTTGGCTGAATAAAAAATATATAAATATAATTTTTGTTATTAATATTATTTTTTTCATAATTTAAATTTTATATTATTACAGATGTTATGTACCATAATTTTGTAAAAAAAAACTAACGAATACCTTTGCAATAAAGGTAAATTTCTTTAGATTTTTGTCTACTTGACGATGGTTTATATTTAATAACTTTTTTAAAATACAAATTGGCTTTTTTATTTATTTCAATGAAAATGGACCCCATAAACAGTTTTGACAAAAAAACACCGCTATTATTCAGGATCTCAATTGATAAATCCATTGCATTTAAACATAACTGGCCAGTGTTGTAAGAATCCAAATTTTTATTACCAGATGTATTAACTGCCATATCAGAAATTACAACGTCAATTTTTTTATCAAAAAATTTTGTTATTTTTTCTCTAATATTAGTATCCAATAAATCTCCATTTAAAAATGAAACTTTATTGATTTTTTCCATATCTTTAATATCAACAGCTAAAATTTTACCATTAATTATTTTTTCAGTAGCTACTTGTGACCAGCCTCCAGGAGAGGATCCTAGATCTAGCAAATGTGTATTTTTATTTAAAAATCTAAATTTATTATCTATTTCAATTAACTTAAAAGAAGATCTAGATCTGTAACCTTGAATTTTAGATTGTTTAAAATATAAATCTCTATGTTGCTTAATTATCCAGTTTTTTGAAGTTTTATTTTTTTTCAATTTATTTTATAAAATTTTAAAGAATATCTTCTATTTCGTCTTCTTCATTTTTATTTAGAAATTTTTTATTTAAGTGTCTATAGTGTATATAACTAATTGGAATTAACAGAAAGTACCCCAGGCCTGTTAAAAATAAAATTTCAAATGGATAAAGAATTAAAATGCCTATGTAAATTACTATACCAAGTAATAAAAAAGCACCTAAGCTTCTTGGTATTGTAATTCTTTTTAATGAATATGTTGGCACTTTACTTATCATTAAAATTGAAACTGCTAAAATAGTTATTGAACTTATTATTTTATTGTTTTCAGGATTAAATATATTATTCAAGTTTAACATTTGAATTAATTCATTTGAATTTAAAGTTTCAACTATATTGGTTAAACTCAAAATAAGAGGTAACAACAGTAAGCCTGCTGCTGCTGGTGATGGAACTCCTTCAAAGAAATTTATTTTCCAGGTTTCTTCATCATTTATTTTTGTTAAATTAAATCTTGCCAACCTAAGAGCGCAGCATACTGTGTAAAGCAAAACCAGAAACCAACCAAACTTTCCAATTTCATTTATTGACCAAAAGTACATTATAAAACTTGGCGCAACACCAAAACTTATTACATCAGTCAATGAATCTAACTCTTTACCAACTTTAGATGTCGCCTTAACCAATCTCGCAACTCTTCCATCGAGTGTATCAAGAATGGCGGCTAATCCTATTGTAATAACGGCCATTTCATAGTTATAATCTAGTGCAAATTTAATGGAACTTAATCCTAAGCAGACACCTAGAATAGTTAAGGCGTTTGGTAAAAGTGAAGTTGGTGTTTTTTTTTGCATAACTTCAAAGCCTTCTTTATCTTTGTTCATTTTTTTGCTATTAAAGTTTCACCAGCTACTGTTTTTTGGTTAACTTTGGCTAGTAGCTTATATTTTTCAAAATACAAATCAACTCTGCTTCCAAATCTTATTATTCCAAATCTTTCTCCTTGTTTGATTTGGCTTTCTTCTTTTACATCACAAACAATTCTTCTTGCTATAAGACCAGCTATTTGAACTAAAACTAATTCATCGTTGTCTGAGTTTTTTATTTTAACGTAATTTCTTTCATTTTCATTGCTTGCCTTATCTAGCGATGCATTAAAAAATTTTCCTGCTTTGTAGTGTATCTGTTTTACAAGGCCAGATACAGGCACTCTATTTACATGGCAATTAAAAACATTCATAAATATACTTACTCTAGTAAATTTTTTATTTTCTAAACCTAGCTCAGTTGGTCCATGAGTTTCAATAATTTGTGTTATTATTCCATCGGCTGGACTTGTTAAGTAATTTTCATCATTAATTGGAAATCTTTCAGGGTCTCGAAAAAAATAGTAAACCCATAAAGTAAATACAGAACTTAACAAACCTAATACATTTGAGATTAATAAAAAAATAAAAGAAATTACTAATGCTATAGCTAAAAATCTATAGCCCTCCTTATGGAGTTTTGGTAACAAAAAATTTATCATAATCAATAAGCTTTCTAATTTTATGCTAATATGTATATTAAGTTATAAAACTCAAATAATAAAATTAATATATAATGTCAAAAATTAATGTAAAAAACCCGATTGTTGAGCTAGATGGTGACGAAATGACCAGAATTATATGGGATTTTATCAAAAAGAAACTTATTTTGCCTTACCTCGATCTTGGAATTAAATATTACGACCTAGGAATCAAAAGCAGAGATTCAACTTCAGACCAAATAACAATTGATTCTGCTAATGCTATTAAAAAAATTGGTGTGGGTATTAAATGTGCAACAATAACACCTGATGAAAATCGTGTTGAAGAATTTAAATTAAAAAAAATGTGGAGATCTCCTAATGGTACTATCAGAAATATTTTAGGTGGCACTGTTTTTCGTGAGCCAATTATTTGCAAAAACATACCTAAACTAGTACCTAGCTGGACAAATCCAATCGTGATAGGAAGGCATGCTTTTGGTGATCAGTATAGGGCAACAGACTTTAAAGTTCCGGGAAAAGGTAAATTGGAAATGAAATGGACATCTGAAGATGGTAAAGAAAAAAAAGAATTTGAAATATTTAATTTTCCAGGACCAGGTGTCGCTTTATCAATGTACAACTTGGATCAATCTATAAAAGATTTTGCAAGATCATGTATGAATTATGGACTGAGCAGAAAATGGCCAGTTTATCTTTCTACAAAAAACACAATTTTGAAAAAATACGACGGTACATTTAAAGATTTATTTCAAGAAGTCTTTGAAAAAGAATTTGAAAAAAAATTTCAAGAAAGAAAAATAACTTACGAACATAGACTCATAGACGATATGGTTGCTTGTGCTATGAAATGGAATGGAAATTATATTTGGGCATGTAAAAACTATGATGGGGATGTGCAGTCTGACACAATTGCACAAGGATTTGGTTCTTTAGGTCTTATGACAAGTGTTTTGTTTTCACCAGATGGAAAAACTATAGAATCTGAAGCAGCACATGGAACTGTTACTAGACATTATAGGTTACATCAACAAGGTAAAGAAACATCAACAAACCCCATAGCTTCTATTTTTGCTTGGGCAAGAGGACTATATCATAGAGGAAAACTAGATGGTAATGAGGACTTGAAAAAATTTGTAAAAAATTTAGAAAAAGTTTGTGTACAAACAATTGAAAATGGATCAATGACTAAAGATTTAGCTATACTAATTGGTAAAAACCAAAAATATTTAACCACAAACCAATTTTTAGAAGCAATTGATTCTAATTTAAAAAAGAGCCTTAATTAATTTTTTTACTTAACATATCAAAGGCATCGTCTATTTTATCTTTGTTAATACCACCAGCTTGTGCAAAATCATTTCTTCCACCTCCTCCTTTTCCACCAAGAGCTTCAGAAGCTATTTTTACAAGCATTACGGCATCATATTTTTTAGTTAATTTATTTGTTACACCAACAGCAACACCAACTTTATTTTCAAATGTTGAAAATCCTACTACAATACCTTCTTTGATATCTTTTTTGCTTTGGTCTATTATGTTTCTTAATTCTTTTGGCGGATAATCTTTAAGAACTTGTTTTCTTAAAGTAAAAGTACCTACTTTTCTATCCTCAATAACATTCTTGGTTTTGTCTTTAATGGTATCTTTAATTTTTTCCTTTTCTA
>Ga0209091_10003926_pt1 | contig 11792 bp, 11 predicted proteins | sample ArcticOcean_MG_C_6_FD_187438 | JGI IMG/M metagenome (GOLD analysis project Ga0209091, IMG submission 187438) | Marine microbial communities from western Arctic Ocean - ArcticOcean_MG_CB8_128 (SPAdes) (version 2) | ecosystem: Environmental > Aquatic > Marine > Oceanic | place: Arctic Ocean...
GCAACCCAATTGACAGTGCTGTCATTATCCTTTTGTTCTCCATTGAATATTTGAAAACCTTTGTTGTCATTAGGTGTAGGAAAAGAAATTCTAAGAAGATTTCCTGGAAGTGAATCTAATTTCTTTCCATTTTGAAAAGCTTCAATATGAACCATTCCAGCAGTCTCAATTAATTGGCCGTTGGAAGTGGTGATCAAGCCCTCTAAAATCATGTCTGACAATTTTAGGAACTCTTTCATCTTAATTGTTACAGGTCCATTCTTCCTTGTATTGAAAGAGTTTGCAGGTACTTGCACTGTGATTCCTTCTTCTCCAAAAATGATGGTGTCCCTCGATGAATTAATGGTGAACTCCTGCTCTTTTTGTTTAAAGTCTTCGATAGAAAAATCACAATTTTCGTCTGTTGAAATCTCGTATGGACTTCCAGCACTGCCCGTAGTACTTTCGCTGCTAGCAATTACTCCACTATATGAAGGGGACACTTTTTCCCCATTGATATTTGTAACATTATCAGTTTTATCAACAGAAAATGATTCGTTTAGACTAGTCAAAGCTCCAACTAACACTCCTTCGTTTTTACCGTTTTCGTCTTCTACTCCTCGTTCTTTCTGGACAAACTCCGCAATTTTTTCTCCTTGATCAACATTTTCGGAACCTATTACATCATCTTCAATTATAAATGATTCCGCACTTTCAGAATGTCCATTAACTTCTGTTGTGATGACTTGGTCGGTTAATTCTGTTGAATCAATGATTTGATTATTTTGAACTTGATTTTCAGCATACCAGTTCATCAAATAAAACATTGATCCTGCTGCAGCAACTACTACAACACTTCCAATGATCCATTTCTTCAATTTGTTTTTAAATACCACAGTTTTGCCCGCTGAAATCATTTCGCTCCTTAAAGCCGAACGTGAAACTGCAATTTGTAAATTCTGCTGAGTTTTCAATTGATCCTTAAATTCTGAGTCGGTTACTAACTTTGACTCTACTTGAGTTAATTCCTCTGCTGAGAGCTCATTATTAATGTAACGCTCTATTAACTCTATATTTTCTAATTCGTTTCTCATGACTGGTAGGTTTTAGATTGAACACTTTGTGCTATCACAATTGCTTTTTCAATGCATTTGTACTTTTGCGTCTTTGCTGAATTAACACTGGTAAAACCCAGCACATCAGCTATCCTTTGCATTGATTCCTTTTTAAAGTAGAACATCTCAAATATCTCTTGACATCTTTGAGATACTTGAGCTATCACAGACTCTAACTGTTTAAGTTGTTCTTCTTTATCGGCATCATAATCTAAATCCTTATCCATGAGAATAAGGGTGTCACTCCATTCTAATTCATACTTTCGTTTTGTTTTTTTAAGCTCGTTCATCCACAAGAACCTAGTTATTCCATACAAGTACGTGGACAGTTTGGAAGTAAGCTCAAACTTAGGATTGCTTACTTTTTCGACCAGTAGGATAAGTGCATCTGTGAAAATTTCTTCTGCTTCTTGTTTTGTTCCACCAGACTTACAAATGTTCACCTGAATTTTAGGGAACTCCTTGTATAGGAACTGCAAAGCTTTATTTCGCTGCCCAGCTCTTATGTTTTGAATTATTTCGTTGTCTTTCATAAAGTGCTTTTCTTCTTTATGTAATGGAATTCAAAAAGGTAACCTTTTATTCTTAGTTAAATTATAAAGGTCGACTACTTTTACTGTTCACAGTAAATAAGTCGCTATTCAGGAAACGTTGTTTCAACTAATTAAATGAATAACAAAAAGGGTAACCACTTTCTCAGTTGGTTACCCATAATCCCATTATACATTGTGAAATTTTGTGCAGATTTTACTTAGGCACATGCTTATCAATGAACCCTTTGGTTTTCTTATTCCAAGAATTAATCAAGGCAGTTCGCTTTGTATTTAATTTTTCATTGGTCTTATTGTACTCATTATTTGCCTTGTTATGAGCATTAACTTCAGCATTGTATTCGTCCACATCTTTCTGAGTACGGTTCTTTTTCTTTTCCATTGCTTTAACCGTCTTTTGAAACTTTTCAGTTCTTAAGTTCTGATCAATGTACATTTGTACATCGTTCTCGGCCTCTTTTTGGTAGAAAGTCAACATTTGTTTAGTGATTGTTACCACACTGTTGTCTCCTTTAAAGCCTTTAATAGCTTTCATTTTAGCCAACCCTTCTTTTGCGTACTGCGCTAAGGTGTTTTTAATTTGACCCATTGCAGCAACATCGTTAGCATTAATTGCTTCCATCAAGTAAGTTTCTTGAACATTTGCCTTGAAAAATATCAGGTAGATCTCGTTGTAATACTTATATACCTCACCAGCTTTTTGCATTTTCTTAGACAGTTCAGAATTGTCTTCTTGTAAAGTAACATTGTTCTCTTTACAGAATCTGACTTGCTCTCTGTTCACAACTGCGTTCGCACTGTCTAATTTATCGTTAGCAATTTGTTCTGCCATCATGTACGCCTCCATTCCGTCATAAGATTGCTCTTTAACTTCCTCTAAATCCATCAACTTAGCGTAATCATCATTGATTACATTGTAACTAATGTTCAAGTAGGATACTGTTGAATCACGATAAGCAGTATTACCATTAAATCCATTCATAGCTTTTACTGTAGCCGCTGCAGATTTGGTAATTTTTAAAAGTTTTTTCCGCTTGCTTTCAATTTTTCTGAAACTACTTGAATGTGAGGAAGCTCTTGTGTAATCCCAAGTAGCTTTTGAAACCTTTTTGTACTCATCACTAATCGGTGTTAAGTATTCGATTACGTCCTGGCCAAAGGAAGCTTGAAATGAAATTGCAAGCATGGCAATAGTTAAAGTGATGTTTCTCATGATTAATTGTTTATTTTTTTGACTTATTTCGACTTTATCTCGTGATTAAATTGACTTTATTTTTTCTTAATTAAATCGTTTACAATCTTAAAAGATTCTTCTAAAAAGATATCCTTTTCTAACACTTCAATAACAGCATCTGTTGCTTCAGCTTCGTGCTCGGCAGCATCTAGGATGTCCTGCTCAAAGGTAGAACTTTGTGCTTTAAATACCTTAGTTTTTTTATACCTCACCTCTACAAGCTTTTCAATAAGAGCGTCCATCTTTTGACTTCTAATAATGTAGTCATTGATGTTTAAACTAGTACCTTTCTTTCGTTCCTCGTACATTGTTTGGTAGGATTTGTTAAGCCTATTCATTTCAATAAACGTTGTGTTAGCCAATAGTCTAGCTTTACTTTTGTCACTCAAACTAGCATTGGGAATAGGAAGTAAAGGTCTGTAATATACCTTCTTATTTACCTTTCCTATATTAAGCGCGTACTTGTTATCGGATTCTCTTTTAACTGAAAAATCTAACACTCCGGGAACAAAAACATCTGGGACAACACCTACTCTTTGGTTTGAATTGGTGTTTATCCTGTAAAGTACTCCTTGTGTAATTTTTAAATAACCCATTTTCTCGCCCCCATTAACTGCCTTTCCTTTCATAACCGTAGTATCAACAGGTAAAACGGACTGTGCTGAAGCTTTTCCATAACTAGTTTGACCAATAACCACAGCTCTGTTATAATCTTGTAGTGAAGCCGCTACAACTTCAGAAGCTGAAGCACTTGATCCGTTAATTAATACAGCCATTGGTCCCATATAAGCAGCACCTCGGTTCCTGTCCTTCATCGTTTGAGCTTTTTCGCCCTTTCCATGATAAACTAGCATTGGTCCTGCATCGATAAATATCCCAGCTAAATCAACAGCTTCAGTTAAAGACCCTCCCCCGTTGTACCTTAAATCTAGAATTAGACCATCTAAAGGACTACTATTCTCTAACTTAATTATTTCCTTAGCAATGTCATTGGCACAACCCAAACCGCCAGCCATTTCCATGTTGGTATAAAAACTCGGCAAAGAAATATATCCTATCCTAGTATCATCAACCCCCTTGAGTATGTATGCTTTGATGATGTTGTCATCATTTGTTTCTTTCTGCTTATTAATTGGAACACGTTTAATTTCGTTGTTTTCTTTCCGAACTTTAATAACAACATCCTCGTTAGATATTTCACTTAAAGCCTTTTGGAATTTATTAAAACTCATTTTTGATGGTATAAGCCTCTTCCCTCCTTTTACTCTTATCTCCAATATCACATCTCCCTCATTCAACAGTCCCGATTTCCATGCTGCACTACCTGGACTTAATTTTTCAATGACCATCTCTTTGTTGTCATTTGGGCGAAGAACAAAGCCAAAAACTAAAATTTCTTTGGACAAAGCTTGTTCGAATCTCTTTTTCTTTGACACCGAAAAAAACATCGAATAAGGATCAAAATAAGTACTGATACAATTCAAGTATTCTTCATAGAGAATCTCCTTTAGCTCTTCAGAATTTTCTCCCGCCATTTTTGCGAACAGGATAGCCTCAGCAGTTATAGCTTCTTTTGCGTCATCCTCGTACTGCAAGAGTGAATCTTTTGTAATAACTGAACTATCAGCTAAATCAGCCCAGTCGTACATTTGATCTAAACATTCGTACTTAAGCACTTCTTCGTATCGTTTAAGTAAATCAGCTTCCGTATTGGCCATTGAAAAATCTCCAATAAGGTGATTCTTGAAAACGGACCTAGTATTGAAATCAATTTTTTTCGCCAAAAAACTTTCCACTAAGTTCTTTTGGAATACGATTCTATTAACGAACAATTTAAAAGCATCATTAAAAAACTGAGCCCCGGAAAGTCCAATACCGGAAATGTTTTGCGCATCGGCTATTAACTTCGTTACGTCTTCCTTCGTGAAATAAACTTGATCCTGGTCAAGCTCATTAAGAAATACATAATTAATTTCTTCTAATTCTTTTTTTGTGATTGTCTTTGGACTGTAGTGATACTTAGTTAATGTACCAATAAGTAAATCGATTTGCTTTCCATGAGCTACCGCCTCAACAGTGCTGCTATATGATTCAGTTGAACTTTCTTGAGCAGAAGCAGACCCCAGCAAAAGGAGTAAAGTCCATGCTAAAACTAAATTTTTAGACATATAATTAATTGAACTGCAAAGCTAGCAATAATGTGTGTTCAGAAGGTGAATTCTAATAATTATTCAGGAACGTTTATGTCAATAAAATTCTTAGCGTCATTGTTCCAAACATTAACAACATAAGTTCGTCTAGCATTCATCTTGTGATTTTCTCTGTTGTATAATTCGGTCTTAGCTTTTAACTCCTTCATTTCATTTTTGAATTTGTCCACGTCTTGCTTGGTCCGTTTTTTCTTTGCCTTCATTTCCTTGGCATGATTTTCAAAGTGAGTTTTAGCGTTAAAAAATTCAATTTGACTAGGAACTAATTCTTGAGCTTCCTTTTTGTAAAACTCTAATAGCTGCTTAGTTGGCATCATCATTCTGTTGTCCGACCCATGAGGTCCAACTACTTTAATTTGTGCTAAACCTTCTTTTGAACTTTTTAATAGTTTTAGTCTAACAACTTCTATCTTTTTAACATCCTTAGTTTTTAAAACCTCGACCAGCTCTGCGTCCAATTTTGTGGACTCAAAATTGAACATGAAAATTTTATCGTAGTAATCATAAGCTTTTCCAGCTTTTTCCATTCGTTTTACCAATCCAGAATTATCGGCATTCGTATTTATTTTATGTGAAATAGTAAAATCTTCCTGAGCTTGAGCCGCAACCTTGTTCGTTCTCAATAAATCATCCCTCAACTTTTTTTCTTTGTTGATGTACTTTTGCATTTCAAAGGCCGATTTGTCTTTATAAACACCCAAATCCATGAGTAGTGGATATCCATGTTGCAGTACCTTTAGAGTAGTTTCATAATGCCTCATTACCGCATCACTAAAGGTAGCATCACCTTCCCAAGTACCAATGTCTTTCAATTTATTAATGGCTGATTGTGTTTCTGAAATTAACTTTTTTCTTGTTAATTCTAATGGTTTAACCTCACCAGAATTCTTTCCTTCCTTTACATATTTCCAGGTTCCAACAGTTACCTTATAGTACTCTGTAGCAACAGTTTCTAAGTACTCTTCTCTTGACTGTCCAATGCTATTTAAAGTAAACAATGTGATCAATAAAACGGTAAGGTTGAGTTTTTTCATAAAAGTTGTTTGTAATTTTTGCTAATCGAATTAGCAATTATAATTTAAAAATAGGCAGAAACTATTTACAATAAAAACGAAGGTACTGAACAGCTCTTTGGTCCTCTAATGATTTTGCTTTTCTCCAGTCCTTACAGCTCAAATCGTGCAGTTTCATGTTACGATAGCACATCCCTCTAATAAAATAATTGTTAGCCTTTTTTGGACTCAACAGCATCGCTTTAGATAATTCTTCAGCACATTCTTTCCAGCTTTTGTTGTCAAAATGTATTTGCGCTCGTTCCAGAATTGAAATTTCATTTTTTGGATTAATTTCCACAGCCTTATTCAAGGCTTCCATAGCTTCTTTATTCCTATTCTTTTTCTTCAATATTTTAGCTTTATTGATGTATGCATTTTCATACTTTGGATCAATTTTTATGGCTTTCTCTAAATAGAACAAAGCTGAATCTGGTTTGCCTAAATTGGTAAAACTTGATGATATATTGAACAGTGCGTCCACAACAGTATCTTTCAAAGCAAAATTTTTCTTAAAATCTTTAATTGCTAACGGGTACTTTCCTAATGAAAAATAAGACAACCCCCTCTTGAAATAAATAAAAGGAGTAAAATGAGGATTGCTGTCTTTTAAAGCAACAGCATAGTCTTCAACAGCCAATTCAAACTCTTTATGCTGTTGATAGAATGCACCTCTGTAATAGTGTCCTAATATGTTTTCAGGATGGTTTTCTATGAATACATTATGTGCCGATAACTTTGCCTCTTTTGTAGAGTCAGTATTTTGAAAAATAGCGCATTGAAATCCATTGTCTTCTGAAATGTACCTATACAACTCTTCCCATTCTTTATGAGTTTCAAACCACGCTAAAGGAACATCACCTGCAAGTCTATGAGAATAATGAGTTTCGTAAATTACAATGTCACCAAGGGCTGCATTGTCTAAGTTTTCAATTGTTACTGGTTTAAATTGAAGCGTATCGTATTTGTCCAATTTATTGGCCCAAAAAAACCAAACATGGTTTACATAAGTAGTTTTTTCCTGCAAGTAGGAGCTCGTATAAAAATCCGAAACATCTTGCATGGTGTCTCTTTCCGGATTCATGTTTTCATTAGGCGGTTCCGTCACAGCAGTGTACATTAATGCAACTAGTGAAATAGTAATTCCGAACAGATATAATTGTATTTTTTTAAATGAGCTGTAACGAACAACCAAAAACAGCGCAACCATCAGAAAAGCGAGTGCTGTCGTTACGTATAGATTTGTGTAATCAAACTCTTCCAATAAGTTATGATGAATTTCCATTTCCAATGAATGGTACAAATACACACTAGTAAGTATTCCAAGCAAAGAAATAAGAACAATTAAAATATTAATTATTCTTGATTGCCCCTCTTTTTTCAAGGAAACAAGTACGCTCAGCTGTCTTTGTTCAAACTGTTCTTCCCGTTTGCGAACCTTCGTTTGGTACTGCTTCCTATTTTTAGCATTTAACTTATTGAACTCTTCATCCGATAAAACTTCAAAATCTTTTTCATCACCTCTTTTGTCTCCCAGCTTTGTTGACTCGTCAAATGCAATGATGGAATACCAAACGAAATTATAACCTTCTAATGCTATCAAAGCTGTTAAGGGTGCTAACGGTATAAGGTTCCTTAAAAAACCTGCTGCATTTCCCATGTTAAACTTCCACGAAAACACAACATAAAGCGTGAACCCTAAAATGAACTGAACAAAAACGAAAAGGTCCATTCTATTTTTATACATTTTACCAATTAATCCAATTATGAAAAAGAGGTAAACAACAGGGCCTATTAGATATATGTATCGTTGAAAATAGTGTCCAAAGGAAGTGTGTCCATATCGGTTGGAGGAATTATCTTTTCCAATGGTATTATGCAAAACATACAAAAAATCTCCTTCAATAATACCACCTGCAACATTCCAAAGAACAACTGGAACACCAAGTAATAAAACGTATTTATACTGTTTGTTTTTAACTAGAAAAAATGCCCAGATAACTAAAAAGACTGCCAACTCAAGTCTTGCCAGCGGCAACAATCCACCAATTAACGCAAAGTAAAACCACTTTTTGTGGGTTAAAAAATAAAAGCCAAAACAGAGTAGTGCGACTGCTAACGGTTCTGTTTCTGCATTTCTACTAACTGAAAAATAAAAGGTTTGAAATAACAATAACGGAACAACCATGAAGGCATTTTGTAACTTAACCTTCTTTGCTCCTAAATACAAATAATAAGAGGCTGCGGCACTTATTAGTACCATCAACACAAAAACCACACCTGTACCTAAAGGAACAAACGGGGAAAATATCAACATAAACAACGGCCTGTTCCACAGTGATATAAACTGCTTAGGATCATTAAAGGCATTTGTTGCATTGTATATTCTAGTGGGACAATCATCATCCCAAGTAGCATCGTCAAACACCCCATAAGTAATGTTTACGATTACGTACAACAAAATTAAAGCTCCAACGAGTAATTTTTCGTTTTTACCTACCAGCTTTAAACGATCAGAGAATCCAATACTAGTATTTATTTCAGACATGAGCTACAAAGATAAGTTGTACGGGCAATATGCGCACTGATAAAATAGGTTGCATCAAATCTACTTCTTTACTTCCTTTTTTGGCCTTGGTCCACGCAAGTGAATTACCAAACCATTTAAGAAATTTCTTAAAATTTGATCACCGGCTTCTACAAATTTAGGATGGTCTTCACTTCGGAACATATCCCCTAGTGCAGCTTTTGAAATTTCAAAATCAACCAACTTCAAAACTTTCAAAATATCGTCATCTCTAAATTTGTGAGCAACTCTCAGTTTCTTTAAAATATCGTTGTTACTAAGCATAGTTATTTTTTAAAATATTTTTTATCCATATAAAAAGTGCCAAATGGTAAAACCGACAACACGCCAACTATGAGCATTGTCTTAAAGTTCCATTTTACTTTCAAGCCAACAGGTATAATCATCAATATGTACAAAACAAACAATCCTCCATGTACCATTCCACCAATTTGATTGGGAACTTCAGAAACTCCACTGTATTTAAGGGGCATACTTACGAGAAATAAAAACAAGTAGCTTACCCCCTCAAGAAAAGCAATTATTCTGAAAAACTTTACCATCTTATTAATTTTAATGTGAATATACTCAAATCACTTAGCTTTTGGGATTTTTGACGAAGGACATTTTTTCTTTACCAAGGCGAAAAAATTAAGCATAGCCTAGTTATGGTTTGTTTTTACAACGTTGATAGAGGAAAAAGGAGCAAGTGAAAAAAAACAAAACCTAAATGGCTTAAGTATAAATGTATTACTTTATTGAATACTATACTTAAGCTCAATAGCTTTGGAATTGCAACTAAAAGCTAGAGAAAAAAGTTAAGGTAGTTAAGCTGCTGATTTCAGGTTATTGATTTGATTAAATTCTAATATTGATTTTCCGTTTAAAGTTGAATGCCTTCTTACTCGATTATACCAAGTTTCGATGTATTCAAAAATTTGTAATTCTGCTTCCATTCTTGTTTTGTATTTGTGATGATAAATTAATTCTGTTTTAATTGTTTTGAAAAAGCTTTCCGCTACAGCGTTATCCCAGCAGTTACCTTTTCTGCTCATACTTTGTTTTACTAAAGGGCTAGCTTTTAAATAATTAGTAAACTCCTTACAAGCGTATTGAATACCTCTGTCAGAATGAAATAATAGCGGTTCTGTAATGCTTCTGTTGATATTAGCCATTTTCCAAGCTGCAATAACGGTGTCTTTGGCAAACATGGTCTTGCTTAAGCTCCAACCCACTACAGCTCTGTCCCATAAATCTATTACTACCGTCAAATACAACCATCCTTGTCCTGTTTTAATATAGGTAATGTCAGACACCCAAACTTCATTTGCTCTGCTTACAGTGAAGTTTTGAGCTAGTAAATTTGGTGCGATAGGATAACGATGACTGGAATTGGTGGTCACTTTCCATTGCCTTCTGATTTTACTTTGCAAACCTTCTTCCTTCATTAATTTAGCCACTCTTTTTCTTGAAACAAAAAAGCCTTCACTTTTCAATTCCTGAGCAACACGTGGACTTCCGTAAATTCTATCACTGTTTGTAAAGACCCTGTTTATAGCAACTTTCAAGTTTGCGTTCTCTGTCGCTCTTTTGCTTAAAGGGAACTTTTTCCATCTATAATAACAACCGCTGTTGATTTTCATAACTCGACACATCTTTTCAACTGAAAAATAATTCCTGTGATTTTCAATAAATTCATATTTTTTCAGTCGTTCTTGGAAAAGATGCTCACCGCCTTTTTTAAGATATCACGTTCTTCTTTTAAATCTTTATTTTCTCTTCGTAAACGCTTTAACTCTTCTCGTTCAGGGTCTAATATCCCTGTAGATTTACCTACTCCTGGGAAAACTTCGCCTTTTCCTTCTCTATCGAAATACTCTTTTCTCCAGCGGTAAAGCAATCCTCCGCTTATCCCTAAACTAATTGCTACATCTTGAATGTTGTCTGATTTTTCGCTCAAACGAACGGCTTTCAGTTTAAATTCCTTGCTAAATTTTAATCGTTTTTTCATGTGTTAAAGTTAATTATCGAAATCAACTCTAACTATCTTAACTTTTATCTCACATTAAAAGTAGCAAGTCCACTTAACTCTTTGTGAGGAAATGAATTCAAAAATATTGTAACAAAAGACTCCTCAGATACGTAAGTATTAATTGTAGGACCATTAATATTCTTGATCATAACAAGACATTAATTAGCGTGACGATACATAGTACAACGTTAATAGTTGTGTGAAAAAACATTATTTAGCTTAACCAAGAGTATACTCAACGTAGAGTCATCTTCCCAGATGGCTCTATTTTTTTTTCGTCCCACTTCTCCTTTACTTATTGGCTAATCACACTTTTGCACTTAATTTTCGTGCGATATACTCACCTTAATTAAGGTTAAAAACATATTTCAACATGCGGTTTGACAACTTTTCTAATACAAGGTTGATTTAGTTTTGCATCGCAATCAAACCAAAAAAGCACAATTATGAAAAAAGTTGAAGCAATCATCAGAAAGTCAAAATTTGACGATGTAAAAGAAGCTCTATTAGCTGTCGAAGTAACATTTTTTAGCTACTGGGATGTCACCGGTGTTGGAAACGAAAAAATTGGACACGTTTACAGAGGTGTTGAATATAGTACAAGTGATATACAGAGAAGGCATCTTTCTATCGTAGTTTCTGACGGGTTTTTAGATAGAACAATAAAAGCAATCATCGATTCAGCTGCTACTGGAAAAGTAGGAGATGGAAAAGTATTCGTTTCTGAAATAATTGAAGCGCATAGAATAAGAACTAATGAAAGCGGAGACTCTGCTTTATAATTTAACAAACAACTAAAACAATTATATCGTGGATAATCTTTTAACAATAAACAATGTATGGATGATGATTTGTACCGGTCTGGTATTTTTTATGCATCTTGGTTTTTCTCTATTGGAGATTGGCCTTACAAGGCAGAAAAACACAATTAATATTTTATTTAAGAACATCTTCATTATTTGTGTGGGGTTGTTACTTTATTATATCGGAGGATTTAATTTAATGTATCCAGGTTTCGAAGAAGGAGCTATGGGAGTTTTTAAATTTGCTGGG
>Ga0209091_10003932_pt1 | contig 11769 bp, 6 predicted proteins | sample ArcticOcean_MG_C_6_FD_187438 | JGI IMG/M metagenome (GOLD analysis project Ga0209091, IMG submission 187438) | Marine microbial communities from western Arctic Ocean - ArcticOcean_MG_CB8_128 (SPAdes) (version 2) | ecosystem: Environmental > Aquatic > Marine > Oceanic | place: Arctic Ocean...
TTGGGTATTATTCCACTTGGGATACCTACAGAAGTGATTCGATTTATTCGGCAGTTGATTCTGATGATATTGCACATGTTTTAATCGACATGTCCGATGGACACGACCTGAGAACTACTGGATTTGATATGGACCTAAACGTAACATATGATGTTGTTTCTTCGCAATGGTCTACTAGCCACAAGACTAGCGACTTTGGACTCGATAATTCGGGTTCAATTTACTTCACAGGTTATCATGGTTCTAAATTCATGTTCAGAACCGCATCATTGCTGAGTGAATGTGGCAGCGATAATACGAATTGTAATGGCGTTGATACTTGGTCATCAGGTCAATCAACTATGTATACCAATGGACATAAACTCTACAGATTCTGGGGAGATTACGACCACCAAATAAACTATAACAGTCCATCAGAAGGTGCAACTTCTTCTTTTGATGCGCTAGGGTATCATAACGTTATTCTTGTAACTTATCAGTTAAATGATAGTGCAGGGAATATTGACAATGCTGCCCTTCCTTGTGGACTAACTTTCAATGCGGCTTCTGGACAAATAGCTGGAACTCCAACTATTAGTTGTACAGACACTGCAAATGAAACATATACGATTACTGTAAATTATGGTGCATCACAATACGCATGGAATAGAACCCAATCATTTGAGGTGACATTCGGAATAAGTCCCGCATTACCTGTAGTTTCATACGACCTTACTGATACAACCCAGACTTATACCAGAGGTGTAGCAATTACCCCAATTGCACCGACTGGAATTACTAATCTAGCAAACCTGAACAACTTTACCACATATCCCCCGCTACCTGCTGGATTAGAAGTGAATAGTACAGGATATATCATTGGCACACCAACTGCGAACCAAAGTACTGCGATTTTCAAGGTTAAATCTTGTAATAGTTGGGATGTGTGTAGCGCAGGAGTTGCGTTTACAATTACCATTAACGAACCTGCTCCTGTAATTTCTTACCCTAATTCTGAGTATGAATTCTTCAAGGATGTACCAATTACGCCAATAGTACCTACGAGTACTGGTGGAGTACCTTCATCTTGGGAGATTTCTCCAGAACTACCATCTGGATTGAGTCTGAGAGCCGATGGTGCAATCATAGGAATTCCATTCGTGGATTCCCTTGCTACAAACTACACAATATACGCAAACAACAGCGGTGGAACTGAAACTGTAGTTATCGAGATTACAATTAATGGAACTGGAGTATTCGTCAATTACCCATACAATAATGCTGAATTAGCGCAGTATTCTCCAATGATGCCATTATATCCATCAACATCTGGAGCAGCTGTTATTTCCTGGTCTATCGATCCTACACTTCCTAGTGGTCTATTATTTGGAATCAGTAACGGTACAATTTATGGTACACCGAGCGCCTTGACTGATTCAACAGTGTACACAATCAATGCAACTGGTGTTGAAGATTATAGTCTTACAACAGTTACATTATCTGTTCTTGTAGATACTGATTTTGATGGAATACCTGATACTAGTGACGATGATCTTGATGGTGACGGATGGTCTAATGATGCAGAATCACAATGTAACACCGATGAAACAGACGAATCTGACTATCCAAGCGATGTAGACCAAGATAGAACCTGTGACCTGTTTGATACAAGTGATGATCGTGCGATTATCTTGATTTACTTTAGAAATAACGTAGAATTGGCAAACCACAGCGCAATGAACCCGCTCGTCCCTGTTACAGCAGGTGGGGATATTGATACTTGGGAGATTTACCCTGCATTACCTCTGGGCTTAGAGTTCAACGGGACAATGCCTAGTCGCTCAACAACCGATACCGGTACAATTTCGGGAACACCCACTGAAACCAGTGGCGCTACTGTCTACACTATCTGGGCCAACAACACAAACTCAGGACAGAGTAGTTCATTCCAGATTACTTTAGGAGTATTACTAGATTCTGATGGTGATGGAAACCCTGACGTCTATGACGATGATATCGATGGAGACAGTTGGTCTAATGACATGGAGAATCTCTGCGGTGAAGATCCAACAGATTCCTCCAGTACACCTATCGATACCGATGGTGATGGCGTGTGTAATTACATCGACAGTGATGATGATGGTGATGCATCCATCGACACTGAAGAGATTATGTGTAACTCTGACCCACTAGACCAATCCTCAGTCCCAGTCGATGCTGACAACGATGGAACCTGTGATGCTCTACAATCCGACAGAGATTTAGATGGATGGGCTGATGGCCCTGAAGAATCCTGTGGCACTGACCCAGATGATGCATCCAGCGTGCCTGTTGATTCAGATGGTGACATGATTTGTGATTCACTAGATGATGACCGGGATGGAGATGGTGTTGGAAATAATGTAGACGACTTCCCTGATGACCGTTCTGCTTCAAAGGATTATGATGGTGATGGAGACCCTGACTCAATTGTTGGTACTTCAACATCAACCCCTCCGCTAGTTGAAGACTATGATGATGACAACGATGGCTGGTCAGATTATGATGAATCAATGTGTGGTACAGATCCTCTCGATACCTCTGATATCCCTACAGATACCAATGGTGACAAAACCTGTGATGCACTAGAAGATGACACCGATGGAGATGGATTTACTGATGTTGATGATGCGTTCCCACTCGATAAGGACGAATGGCTGGACACAGATGGTGACGGTACAGGAGACAATGAAGATACAGATGACGATGGAGACACTTGGTCTGACGAAGACGAAGTGACGTGTGGCTCAGACCCACTCGATTCTGTAAGCATACCAACTGAATTAGATGCTGATGGAAACTGTGTAGTCGCTCAAGAAGAAACCGATGTTACTGAAAAAGAAACCGCTGTTACTGAAAAAGAAACCAAAGATTCTGACAACGACAGTAGTTCATCTAACATATTGTGGCCAGCTACATTCTGTTGCTTATTATTACTACTTTTGTTACTAATTCCGCTAATGTATTTGTCTAAAGAAAGAGGCGATTCTCTGTTGGTTTTAATTGGAATGAGAAATGGACCTGAACCGGAAAATACCACTTCAAAACCCAAATTTGTTAGTGGAAGTGGTACAAAGACAGACCCATTTATTCTCAAACCAGGATCTGTTAAAAACTTCGGAGACAGTCTAGAAAGTAAGGAAACAATCACGATTTCTAATCTAGATCCTGAAACTTTGGTCACGATTAATGATATGGCAGCACACACTAACCGTGGGCGCTTTAGTATGGATTCGATATTGGTAAAAGGAGACCCTAGTCAAAAGGGCGAAGGTTCCATTGTATTCCAATTAAACTTTGATGACAATGTTACTGAAGACGATGTCAGTGGTTTTTACAATGGCAAAATCCGTATTGGAAGTTCATCGGTGTACATCAATTGGGAAGTTAAAGTCGGAGATCCTGAGGCTGATGAACTAGCAGCAGAAAAGGAAATCAAAGAAGCGAAGGAAAAGGCCGATAAGAAAGAGGCAGCAGATGCAAAGTCAAAGTCAAAGTCTGAGAAAGAGGCTACTGAAAAGAAGGCTAAAGACGACGCTGATGCAAAGTCAAAGTCTGAGAAAGAGGCTACTGAAAAGAAGGCTAAAGACGACGCTGATGCAAAGTCAAAGTCTGAGAAAGAGGCTACTGAAAAGAAAATCAAAGAAGCAGAGGAAAAAGTCGCTGTAGCTGAAGCAAAAGTAAAGGCTGCTGAAGATAGGGTTGCATCTGAAAAGAAAGCTCGAGAAGCTGCTGAAGATGCTGCTCGTGTTACTGCTGAACAGGCTGCAAAGGAAAGACTTGAACAGCTGGAGAAAGAGATGGAAGAGCGCCGTAAGAAACTCGATGAAATGGATGAGAAAACTCGTAAGAAAGAGGAAGAACTGCTACGTATTTCTGAGAAGGCTAAGACCATTGATTTCACAACTCTAGGAGTTGCTGCTCGAAGCACCGTCACAGAATCAGTCGAGAAGGGAGCATCGGAAGTCGCCATGGGTGACACCTCAGACTTCGAAGATAGCGGCAGTGCGTGGGTTCAAGACAACGAAGGTGGCATGAACCTCTCATGGACAGGCAAGACAGCGACTGCACTGACTGGTGTCAAGGGCCTCAAGAGAGGCTTTGCCGCTGCAGCAACAATCACAGCCAGCGACGTCCTACAGAAAATCACGGGAGTTGGTCCTTTCATAGAGAACAAATTGAACGCTCTTGGAATCTATACCTTTGAACAGGTGGGTAACATGACTTCTGAAATCGAAGAAAAAGTAAACATCGCTATCGAATTCTTCCCTGGAAGAATCAAGAGAGATAAATGGGCAGATCAGGCAAGGAAACTCGATAAGGAGTGAATCACATACTTAGATCGAGATGGTTTTATTCAAACGAACCAATTACTGTATTAATATAAGCCATTCATGAAAGGGTGTCCCATTTTACTTAACACAGTTCTAGCGTAAGCATGTCCGATGATGATAAGCCAACCAACGGTGAAGAAAGGGCGCTAATTAAGTTCCTTTTAGAAAATCGAGCAATGGTAAACTGGGTTTCAATTTTGATGATCTTCTTCGCTGTTTGGGCAACAATCGAAGTTATTACAAACGCATTAGGAGCTACTTGGTGGCCTCCTGAAACTGGAATTCCAATGTCAGAGTTGTACAACTCCGATGAAGGCACAAAAAACATCAACAATGGCTTAGTCATTGGTCTTGGTGCTGTATTTGGAACGCTCGGTATTATGATTCAATATTTCTACCGTGCTGCACCATACGTTGATGCATCAATGCAAGCGACTGCAGCATTGATTATTTCAGCGGTTAAGGAAGAAGAAATCCAAGATTCTGCTAAGAAACTCGCTATTGAAATGGTAGCCGAGGCGGAAGAAGCAGAAGCAGAAGCAGAAGCAGATGCAGATGCAGATGCAGAAACAGCGGCTGAAGCCGACACACTCGATGAAGCAGAGGAATCTGCTGATGAGGCCGACGGTACAGATGAATCGTCGACAGCAGACGACGAACAACGAAAGAAATTCTAAGGTGAAAATATGTGGGAACATCGATCAGTATCAAATAAAGCGTACGTAGAATCAAAGCAGATGCGACCAAGCGAAACTTATGTTCGCTTGATGGACATCGTAGAAGAAGCGGTCTCAAAAGCTCAGGTCGACGAATTCGACCATGAAGAATTCCTCAAGTATATCCCTCAGAGAGGGCCATGGGAAGAGCTACCAGTATCTGACACTAGCAAATCTGATCCTCGAGTTAGATATATTGGCCCAGGAAGAGCACGTTTGTTGAATACAAACCTGATTCTGGGTTCAACATGGGTTGAAGCAGAACGCTTCAAGTTCGAACGTCGAATCTCAAATGTTGCAGAGTTCCTCAAGCAGAAGACAATCATCAATGCAAACATGTGGACTCCTAAACAATTGTCAACTACACAAACCCTGTTCTTTTGTTCAACTGGTGACGAAGAGCGCATGGGTGGCTCCTTCCTAACCGGAGATGGACCTGGTGTTGAACATCCATTCCTTGGGTCTAAGGACGGAGAAGATCCAGAATGGGAACCGATCCTTTGGGGATTGGGCCATCGAGGCGTTGTACCAGATTCCGACCCATTAGACCAATGTTTCTATCCTTCGTTGATGCATAGGGGTGTTTCATTCAACAACAGACTTGGATGGACTCGTTTCTCTCCTGCAGGTTTCGGAAAAGATGCCAGCGGATACATCATGACTCGACCTGGAACTTGGATTTGGCCAGCAGTTAATGGCAATCGTGAATCACCAACAGCATTCAATTTGCTTGTGAACCTTCCAGACCGCCGCCTCTCGTTTGGTGAAGAAGGAATTACCGATGTCTACATGACCACTGGTAAGACTTCTCTTTACAGTTTAATGGGCATGATGAGCTCTTCAACAGTTCGTCAAATGTTTGGTGCAGGTTCTGAGATGGTTCCTTTGGAATTCCATTGCATCGAGCCTGGATTGGATGAATGGATTGCAGGTGCTAGTGACGAAGACAAGTATGCTCGTCTGTTCGAGACCTGTGCATCCTTAGGATACATGTTGACCGATCCATGGATTGGTGGACTTGGTGGCGGAGCAAAGCGACGCCGACTTCTGATTTACCCTCGTGATCAAGGTAATTTGTTAACATGCGTCAACGCAAGCCAAGTTGCAGACCACGCTCTCAAATCTAATTATGAGTCAACGGTATTCACGAAACTAGATCAGGCCGACTTCATGAACAGAGTTACCCGCCGATTCAAGGCATACGCAGACCTTGTTGCTGCAAGTGATGTTGCTCAAGGCTCACGTTGGATTAGCCAGGCGGACTTCCATGACGGTGAAAAGAAACAAGTTGGACCAAACGTCCATTCGATTCTTTCTGTGAGGGGATACGATGTCATGAGCATGGATGAGTATATCCAGACCTTCAATGATATTTCTGCAGCACCTGACCGCTTGATGCGCCGCTGCGTTCAATCGATTGCAACAAATGCTCTGAAGACCGTTTATCCGCTCTCAGACCTCGGTGAGACTGCAGATTCAGCTCCTTATTCGCACATCTTCGCATCTAAGGACGAAAACCCATTGGTTTACTACACGGATATCCGCTTCTTCGTACCAACATCAATTGACAAGCTACGCAACATTACCGGAGCACGTGGTGCAGACCGTGGACGTATGCGTGAGGCATTCACTGCATTAACCAACGCAGATCCAATGACCAGTCTTTCAATCCAAGACATTTGTTTGCCGTTCCTTGCCGACATGGGCGAAGATTCGTGGCAAACCGGTACCGGGCTGAATGAAAACGAAATTATCGTTGAAGTGACAATGGCTGTTAATCCTGCTAGAGTTTGGCGCTCACTGCTTGAACCTGCAACCAAGGAAATCTTTGACTTACCAAAGGGCAACCAAGGAACTGCAGCAAATCTATGGGGCGACATTTTCATTGAAAACGAAACGCTTCATTCACGCATGGAGAAAGATGGGCTTGGGCACTACTTGCGCTTGTTAAAACTCGCATTCCATTGGGCTAACGATGAAGCACGTAGAATCCACGGATTGAAGAAGAAGTGACCTTGTGTATTGTAGAGTTGATGAGACGTGTCTGCCACCCTCAACCTCACAGAGATACTTTCAGCACTGCAAGATGAGATTACTGTAGGTGGAGCAATTTCAGCAGAGCATCGTTCATTCTACACAACTTTCCGTGCACAGTTGGATACTTATTCGGGGTCGTTTATATCTCTAGAGATTCAAGGTTTGCTGGAGGATGCCCGTAATGAGGCGTCAGGTGATATTTCAGATGAAGAATTTGAACAGTTTACCAAAGCAGTTTTGTCAAAAATAAGTACTAAAGAACTTCTTGAAATCGAAACAAAAGAGCAAGCGGAAATACGTTCTGCTGAGCAGGCTGCCAAGGATGCTGAAGAAGCAGCACGTAAAGCCGAAGAAGAAGCCCGAGCGCAAATTCGCAAAGACGAACATAACAAGGCTTTGGCAGAAATTGAAGCAGCGAAGATCGCTGCCATAGAGGAAACTGTGCGTATCAAAGCTGAGACGGCTGCACAAATTCAAGAAACTAAAGAGGCCGCTGAACGGGCTACTGCGGAAGCTGCAGCGCGAGCATCAGAAGAATCTGCTCGAAAGCAAGCAGAAGCGGAACTTGAAGAAGCCAAACGCCAAGCAGAAATTGAACGCTTGAAACTCCAAAATCTCACCACTCAAGAGCCAGAACCGGATGCCGAACCGTTATCCGAGATAGATGAGTCGTCAAAAAAGATTGTACCAGATATACCTCCAGATAATGAAGAAGCAACGCTAACGACACCAGTTGAGGAGGACTCGAATAACGTCTCTCGCCTTCTTATCGTCACTGGACTGATTGTAGCAATCGGCTTAGCAGTCGGCTTAGCAGTCGCGTTCTTGCTTTGAATTCGAGTGAATCGCTGAATTCATCCGAATATACTTAATAGCGCTTCTTCGATACTCTCTTAGGCCAAATCATCACAATTATATGCCAAAAAGCGCTGAAAATCAGTGCGATTAACGCTACGGATTCAAGCAACGCTTTATCTATGCCAATTAATAGGACGAGATATGGGAATAACTAGGCAATTTATTCGAATCTGCGTAATGCTTTTCGGTATTTTAATACTGTTGTCATATGTTTATGGGGTTTCAAAATCTGGCGATGCAATGGCACTTTGGGGCGGAATCCCAATTAGTTGGACTAAATTCATAATACCATGGATGTTTATCGCTGCTATTGGTTTTCTAATGTATTGGTGGACCATTCTCTACAGTGTTGATGCTTCGGTGATCGATGCCTTGAGATGGCCATGGGGAGAATCAGATGGAAATGGAGCCACTAGGTTACTTCTTACATATTGTGTGTTTATGATTCCCTCTATGCTATGGCTTGAAAGTACTGAGTTTCACGCTAATACTGAATATTCATGGACACCGTTGTTGGTAATAGGAATCCTAACTCTTGTTTCTATTGGCAACATAATGCTTGGATTGTTAGCTTATTCTGCTTATCAAGATGATATTGAAGGCGCCAAAGTAATGCTGGCTGGTTCAATAATGCTCAGTATCCAATGTATTTTCCTTGATGGGATTTTATGGAATATCAAGTATCCTTGGTGATCATTAAATCGGTTTGTTCACTCTCGACCTACTAGTTTCTATTAGGTGAAATGCTATTTATTATTGAAGTATCAATCACGTTACTGCATTATTGATAAGAAACCCAGGGGCAGAGACGCATATGGAGACGAAGGATGAGCAAGCAGGTGCATGGACAAAGGCGTTCGAATCTGGTAAATTCATTCGTAAATCGAGTGAATTCCGTGACTATATTGAGACCGATGGTACTTTTGATGTTGAAAGCAAACGATACCACCTCTACGTATCTCATGCATGTCCTTGGGCCCACAGAACGCTCATCGCGTTAACCTTACTTGGACTTGAAGACCACATCACGTTTGATGTGGTCGACTGGCGTATGAATCAGGATGGTTCATGGTCATTCAATCCCGATGAGGAAGGGGCTACTGTCGATTCTGTCAATGGAGAAAGTAGTCTTGAAGGCGTCTACAATAGAGCGTTCGAAGGTTGGAATGAGAGTCCAAGCATAGGAACAGTCCCTGTGTTGTGGGATAAGAAACACGCGACCATTGTCAATAATGAAAGCCGAGAGATAATTCGAATGTTCGACACACTGGCTCAATCAGGGCTAGGAAATGGCTCAACCCTATGTCCATCTGAACTGAAAGAAGATATTGACGCGATGATTGATGCGAATTATGAATCCGTCAACAATGGTGTCTACAAGTCTGGTTTCGCACGAACTCAAATGGCATATGACGAAGCAGTCACTGCTTTGTTTGCTCGTCTTGACGAGTTAGAAACCCATCTCGATGGACGTGAATGGTTGGTTGGGCAAGGAAAGGGCCAAATTACTGAAGCCGACATTTGCCTCTTCCCAACTCTAGCGCGCTTTGATTTGGTGTATGTTGTTCACTTCAAGTGCAACCTTCGAAGAATCATTGATTATCCCAATTTACAGGCATTTGTCGAGCGAATTATCGATCTGCCTGGTGTGCGTGATACTTGTCATTGGCATCATATCAAAGCACATTATTTCTGGTCACACCAGAGTATCAACACCTTTCGGATAATCCCTCTCGGTCCGCTTGAAGGCGCACATACAAAATAAAATGTGATTAGCCTAATTGACTAGGCAAAGCCCAGACGTCAATAATATGGATAAATTCAAACAATACCATGGCGATAAATGGCTTCAAGCATTCTCTGTAATGACTAATAGAACTGGAGACTTGAAATATACCACGACCTACCTTTGGCTGGGGAGCGTATGCAGAAGCCAATTTTAGTCGCACTAATTTGTGGCATGTTACTATTCTCTGGTTGTACCATGCCGTGGAGTGAAGAAGAGGATACCACAGGTATGTGTACTGCTGGTGACGAGAATGGTGATGGTGACAATTCTTGTGAAATCTTTGATGAGGTAGTTGAGTCGGAAAATAATGAAACCGATGTTCTGCCCCTTTTACCGGGTTTTGGTGATAGTAATGGCACTAGCAATGACACTAGTAATCCTTCAAGTCCTAACGATGATGCAAATGTTACTTGGGAAGGGATTCAAACAGAAACCCCCGTATTTTGGCGTTGTACAACCTATGTTCAGGAATCTGCTTTAGGCAATAATACCAGTAATGAAAATATTCAATCAAATTTCGAATTAGCTACAATTCCTGAATGGTGTGATACGTTAGTGGACCCTTCTGTGATTGTAAGCAATCTAAGTGGCGATGATTTGACAGGTGGAGAAACAATTTATCGCCCCTATGGCTATAATTCCTTAGCAATGTCTTATGATTTGGATATGAATCTAACCATGGATGTTAGTGGTTCTACCAATGAGACCTGTAGCGGTTCCTTCGATGATAGTGACTCGAGTTGTTCGATTATTCTTGAGATGACCACTTTTGATGTAGGCCCTGAATACGCATTTATGGTCGATGAAAACTCCCAACAAGCAATTTGGCGCTACAACATAACTGATGATTATGTCATTATTGGTTCAATCACTGAAATCACATATGGATCAGCACAGGGAATGTACGCGGCGAATTTCGAAGGACTAATTCACCAACAAAATGCTTCACAATGGGATAATTTTAGTTTTGACTCATTATTCAATCTCTCTTGGAATCAACAAGAAGATGCTGGTGAAAAATGGGTAGTTGTGTTCTTCCTCTCTACTGATTGCGGCCATTGTTGGAATGCTGGTGATGATTTATCACAATGGCATGAGATGTACGGTAACGAAACTACTTTCCTAGCAATGGCGGTTAATTTCTCTAGTAGTAACAGTTTCAATGCATCACCAGAAGAAGTTGTTGCCTTTCAAGAAAAAACAAACTATGTAGGTTGTAGAGGTGGAACTTATGATTGCGTAGAACGACCAGGTGAGGTTCACAACTTCTCATATTTTGATGATAGAAATCAAAGTGTAATGTATTCATGGGGCGTCACTGGAACACCTGCTTATTTCATCCTAAGTCCAGATGGTCAATTTGTATGGAATCAATACCAGCATCGCTCATCTAACGGTGGAGATGGAGAAACTATTGAAGATGCTCTTTTGCGCCTCTTCGGCTAAATTAGCGAGTAATCAGACATACGCGCCTACAAATCCAATAATTGCTAAAACTGGTAATACCACCATTGGTGGTACTGGAATGTGATCGATAAATCCTCTTAGTTTAGAAGCAATGATACTGCCGCAGAAGACGAGAAGTCCTACTGATGTAGAGATCAAAATTGCTTCGGTTGCTTCACCGCTACTAACCATGAAACTACAAATTAGATTTATCAGTGATATTGCCATTACAGTACCACCGAGTACCATTCTCATAGAGGCAAGCTTGGCAACTTCTGCTTCTGGAATCTCTCCAAATATACTTTCATTAAATTTAACTGGATTAACCATCTTTACTGTTGCCAGAAGGAAAAGTACTGCTCCAATTATTTGCATTGCGATTATATCGTCCATGATTATTGCTTTATTGAACCTTACATAGTCATTTTGTTGACTATGAAAGTTATTCTTTCGGATGAATGGTTCTTTGACAGCGCGAATGAAACGATATCTGGTATTGACGCGACCAAGAAACAGGACAGTGGGTCCGTCACTAGGATTAGGTTGTTTCAAAGGTGAACACCCATTGTAC
>Ga0209091_10003939_pt1 | contig 11742 bp, 12 predicted proteins | sample ArcticOcean_MG_C_6_FD_187438 | JGI IMG/M metagenome (GOLD analysis project Ga0209091, IMG submission 187438) | Marine microbial communities from western Arctic Ocean - ArcticOcean_MG_CB8_128 (SPAdes) (version 2) | ecosystem: Environmental > Aquatic > Marine > Oceanic | place: Arctic Ocean...
ACCTTTTCAATAGGTTCTAAACCAGAATCTTCTGTTCCAATACATCCTGTAAATGACGTTAAAAACAAACAAATTACCAACAAATATGCTTTGTTCATATCTCAGATATTATTGGAGCTTATAAATTAATATCTTATTAATCATCCTGTTCAATTTGTACATCTTAGCTTTTGAATGAAAAATACAAAGGTTTTTATGTTTAAGCGGTCATGGTAATTTAGTAACATGAATTCTAATAATCAAGAAAATACGACAATTGCAGATATTATGCACAAAACAGTTATAACTGTAAAATCAACGACAAACGCTCAACTTTGTGCTAAGAAAATGACCAAGGAAAGAGTTGGATGTATTATTGTATTAGACAATAACGAACCAGTAGGAATAATTACTGAGAGAGGATTTGCAGATCTTGTAAAGAAAGGTAATTTTGATTGTACCGAAGTAACAGCTCAGGATTTTATGACTAAACCCTTGATTACAATCAAATCCAATTGTAGTTATGTGACAGCTATGCGTAAATTCGAAAAAGAAGATATCAAGCGTATGCCGGTTGTAGATAAAACGGGCATAGTTGGCCTTCTTACCTTAAGAAATCTTGTTACCCATTCAAAGAAAAGTATGAACAAACTTCGACGAGAAAATAATCTATTAAATAGAATGTCTGAACAAAGAGGAATGACTCTAGAATAAGATTAGTTGTATCTATAATTATCAACCATATAGCCATTTTGATCTTGTATGATGGCAAAGTCACCACTATTATTCCAGATTCCTTGATGCCATCCCCAGAAAAGAGTTGTTTCATTATCGGTTCCTAATCCAGTATAAATTCGAATACTTGTATTGTTCATTATAGTAAAATTGAATTCGTATGCAGTTTGAGCAGCCTCATCTTGCAAATACCAACCAACCATACTAATATTGTAATTTTCATGATTTGTAAGAACTAAATATTCACCATCTGCTTCTTCACCTTCGGGATCATATTCAATATAATCTATAGTTAAATTGTAAGAAGATTCAGTCCAAAGACCTAAAGTATTATTTGAGGCGTAATGTTGAGCTTCTTCATACATTTCATCCATATCGGTTCCTGAAGTGTATGGATACCAGAAAGCTAGCCCTACCTTGATAATTTCGTAATTAACTAAAGTATCATTAATGTAAACATGAGAAAGTAATCTTCCATAAGAATCTGAATCATCGTTTTTACTGTCATTTACAAGTGTGACTTCTTTTCCCATTAACATTGATGTTAAGAATTCAGTAGCTTCTTGAGAATAGGGCTTTCCAGATTCAGGAGTATTGATTCCTAGCATTCTTATTTTATCACCATTGCCAAGATAAAAAGTATCACCATCAATTACTTCTGTTACTGTCATATTATAGTTTTGAATTTCTTCTGGTTCTTCTGCAACATAAGTATGCGTAATTGCTAACATTTCTATTTCAAAAATGAGATTATGACCTGCTAAATCACTAGAACCGTATTCACCATAGGCGTCTTTAGCAGGAATTCTAACTGATAATGTCTGGCCTTCATACATTCCAACCATTTTGTTATCAAAACCTACAATCATACGGCGGCCGTCATTACACCTTTCTGAAGATAACTCTTGTTTGTCTTCGACGTTAATTCCCATGAAACCTTTACCGTCCATCCATGAATCGTAATACTGCGGATAGAATTCACCATAGAAAGCCCCCATGTCTGATAAATTTACATGATAAATATCTAAATTATTTGTAGTAGAATTTACGACAGTTACATTTATTGTTTGATTGGCGACTGTCAAATTTACAATATCAAAATAATCATCACGATCTTTTACTTCTTGATCATTAATCGATATTACTTCCATGCCAGTCTTAAGTCCAGCTTGACCCGAGCTTAATTCTGAATCTACATATGAAAAAATGACAGCATCATTGGTTGAAATATAGGAACAACCGATATTTGATGCAGATAATGGATCTATATGTTTATAATCGTCAGTAACACCAATTCTTCTATGGCTGTAATTATCCCATACACCCTCCATACTTGAATCAAAGAATTGACCATTTATCGCCAACATTCCAGCATAATGAACACTAACTGAATCTCCAATTTGAGACTTATTTCCAAAAATACCATTTGTGTTTATGTTCAGAGTTACTTCAGAAGTATTATTAGAATTTTGTGAAATTACTTTTAAAACTGCCGAGAATACACCATCAGTAGAATTATAATATGGTGTAAGGTTTACATTTACAATAAAAGGAATTACCCCTTCGCCATCAATTTCTATTTGTTCATAACCTTCTTCAATAATAACACTAACTAGTTCATTATCTTTTGATTCGACAGTAATATTATAGGTGTCTGAACGGAAACCAGTGTTCTCTATGACTGCAATAAAATCAGTATCATAACCTGGAGCTACAAAATGATTATTAGTTAATACTCCAAAACTAACTCCATACTCTTCAAGCTCCAACATTGGTTCTGGCATTTCTTCATTATCATCCATATAAGAATCTTTCATGCAACCTGTTGAAACCAATACCGAGATTATCATCAAAAAAGTGACTGGCAATGATAGGATACGAGAGTAAATCATACTTGTTTCTATAGAGCTCAAATTATAAGAGTTTGTAATACTTAAAAGGACTATAAACTACACTAATCAAAACCCCTCTCCAGCTTGTCTATTTTCTTTGGTGGGTCTACTATAGGCCCTATAACTGCACCTTAGGACTCTTTACTCTATTCTTCATCCCCATCATAAGAAATATCTAACTGCTTGATTTCATATTGATCGCCCAGTTCCTCTATCGTTGCAATCAATGATGTAATATCTCCAGCATCCATTATTATTTTACCAGTTTCTGAATCTATTACTCTAAATACCATGTGACTCTCTTTCTACGATTCGCAAGTGCATTAAATATCTTTTTGTCTTAGACTCGGATTTCTCCATAGTCTTGTCTTAAAATTCATAGGTATAACCATAATAAATGGCAATTACCAAAAGAATAATTGAAAATAATAATAATTTTTTAGGTATAAATGCTAGAATTATATCGGCAGCAATGGTGAAAGGTTTCAATAATAATCCAAGAATCATAATTTGGTTATTTATCCTAGGTATTTAGGCATATTCTTTGAAATTGCCAAGGATTGTGTTTTATTTATAGAAACACCCTTGCATTAACTATGCTAAACCGCAATGTAGTTCGGAATTGGTGGGACCTTTCGCGGGGAGGAAATATCCTTTTTGGAATTACAACAGTTACTCTTGGAGCTTTCATGATGGGGGTAGATTATCAAGAAAATATCGTAAGTTTAGCATTGCACTCTTTCTGCATTGCTGCTTTTATTGCTAGTTGGTTTTCAATAAACGATTTATTAGATATTGAAGTCGATCGAATTAATCATCCTGGTAGGCCCTTACCCTCTGAAAATATCTCTAAAGAATCTGCGGAAAAATATGGACGTAGAATGATGATTCTCTCCGGAGTTGGACTTATTGCTATTATTCTAAATGATGAAAAGGGAATCGAAGGATTGGCTTGGGTTGACTCCGTAATCGTTTGGTTGATGGCATTATTACTGATGATTATATATGAGTTGGACGGAAAACCATTCAATCCATCCTTGAAGAAAAGAATGTTCTGGGGGAATTTAACTATTGCCGGAACCATTTCAATTACTATTTTGTTTGGAGCTGCAGCAATTGACCACGCTACCAATCCCCTACTCTGGCTAGTAGCAGCTAGTGCAATGGTCCTGACCACTGCAAGAGAAATTTGCATGGATTCTAATGACCGATTTGGAGATTTTGATAGAACTACCTTGCCTAGAGTTATAGGCCTACAAAAAACCCGTAAAACTGTGTGGATTTTGGCTGTCGCTGCCGCACTCTTAATGTTGCTGCCATTTGCTTTAAGACTTATTCCTTCAAATATGATCCTTTTGATACTTCCGGCAATTGTCTGTATTATCTCAAGTAAACCATTTCTTACTAGAGGATATGATGCTGAAGCTGCCGAAGTCCTAAGAGCTGGAATGGTATTCGGTTTAGTAGGTTTGGCGCTCTGTGGTATGATTATAAACAGCTAATTCTAACCTAATTAAGTGGACTATCTAGTTGAACATCCTGAAGTTGGAACTATTCGCTATGACAGTAGCAGTAAAGCAAAACGAATTATTATTTCTGTAAAACCCCAATTTGTTAGAGTTGCAATTCCTAAAAGACAATCATTCAAGAATGCTCAGAAATTTGTTGAATCAAAGTTAGACTGGATTAAAACAAATAAACAAAGCATGAATTTACAGATTAAAATGAGAGAAAAACTACCTGAAATTGATAGAAAGGTCGCCCGTAAAGTATTATGTCAAAGAATAGGTGAATTGGCTCAATTACATAATTTTAGATACAATCGAATCTCTATTCGAAAACAAAAAACCAGATGGGGGAGTTGCTCATCTAAAGACAATATAAATTTGAATATGAATTTGCTACATTTGCCTTCTGAACTAATGGATTATATTTTACTTCATGAATTAGTACATACGAGAGTCAAAAACCACAGTAAAGATTTCTGGGATGAATTGGAAACTGTTGTTCCTAATGCAAAACAAATTGATCTAAAACTAAAAGATTATCAATATTGTTTAATCTAGATTCAAAATAATTTAGCGCCAAATAAACCGAAAATTATTCCAAATATAAGCAAAGGATATTGAATTATGGCAATAAAATCCCTGGCGGCACTACCTTCATCACATTGACCTTCATCAGCTCCAATTACTTGACCAATTTGTCCTGTAGCACTATCACAATCGTCTTCTATTCTTTCATCAATATAATCTATTGCAAAGCCAGCTACAATGAACCCTAAGATACAAACTGCACTCAATACAAAACCAAGAAAACCAGCGAACATCTGAAAGATATTCGTCTTTTTATCCTTGCCTTTAGTCATATTTAATCACAGATTATTCTTCAGAGTCATCTTCATCGGACTCATCGTCTTCATCAGATTCTCCTTCATCGTTTTCATAATCTTCTTCTTCATCAGATTCGTCGTCATCGCGTTCTTCTTCATCCCTTTCTTTATCACAATCGCCTTCTCTCTCTTCCAACTCAGCAAGCATTACTTCGAGTCCTTCACAGGCTTCTTCGTTTCCTTCATCACAAGCAGCTTCGAGTTCTGCTAACATCTCGCGAACAATAGCATCACGGTGAGGGCCTTGCTCTTTACGGTCATCTCCTTTTTCATCTTCCCAGAATATTTTCATTTTTTCCATGACCATATTCCAATCTTCTTTAGTCATGTTTCTTGATTCAAGTTTAGCCATCATAGCTTCCCATTCTTCACCAGTCATGTTGAGTGCTTCTTGAATTTCTAAAACCTCTTCGTCATCCATATCCAATAAAATTCTCATGATTTTAGACATATCAAAATCTTTTCTGCCATCGCCGAACTTCTCTTCCCATCCTTTCATCGTTAAACAGGCTTCATCCCGATCTCGGCCTTCTCTATCTCCACCTTTTTCCTCACGATCTTCTGCAAGTTCAGCCATTATTTCACGAAGTTCTAAACAAGCTTCTTCATCGCCTTCATCACAAGCTTCTTTCAATTCTTCCAAGTATAGCCTGAAGTCTGTATCATCATCGCGTTCTTCTTCATCGGATTCTTCATCATCGCGTTCTTCTTCATCACGGTCTTCTTCATCACGGTCTTCGGCTAATTCTTCACGAATCACTAATAATTCTTCGCAAGCTTCTTCATCGCCTTCTTTACAAGCTTCAGCAAGAATTTCTAATTCTTCAAACCATCCCTCATCAAAATCTTTCTCATCTCGATCCCAGCCTTTATCTCGACCAAAAAAATTGTTGTGATTTTTACCATCATCTTTCATCTTTTTCTCTAAATCTTCAAAAGTGAAACATGGTTTTTTATCGGATTCCGATTTTAATGACCATTCTTCTGCGGTTAAACAATCATTATCTTTGGTAAATTCTTCTTTATCAGCCCAACCATCTCTATCATAATAATCTTCCTTTTTATCATCTGTTCTTTCATCTTCATCTTTGGCATCACTATTGCGTGCGCCTTCTTTTTCATCAGATTCTTCGCGATAATCTTCTATAACAAAATCGGCTCTATCGATAACTACTTGTTTTTTCCATTCTTCAAACGTAAAACAAGGAATATCGCTATCTTCTGTTAATAAAATATCACTCTCAGTAATATCGCTATCATCTAATTTACTATCGTCAATAATTTCACTTACTTTAGTTGGCTCATCATTTGCCAACATCTCTTCAAAGTTATCTCTTACATCTCCTATAAAGATCTGTCCACTATCGGTTGCAGCAATAGGTGCCGCAGTCAACATCATGATTGCGATTACCAAGGCTTTGCCTTCTAACATATTTTACTGAGAATTTGTTAAGTATATAAAAGAATGCCAAAAAAATTTGTTTTAATTCTTAGATAAGAAAATAAGCTAGATTGGTAACCCCATCCTTGATAAGGACCTGCTCTGAATATCTGATATGGGCACCATTACTACCAAAGGATTAACTAAAAAATTTGGTAAATTAACTGCTGTTGATGATTTAGATTTAGACATTAAAGAAGGTGAAATATTTGGTTTATTAGGTCCAAACGGTGCAGGAAAAACAACTACTATTTCAATGTTGGCAACATTACTAGCTCCTACTTCTGGAACTGCCACCGTAGCTAATCAAGATATTTTAAAAAATCCATCGAAAGTAAGGGAACATATTGGAATTGTATTCCAAGACCCGTCTAGTGACGATATTTTAACAGGTAGAGAAAATTTGTATTTGCATGGGTTGATGTATGGAGTTCCTCGCTCCATTATTCCTCAACGAATTGATGATGCTTTTGACTTAGTGCAATTAACTGGAAGAGAAGATGATCTTGTCAAAACATATTCTGGTGGAATGAGACGTAGGCTAGAATTGGCCCGTGGTCTTCTGCACCATCCTGAAATATTATTCTTAGATGAACCTACACTAGGTTTGGACCCTCAAACCCGTAAACGTATTTGGGAGCATATTGAAAAAATTGTTAAAGAACGTAAAGTAACTATTATCCTAACTACTCACTATATGGAAGAAGCTAATCGTCTGTGTGATAGATTAGCTATTATTGACCACGGTAAAATTGTAGCATTAGATACTCCAAATGCACTCAAAGCTCAGGTAGGTGGCGATACTGTCCAAATGGAAGTTACTGATCCTGAAAATGCAGCAAAAGAACTTGATAAACTGGAATGTGTTAGTCGTTGCGAAATCCGAGAAAATCGATTGGATGTAGCAGTTAAAAATGTAGCTCAGAACTTGCCTAAAGTTTTTGCAGCTGCTGGTGAAATCGCTAATTTTAGCGTCAGAAATACAACCCTAGATGACGTGTTCATGCATTATACGGGATATGATATCAGGGATGAAGGTGCAGAAGGTGCTGCCAAACATATGCAAAGAGTAGTGGGGGTAAAACGATGAACCAATTGAATGGTTTGTATGCAATTTGGCTTCGAGAAGTAATTGTCTATTTTAGAGAATATTCTAGATTAATTGGTTCAGTACTTACGCCGTTACTGTGGTTGTTAGTTTTAGGTAAAGGAATTGGAGCTTCAATTGATGAAAATGAAAATTTTGCAGGAGTCCCATATGAAGTATTTATTTTTCCAGGGATATTAACTATGACTGTATTATTCCAATCTGTTTTTTATGGATTGTACATTGTTTGGGATAGAAAAATTGATTTTCTAAAAGAAGTTTTAGCATCCCCTCTTAACCGTTCAACTGTTTTTCTTGGAAAATGTTTGGGAGGAGTCACCGATTCAATGATTCAAGTAACAATCATTATTGTATTAGGTTTCTTTATTTTCCCTGATCTTGAATATACTTTGCAGAGTCTTATGCTCGTTTATCTTTACTTGTTTTTGTTAGCCGTAATTATGACTTCTTTAGGACTAATAATTGGATCTAGAATGGATTCTCCAGAGGGATTCTCTCTGATAACTAGCTTAGTTGTATTTCCGATGTATTTTCTAAGTGGGGCTCTATTCCTAAAGAAAAGTTTGATGGATGAAGCTCCAATAATTTATTGGTTAACAGTCATAAATCCTGCTAGCTATGCGGTTGAGGCTATCAGATACACTATGATTCCAAAAGAACTCTTTCTTGAATTTGGATTGGCAAGGGATTTAACGGTTCTAATCGGTTTTTGTATTTTCCTGCTTGCTTTAGGAACTTATTGTTTCAAAACTATGAAGCTCTAAGTTTAATTAAGCCTAATTTATAGTAATGATTATGAGTAAAACTGCGCTTGTAACTGGAGCTTCTTCGGGAATTGGAAGAGGAATTGCAATTAAATTTGGCCAAGAAGGCTGGGAAGTTACCCTAGTGGCTCGTCGAAAGGAAAATTTGGACGTGGTTGCTAAAGAAGTTGAAGAAGCGGGCGGTAAAGCTCATATTTTTGCTACAGATTTAACCAAAGAAGGAAATCCTGAAAGTGCTATCGAGTTTGGGATAGAGAAAATGGGCCAGATAGGTACTCTAGTCAATAATGCAGGGATGGGTCGTTTTGAAATGGTTCCAGATATCAAAGATGAATCTTTTCAAGAACAATTCCAACTCAATGTTTGGGCTTGTATGGCTACAGTTAGATCAGTAGTACCACACTTCAAGAAAAAAGGAGGCGGCCAAATCGTCAATATTGGCTCAATTGTAGGTTATCTTGGAATATCAAAGGGATCTATCTATTCGAGCACTAAATGGGCTCTAAGAGGACTTAATGAGAGTTGGAGAGAAGAGTTGTATCCCGATAATATCAAAGTGTGTTATGTTGGCCCTGGTTTTGTATTAACTGAATTCAATGGAAGAAAAGAAGGCGGTACTTCCGAAGAACAGGAATGGGCGATGGTCCCGGGAGATGTAGCTCATGCTGTTTATTGTGTAGCTACACAAGGTCCTAACAGCGATATCAAAGAGATATCAATCCAAGTTTTAGACCGTAGTTAATTATTACTTTTAGAGTAGTTTAATTTTATTTTCACTATTCAAGCGACGTGTATTAACAATCCAATCACGAAGAGAACCGTAACCCATCTCTGTACATGGACCTGTCGTGCCTTCTTGCGAAGTACACGGTCAACCCAGTCATCAGGTAATCTTCTCCAGAGTAAAATACCTGAAAGGGTTAGATAAATCATCGCCACTAGAGGAATGTAACCAGTGATAGAATCGTCCTCGAACCACCCTTCATCAACTATCATCAACCAGGCATGGTATACTGCCAGAATGGTCGCAATCGCACTGACCCACATATGAAGTTTCAGTGTTGTTTGTAGAGATTGTCCATATTGTTTGGTTGTTAATCCCAGTTCCTTCAACTTGGCCCGGGAGATTTTCTGTCTTAGAACCACATAGAAAAATGAAGCGACCATCAACCAAGCTGCAATTGATCCTAAATCTTCCCCCCATTCATTCTCATCATCGTCTTCATCAGCATTCACTGTGGGCAGAGCTAGAGATAGTATGGAACATATAAACAGGAAAGTCCAGATGCGCATGAATCGAATGATAATAAGCCGAATATATAAGTTCGGCCAATCATGCAATTCAGGATATATGAATCATATTACAAAGTCGTAAATCGATTATTTTTCTTTACAGTACTTAAGCATGCTGCATAGCAAACTTTGTGCCGTGTATCTTGAAAGCTAACTACTATTTACCAGAGCTCCAAGTAATGAATGTGAAGAAAACATCACTTCTAGTTTTTATCTGCCTAATCTCCGTCGGTGGAGCTGGAGCTTATGCCTTCAGTGGTGGGGCATTGGATGGGTACTTAGAAGATCTACAAAATGAAGAAAAGGAGATTGTTGAAGAAATCAAAGAACCTGATGTTGTTTTGAAAGATGTAATGGCAAAAATAACAGTTGATACTCGATTTGGCACTAATTATTACTCGATGGAAGAAGTAGATGATGGAGATAATGATGAAGTGGAAGATGCTGAATGGGATAATTTTACTTTCCAATTTGATGCTTACTCATCAATTGGAGATATTGAAACATACCTTTGGAATTTTGGAGACAATAATGAATTCGAGGGTGTCGAAGGAAGTCATAGTTATGAACAACCGGGGAAATATATTGTCATCTTAAAAATAACTTCAACGGATGGAGTTAGTTCAACAAATCAAACTATGATTACTGTTAATTTTGATGGGTTTGTTATCTCAGACAATATGGAATGTACCTGTGCGCCAACTGCTAAAGAAACTATAATGGATTTAAAAATCGAAAATGGAGCAAAAACTATTATTGGTGAAACTACAGTTACTCATGACGGTAGTAGTGAAGATTGTACTCAGCGAAATCTGTTACAACAATGCCACCTAAGAGTTATTCTTAAATCTTATAATGGAGGTAGTTTAATCTCAGAAGAGGTATTATTTGATGAAACATTTGATACAAATAGTAAAACTGTTAATTTCACACATACTATTACAGACGATGAAAAGGAATATACTTTTGAACTTGTTTTGGAAACTGACCAATTACGAGATTGGCATAAACCTGAAACTAAATGGTTTGTAGATTATATTGAATAGAGTACATCACACAACTAGGAACTGACTGTGGCTGTTAAACATTTCTTTTAAGCTAGGATCTTGCGTTTATTGTAAGCTTTTTTGATGATGGACTCTAGGCGGGCAATCCTAGCTTCCAATTCTTCAAGTCTAATATCATAGGGATGTCTCATTCAAATGCACCAGTGCACTGCAACGTAATAAACCTTTGTATTTATTTATTCCAATTTATGCATTGAAACTAAGGCTTGTTCTATGCGTTCCAACGAAATTGGAACTTTATGATCTGAAATTGGTGCAGCCAATGAAATTCCAGCATCCTTTTTAGCCTTCCAAACTGCAGAATTAAAATCAACTAAAGAATCAGTCATATTTACCCATTTGTCAGTTTCAGATATTGGCGATTCTGGGAAAATATCTATATCAACTGCTGATTTTTCATATAATGTTGTTGATAGGTGATGAGTGAAGAAAGGACATACTGGAGACAATATAGACAATAAATCTCTGAAAATACGATGTAAAGTCCAAGTAGCTGATGCGTCTTCATTGTATAATCTAGTTTTAGCCATCTCAAGCCAATGTGAAGCAAAGACGCCAGTACTGAAAGTTTTGATCCCTTGAGCTGCAGTGTAAATATCTAAATCTGAATAACCTGTTTGGGCCTTCTCAAGTAAATCTGAAAATTCTGCTAGAATCCATTTATCTTCATTCTCAAGATTATCAGGTACTGCATCTAAGTCTCCTTCAAAATCAAACTGAGATGCGAATCTACCTACATTGAAAATTTTTGTTAAAACTCCAAAATATCGTAATTCAATTTGTTCCGGATTTATCTGGAAATCATCACCTACTTGGGCATCTGCAGCTTTCCAAAATCTAAAACATTCTGAACCTATTTTCTTAGCTTGTAAAGCCACCTGTTTACCTTCAGGTCCTTTGATTTTCCAAGAACCCGTCCGCCCTCCAGCCCCACATTCTAAAACGGATCCGGCATCTATGCCATTACCAAGGGATTTTGACATCTTTCGACCCCAAGGATCCATTCCAAGGCCATCAATCCAAACATTTGCGAATCCCGGTTTATCTAAAAGTAATGCCGATTTCAGAAGA
>Ga0209091_10003942_pt1 | contig 11735 bp, 13 predicted proteins | sample ArcticOcean_MG_C_6_FD_187438 | JGI IMG/M metagenome (GOLD analysis project Ga0209091, IMG submission 187438) | Marine microbial communities from western Arctic Ocean - ArcticOcean_MG_CB8_128 (SPAdes) (version 2) | ecosystem: Environmental > Aquatic > Marine > Oceanic | place: Arctic Ocean...
AACCCAGATTTGTATGCCGCGCCGTTTAGTGCCAGAAAACTCAAGGTTTCAGTAGAGGCTAAAACATACAAGGGTAGGTCATATCCAGCACAACCAATCATTCATGGTGTAGATATCGTAGATGACTCGCTCCAATTGTCGGATGATTATTAAAATATAAATATATAATAAATAATGAATGACTTCAAGACCATATATGGTTTAAGGTATTCTGACAAGAAGAATACAAATGGATATATTCAAACACAATACGTCACAATATTAAATGCAATTCGTAATGAGGATAAAAAATTCAATGTAGAAAATTTCAAACAAAAAATTGATTCAAAAAGTAAACTGTTGAGGAAAGAAAAATTAACAATATCTCCTCTACATATGGGTCTTTATAATGCAATTATAAAGACCAATTCTAAAAAAATACTAGATCTTACAAAGATAACAAAATATATAAAAGATAATGGACTACAAAGTATTACAAAATTTACATCGAGATATGGAAAATTTCAAATAGCCAATATTATGAATGCTTATGGTTTTAAAACAATGAAATCAAATGTAAACATTAGTAGCGTACAACTCAAGATAGGAGATTCGACCGCGGTAGTTTTTGAAAATGGTAAAATCCGACTGTCCGGGCAATACGTTAAAGAAGCACCAAAAAAACTTGCAAATACAATAATCAATATATTAAACAAAGTTTATAAAACTAGTCTTGAAATTAAAAGTATAGATGTCAACAATATTGTTGGAACATTGAAAATTAATTTTGGTATTAAAACAAATGTACTACAATCTCTTTTTGATAAAGATTTGAAAACAACCTTTACAATTGATTCAAAACAATATAATGTTTCATATGATATATCTAAAATATCTAAAACAAAACTAGTATATCTCAAGTTTGTAAACAATGATAATGACAAGTTTAGTCTGACATGTTCTCATAATGGTACTATTCTCATTTCAAGTAATCAAAAAAATATAGATAATCATGTAAAGATTGTAAAAAACTTTGTCAACTTTTTAAAGAATAACGATCTATTAAATATTTCAAATAAACGGAATACTAATATTGTAAAGAAAAACAAAACCAAAAATTTAAACAATATTGCATCGAATATTTCAAGAAAAGGAACTGGGTGTCCGGTAGCTAGAAGGCCAACACCATACAAGTTTACAGGTAAATGCCCCACAAATAAACAATATATAAAACCAAACCCGCAACAACAGCCATGTTGCTATGCTATACCAAAGGATAAAACATATTCAAAAAATAAAATACAAGATATCTATCTCAAATCTGGAGTTCAAATACCAAAGAATGTTAAAAATATATTCAACATAAAGATTGATAACAAAAACAAGGCAACAAATTTGGTCACCAAAGTACCCGAAATTGACACATATTTTGACAATAGTATTGGAAAAGATGGTAAACAGGTAGGATTCAAAATTGATTCCAGACAATGCAAGAGATATAGTCGCCAAAAATTGGTAGATTATGCGAAACGTTTTGGTATAGAAAATCCAGAAAAACTCAAAAAGGAACAATTATGCGACGCAATACAAAAGGTTAGCAAACAATCAAACATCAAGAAAATAAAGGGAATCGCCGTGGGTGGAGGAGCATCCTTTAAAATAGGAAAACGTGTGTGCACATCTTATTCAAAAGATGATTTGCTAAAACTTGCAGTGAAATTCGCAGTTCCTGTCTCGAAAGATATGACAAAGATAGAAATATGCAAGAAAATTCAAGCAAAAACTGTCAACAAGCCCAAGTCTGTCAACAAGGTCAAGGTGGCCAACAAGCCCAAGTCTGTCAACAAGCCCAAGTCTGTCAACAAGCCCAAGGTGGCCAACAAGCCCAAGGTGGCCAACAAACCCAAGGTGGCCAACAAGCCCAAGGTGGTCAACAAGCCCAAGGTGGCCAACAAGCCCAAGGTGGCCAACAAGCCCAAGTCTGTCAACAAGCCCACTATTAAAAACACATTTAATATTGTCAATTCCTTAAAAACAGCCGAATCGTCTACATCCAATATAGAAATTGAAGTACGATTTGGAAGTTTTAATAACAAAAAGTTTGTACCTGGTGTCTCTAAAACTCAATTTAATGACATAATGAATCACTATAAACTAAAGGGGTGGACGACTGAAGAAACCACTGACAAGGTTACATCTCGTTTTGTTAATGAACTTACTACCGTTCGTCGAATTGTGGACAACAAGAGTGTCAAGTTTCAGAGAAAACAAGTCCTAGGAGTTGAAGATTTCCCTCCTCACTTTAGATTTTCCAGATCTAGTGAGACAAAATCGGATAAACCAACATTCTTTGCATTAGACAACAAGGATTACTCGATTACACGCAAACGCACAAGTTTTATTAATGGAGACACTCGCATAGACATGACCAATACTGGTAAGAATTATCAAGTTGAGGTAGAGTTTACTGGAAAAACAAACAGTGAAATCTCTGTAATCATATCTATTATAGAGTTTAATAAACTTTTACCTGGTCGTTTACCTCTCCCACAGACTCTTACATTGGACGCTTTCAAGAATAGGGTTTTAAGTAGACGTAATTATTCCGTAACTGAAAAGGCTGATGGTGAACGTTATGTTTTATTTTCTGATAGCGAGGGTAATTTATCACTCATATCTAGAGGGTCGGATATAAAACCCCTCGGTATAAAGTCTAAAATTATTAGCACTGCATTAGATGGTGAGTTGTATAAAGACAAGTTTTATGCATTTGACATCTTGTATTCTGCTGGTAAAGATGTCCGCGGAAAGAACCTTGCCGATAGATTGACTATTCTTTACAATACTTTGGTAAAGATGAAGATTCCTATGATTAAAATGAAAAACTTTTTAGTTGACGACGGTAAAAATATTATTGAATATCCCTCCAAGAAGACTACTGGTCTTAAAAACATATACGAAGCTGCAAATGCTGTATGGTCTCGTCGCAAGACATTCCCCTATCCTCTAGATGGTCTTATATTTACTCCCACCGATGAAAAATACGATTCCAAAAACATTTACAAGTGGAAGGATGACAATACCATAGATTTCTATTATGAAAACAACAAATTACATATTGCGGGCTTTGACAAGGTTGGTGGTAAATATTCAGTATTCCCATTCAAGGGTGTTGACGGCAAGGGTACATTCGTAACCAATAATGGCAAGTTTACCAACATGATATTCACCTCTCTGGTTGCATCCGCTGACGTTAAAAACGGTGTGATTAACATATCTGGAAAGGGTGTCGGTGAGTTTACATTCCGGGATAATGAGTTTAAACTTTTAAGAAAGCGCCCCGATAAAGAGTTTCCCAATGGTATCGTTGCGGTTAACCAGGTTTGGGATTCTATCACAAGTCCTTTAACAATTGACGAACTGAGCAAGGGTCCGGGTGCCATGAGAAGATTTCACAATGAGATCAAGGACAAATTAATTCAGAAATATGCCAAGAACAAGAGTGTAATCGACATTGGTTCTGGCAAGGGTGAGGATATAGAGAAATATGTTAAAGCTAAATCAAAACCGGTGATTGGATTTGATATTGTTCAAGAAGAGTATCCTCATCCCAGTTATATGAAGTTTTACAAGATGAACAGTGAAGTGTATGACATTGGTAAATACCTAAATGGTAAAAAGTTTGATGTCGTAAATATAAACTTTGCGATCCATTATTTCTTCAAGAATCAAAAGACATTCAAATCACTGGTGGATAACGTATTGAAGAACCTCAATAGCGGTGGTATAATTATGGGAACCGTTCTCGACGGTAGACTAATTTACAATGCCCTCAAAAACAAGAAGCGCGTAAATACCGAAACTTATATGTTTGAAAAGCGCTACAACAATTCTATTAATTTCAACGATCCCAAGTTCAACATGCTTGGCAAGGAGATTGATGTACTAGTAAAGGGTACCAAATATTTCACAAAGCCTATTGTTGAATATCTATTTAATTTCAAAAAGTTTTTGAACGTAATGGAACAAAATGGGTTCAGTGTTGTGGTAAAGGGTCCTTTCAACAACTTTTGTAGCGAGTTTGCATCATGTAGTCGCTACATGTCCAATGCCGAAAAGGATTACAGTTTCAAAAACATGTATTTTGTTTTAAAAAGAAAATAATTTGATATATAAATGAGATGGACTAATGATAGAGCAGGTTATGTTATACCAGATGATATATCAGAAGAACCATACATAGTTGATTTAGAAGACGACATAATTAATACAATAAACGCTGTTATTGGGTTTACCCATATTAATTATGTTTCAAAAGATGGAATGTATTTATATTTCCATGAGGCAGGTTTATTTGAAGAAAAATTAGAGAGAAATATCAGAGCAAGTAGGTTTTATGGAGATGATCTTTATGGTAATGTTGTAGTTATGTCTAGGCGTATTTAATTATTCATTACAAAACTTGTTTTGCCACAAGTGGCAATATTTACACGCATGCTTACAAATGTCGTCGTCTTCATAGTTTGATACACGCTCCCATTTATGATTACACTTTTCATACAATTCTTCATTCAAACTTGATATTTCAACCTGTAATAACTGAATGTTTTTATTACATTCATTTATTTCAGTTCTTCTTATTTTTAATTCTTTCAATATGTTTTCCATTTATATTAATAAAGAATATAGTTATGAGATATATAATGGAGTCTCAATTTGAAGAGCGTTTTCGTATTGGGCGCGAGACCTATGGCCATGGAGTTCGGGTACATGATAGTTCCATGAACTGGATCAAAGAAACTCACGAAGAGTTGATGGATGCTATAATTTACTTGATTTCTGATTATATTAGAGCTGGTAGGGAAGCGGTGTGTTATCAACCACTCAACAAGGAAGATGATAATGAGACAATCATGAATATCATCAAGAACCATTCAGCGATGAAAGAAGGAAAACATCGTCGTCGGGTGTCTATTTTGATTAATATGTTGGATGATATTAATAATGAACAAAAACAAAGCCGCTGTTAAAATACAGCGTAAATATAGAAATACCAAAAAGAGAAATGCATCGGCAAAGGTGATACAGAAGGCGTATAGGAAACATACCAACAAATGGGTTAATCGTCTTGTTAATGAACCTATAAGAAAGAATATGTATGTAGAGTGGGTCGCCCCAGGGGCTAAGAACTCTCATAAATATGTACCTACGACTTTTTTGCGGTTAATAGCGAGTAAAAATCCACGCTTTAAAGGTTTATCGTATAACGCTATGATAAACTATGCTAAAAACAACCCCAACAATTCATTTGAAGATCCATACACTCGCTTACGTGTAAAGTTTAAGAATGTTAGGTTTGTTGAGAAAAATATACCTGTATTTGCCAGATTTAGGAGAATTATAATGGCTTTAGCAAAGAATAAAAAGTTCAAAGAAGAAATGACTTTTCTCGGTCAGTTTATGTTTGATTGGCCCAATATTAGTAAAGACGACTTGTACTTTTATACTACGCAGTTATTAGGGATTGATTTTTACGATGAAGATTATGATACTGTCAAACAGATTGGACGGGCTATATACAAGACAACTATGAATACAGCAAGTACATTTATGAAAGGTCATCTCAATTTGAGTGGCGGTGAGCGCTTAAAGCATGATATAGAATACGTCAAAATATTTTCAGAGGCGATGAAAACGACAGGTATACTTGTATTTTTGAATGGTATTGTCAATATGGAATAAAAATATTTGATAATTATAAATGAAGACTACCGAAAGTATATTATTAATTGTCGTTGCCTACCTCATGTGGGTAATGTTCCATCGCCCCGCGACGGTCGTAAAGGAAAAGGTCGTGGCTCAGCCCGTATATGTCAACAGCTGGGGTGGTGGCTGGGGTGGTGGCTGGGGGCGTGGACGTGGACGTGGATGGGGACGCGGTGGTCGAGGTCATCATGGTGGTCATCATGGTGGTCGTCGTGGACTTGTTGTCGTTTAACAAACTAGATTTTTGTTAATGAATTTGTTTGGTTCAGCACTTTGCTTTATATGCATAGTATGATATGAAAAGTCATATCCAAGAAATCTCTGTTTGATTTTTTCAGACATGCGTATCACTTCCTTTGTAGATGATATATTAGAACATGCAGATATCTTTTCATATTCTAATAGTTTATCTTCCATCATTAAAAACTCTTTAAGAGTCTGTGTGGAAAACCCCGAATTCTTAAGACGTTCATACATTTCTCTAGAATACTGATCAAAATTATTGGTTTTATAACCGTCAAGGGTTATTTGATCGGAATGTTGTCTTTTGGAAAAGATTATAAAAAGTAGAATAACAGCCAATATAAATATCATTTAATCTATAGCAACTTTAAAATATCCCTGATCTTGTAAATAATGTTGAATAGTTCAACATCGTCTTTGATTGTTTTTGGGTCTACTATTTCAAGTTCAATTTCATATTTAACACCCTCTTCCTGATCCATATCATCGGCTTCTCCAGATACTTGCGTAATATCAATGCTCAGATTTTTCCTAATAAATGACATGCGTTTTTTTACCCTAACATGATCCATTTCTTCGTCACTATCATCCTTGTCATCTTCCACATCTACCTCGGATGAAATTGAAAATCTTATATCAAACGGCGAGTTTCCAAGATCATAATTAATATTTTTGATATTATGTTTAATCATGATTGATTGATCACCCGTGTCATCATCAACAATAATCCGTTTTTTATTCTTATAATAAACGGATGTATTGCTTTCTTTTACCATTTCCCAGTCCCTATACTTGAGTAGACCTTTCATAATCCTTTCATAAGAATTTTTATTTATAGTAGGATCAAATTTACTTTTGGTGATTTTACCAAATCTCATTTCCATTTCAATATTTTCACTGTTTTTATAAGTATTGAAATCATTCTTGACACTGTCAAAAAGATTGACAATACTATTGTCGTCAACCTTGTATGCGACCATCTTAAAAGTAAGACGATTTAATTCTTTAATGAAAGGGTTGAAGAATCTTGGTAATACTTGCTACTTCAATAGCATAGTTCAATGTATTATACAAATTCCCCAGATATCAAATGTGTTTTTAATAAAAAAGATAGAAACTTCGTGCGAGTTTACCAAAGAGTTTCAAAAATTTATTAAACAATATTGGTTCAAAAAGGATGAAAATGTAATATCACCGTTGAAACTTTACCAATTATTTAAACAAAATCATAAACAATTTGACAATGAGAATGAGAATGATGCACAAGAAGGATTCTTGTGTATATTGGATGATCTGGAAAAATCTTTAAAAGAGTTTAATATAATTCCAACTTTATTTTTCGGTGAAATAGAACAAAAAACTGTATATCCAAATGGGGTGTCCGTGGTTAAAGAACCAATTGCCTTAAATATGATAAACGTTTTTAAAGACTGTTCTATCACAGATGCGTTGAATGAATATACAAAATGGAATGTTGTTGATGGTTATGTGGATAGTGATAAAAACTCTTATAATTTTGCAAATGTAAAGCGTTTATTTTCCAAATTACCAAAATTACTTGTTCTATCATTTAGTATGTATAATCGCAAAAATAAAATAACATTGGAGGAGACATTGGATATGGGAAATTATGTAGTAAACTCGGAACAAAGATGTCTTTATGATTTGGTTGCAACGTGCATACATTGTGGTACTGTTAATAATGGTCATTACGTTTCCTTTACCAAACATCATGACAAATGGTATTTTAAAGACGATGACAACTGTACACACGTAAATACATTTCCTACTACCGATAATCATTATATTGTTTTCTATTTGAAGAGATGATAAAACTCTACAATTTCAATATCTTCTTCGATATTTACCATTGTTCGCGCAAATGTTCGTTTATTATTGGGATGATACTTGTCTGTCCTAACTCCGATAGGTTTCCACCAATTCATTGAGTTGTTTGAAGACATGTATTTACATTCTACAATATTATCCTCTATCAACATATGCTCAAACTCTTTTTTCACCTTTGTAAAGGGGATTTCAGATGCATAGTGTATTTTACCCCTTTCTTGAAGATACAACCCCCATGCACAACTATGCCTTTTTAGTTGGAAATCAACTGTGTTTTGATCAGTTGGTTTCCATTTAAACATTGTGTCGTGGGTTCCTATCTTTACTGGTTGATGAATAGGCGTAAAGATGAGTCCATCCGTGGTATATGGCATATTTGGGTAGATATCATCCATAAAAGTTTTAAACTCTGGTAAAACATACATCTTTTTAGGTTTAATAACAAAAGGATCTTTTTTCATTTTAATAATTTTTTTTGTAAATTTTTCAATTTTTTCCAATCTGTCGACAAGATTTTCATCACTGCAATTTTCACCGTTGATTAAAACGGTATCGTAAACTATAAAGTTCCACCTACCCTCTTTTGTTTTGACAAGTTCTCCATCAAGAATAGTACCATCCATTGCCGCCCTCGGCATTGAAATACTAACAATATGTACATCCAACGCCCGATTAATAAGCACGGAATATGATCTGTTTTGAAACTTTGCACACAAACAAACATGCCTAACTCCATCGGTTTTCTCACACACGACATAATCGGAAGATTTCAGCAATTTAAAATCCCGTCTCTCGACCGAAGATGGTTGTGGTCCTGGAAAAATTGGTGGAAACTTTCCATTCCTATATGTATTCCATGCTTTGTGGAAGAAAACCATTATTTCATTCCATAAAGTTGAATCCTTTTCGATTTTCCATAAAACCGAACCAGCATATTCACTCTTAATCATACTTATATTAGAAGGCATTGTAAACTTTATGTACGTTGCGAAACACCAAAACTCCTGGAAAGATTGCCCAATGATTCATATTGATAGAAAATAGTCAATTTAGCTTTTGTGTGGGCACATATTTTTACACCCCTTTGAATAAACCGATTAAACATTTCCTCTCTTTTTGATGGAATAATGAGTCCATTCTTTTTATCTTTCATTGATTTCAAAATACCCTTGCAATCTAGAACAAAACATTTAGGATTTGTAGAACTTACCTTGTATAAATACCCTTTAATCTTGGTAGAAACCTCTGTATCAAACCCAGAGCCCATTTGCGCGATTGGTTCTTCGATTTTGTTTGTTAATTTATCCTTTACCATATCCCAATTAATATCTCGTGTGATACCCGGATACACCATACAATGATATCCTGGTTCAAAAGACTGTGAGACCGTATTGATATCATCATGACTTAGCATACCTACACCATAATCAATAAATATCAATCTGTCATAGTTTGGTAGAGATGACGTAATCAGACTTGAAATCTTGAAAGGGTCATCTTCTACAAAAGCAAGCGTGTTGTGTTCTTGTTTTTGTGCCATTTGCATGTTTAGAATTAACAGCGTGTGTAATGTCTTGACATGGCACGATTTGTTTCGTGTGACAATGATTGTAATTACTTTCATTTATTAATAGTTGGCGCAGAAGCCTTAAGTCTGTCATATAAAGAACCTTCAAATGGTAGATTACCTACATGTCCCAATGTAGTTCCAATATCTGTATAAATTTCACCACCCATTTGCTGCCACCGACGACAGAATGCATAATCCTCTGAAAGATATCTTTTAGATTCTGGGTCAATCATGCAATCAAACAAGGCATAATAGTGTTCAATATCGCGGTTTTGATGGTCGTTAACACACTTTAGATCCTCAAACCTTTCTTCCATTTTTTCAAAAACTTGACGCTTAATCAACATAAAGCCGGTCGGACCATCTAAAACTGACATCAGACCATTCACGATTTCTTTGCTTTTTGCGCCCACATTAACAACCATAGATGATGATTTCAGCAAAAGATCTTCCGCAGTACCGCCATCCTCATGTGTATGTTTTACTTGATCCCACATTACACATTTCTTGGGATAAATGGCAACCGCAATGTCCTTGTCCGCTTTAATTAGCCTCGTAACGGCATCTGGTTCAAAATGGACATCTGCGTCAATAAACATGAAAAGATCAGCATCTGATTTTTGCATGAATCTTCCAACAGCTACATTTCTAGCTCTATGAACCAAACTCTCGTTTTCGATACTATCATACATTAATTCTATATTTTTTTGTGCTAAATGCATTTGTAGTTTGAGAATACTCGAAGCATATTCTTCCAGACATACTCCACCATAACATGGTGTACTCAAATACAACTTGACCATTTTAACTATTAATAGGGCATTCCTCTAAGTATTTATTAACAATTTTTTCAATTTTAACCAATGTGGGTAAAGATATATTGCATTTTTCGGCAATCTCGTGTTTGGACACTTGTTCACCCAATATTTTTAAAATGATAACCGATGCGATACTAGTCGGGGTCTTTCCCATCAGTTGTACACATTTCAAAAGATGATTACAGTAATCATTGATTTTTTTATAATTATCCCTGGTAAAAGTGTCTGAAGTATCAAAAGAATTCAACAAACGATAAATAACATCGATCGGTTTTGTTGACTTTGATTTTTTGACACTGGACTTGTTAAAACTCTCAACAATATCCTTAAACATATCTGAAGTACGACTCATGTCGCGCGTCGGAATATCAAACGGTTCGGCAATCTCTTTTGTTGTCAATGAAATACCTTCAATTTTACAAGAGTAGAAAACGCAATTAGCCTTGATACCCTTTCTGATAGCACCCCGAGTAAGTTTCTTCTCGTTGAAATGTCTATACATTGTTTTTGCATTGCGAGTAACAACATCTGGAAGCTTCAATGTATTCTTGCAAATATCTTCAATCTGATTATATGCATGATATAATGCACGATCCTTATGATTCATAGACCCGTGAAAATTAATAGTACCCAATCGTTTCCACTGATAATTACACCCTGTCGTAGACATGATTGTCCCCGCACCCCATTTTTCTGAAAATAACCCAGTATCTGACGGCATCCCCACACGACACGCATCATAAGTTGACCCATCCTCGTTCACTCCACTGTTCCACTCGGGTTCCTCTGAAATACTAGTTTCATCAATTAAACCACATTTAGTACACACTAGAAATCTTTCGGCATTATATGTTTTTACACCATCACATTCTATACACTCATTTGTATGTTTTTCTTTTTCAGGATTTTTATCCATTTTGAGCTCATCAAATTGTTTCCATATTTCGGAAATCATAGTAGTTGACATTGTCATTGTTAATGTTATATTGAAAACAATTTGACTGGATTTTACACACTCTTTTCATATTTTAGATGTCTAAAATCAATTCAAGTCAACTTTTGGGTACCATTAAGAACAATCAATCATGGACCTCACCTTCCTCTCTCTACCCGATGATATGTGCCGTCTCATCTCCAAGATGAAGAGTAAACTTGAATCGCCCCCGGAACCCCTCTTGAAGCAGATTCGCGAACGCAAGCCCAAGGTCTATAAGCATTACAACAATTTTGAGACCAATGATTATGAGAAAAATCACCTGTATTTTGGAGTGGAAGCCTTGGAATGGTCCACCAGCGGTGGCGAAGCGTGGGAATACGAGAAGAATATGAAACTTAAGAGGCTTCGCCATCCCGATTATGGTTACCGTAATTCGTGGGGCTATTTTTATGTCGCTAATCCCACCTTCCATCTTTTCCGGGAAATCTACTATGAGGAAGAGGAAACTCGCCTCTATCTCAACAATGTCAGGGCTATGAAGGTGTACCTCATATACAACAATATCAAGTTCAAG
>Ga0209091_10003949_pt1 | contig 11724 bp, 9 predicted proteins | sample ArcticOcean_MG_C_6_FD_187438 | JGI IMG/M metagenome (GOLD analysis project Ga0209091, IMG submission 187438) | Marine microbial communities from western Arctic Ocean - ArcticOcean_MG_CB8_128 (SPAdes) (version 2) | ecosystem: Environmental > Aquatic > Marine > Oceanic | place: Arctic Ocean...
GTCAATCTAAAATTTTCGCTGACCTCATGTTCAATGCAAACTCCAACATGCAAAAGAAAAAAGCGACGAGGTCTCGTCAAGGTCCAATCATTGGATTGAAAAGACAACACGACATGGCAGTTTTGAGAGAAGATTTAATCGCAAAATATAGAGAAGTGAAGAATCGTCCTTCCACAAATGGACGAAGTGCGTCAGTAGGAGCCAGAGAATCCTCCCGAGTATTTGAACAACGACCGCGTTTCGAGCAAATTCGAGAAGACGCGAAGAATGCGAAGAAGAGATGAAAGCATGCTGAGAGGGAAGATGTGCAGAGTTAGTAGTGTATAGTTTTATCATCATTACTTAGTATTTAGAATCGATATGAACTTCAGATATTTAAATATTTTTTGGATCTAGAAAAAATCTTGCAAGGCTTGCATTTGTAAGTTTCCTTCTTGTAAGATTTTCAAGGAGCCTGCGGTTGCTTTAATACCAGCGACAGTCGTGCAAATAGGAACTTTCAAGCCAACAGCGGTTCTTCTCAACTCGCGGCCGTCTGTTAAATCGTTCGCGTCACCAGAAGACGTGACAAACATCAACTTCAAATCACCGTCACGCAAGATATCACCAATGTTTGGTCGACCTTCGTGAATCTTCTTCACTTTTGTCACCTTGATGCCAGCGCTTTCTAAAGTGGTAGCAGTTCCGCCCGTTGACAAAATTTCGAACCCCATGTCTATAAGATTTTTAGCGACCGGGACCATAGCTTCTTTGTCCGAATTTTTGACGGAGATGAACACCTTTCCTGACTTTGGCAACTTTTGTCCGGCAGCGATTTGAGCCTTGCAGTACGCGCGCTCAAAATCAAAGTCAATGCCCATAACCTCACCGGTTGATCTCATCTCAGGTCCTAACAACGTGTCACACCCTAGAAATTTGTCGAATGGTAATACAGCTTCTTTAACAGAAATGTGCTTCGTGATCGGTTCTTGCATAAACCCAATCTCCTCCAGCGATTTACCGGCCATAACTAACGAGGCATATTTCGCCAACGGATGTCCAATCGCCTTCGAAACAAATGGAATCGTTCTCGAAGCTCTCGGATTCGCTTCAATAATGTACGGCGTGCCATCTGGCATAACCGCATATTGCATATTCAATAATCCGACGACACCTAAACGTCGAGCAAGTTTCGGTGTCCACTCACGAATCGTTGCTAAAGCCGATTCCGGAACCGTTTGGGTCGGCAAAGAGCAGGCAGAATCACCAGAATGCACCCCAGCTTGCTCGATATGTTCCATGATACCACCGATAACGACGTTGCCAAAAGAATCACACAAAGCGTCAACATCCAATTCCGTCGCTTGGTCGAGATATTTATCGACCAAAACTGGGCGTTCCGGATCGACTTCAACAGCCGTGCTCAAATATCTCTTCAACTGCGATGGTGTGGAAACAACTTCCATCGCACGTCCACCGAGAACGTAAGACGGACGAACCATAACAGGGTAACCAACACGTTCTGCTGTACTCAAAGCTTCACCTTCGTCAACGCAAACACCCCCAGCCGGTTGTCGAATATCGAGTTCCTTGAGGATATCCATCCATCGGTCTCGATCTTCCGCGGCATCGATCGAATCTGGCGGTGTGCCGAGAATGTGCGTCACGCCATTGCCTGACGCGGCTTGAATCGGATTCGCCTTCAAAGCAGCTTCGAGTTTTGTAGCCAAAGACAGCGGAGTTTGACCGCCAAATTGTACGATAATACCTTCAGGCCGTTCAACTTCGCAAACGTTCAAGACATCTTCGACGGTGAGTGGTTCAAAATACAAACGATCGGAAGTATCGTAATCCGTAGAGACAGTCTCCGGGTTGGAGTTCAACATGATAGTTTCGTAGCCGGCATCGGAAAGCGCAAAGGCGGCATGACAGCAGCAATAGTCAAATTCAATACCTTGACCAATACGGTTTGGTCCACCACCAAGAATCAAGATTTTGCGCGCATTCGTCGGTTTCGCTTCGCAGCTGCCATCGTACGAAGAATACATGTACGGCGTGTCTGATTCAAATTCAGCCGCGCACGTATCGACACGCTTCATTGCCGCGACAATACCCATAGATTTTCGTTTTTGTCTAACATCGGCCTCCACAGTTCCCGGAAAGGCTCTAGAGATTTGCGCATCGGAGTATCCTCGTCGCTTTACTTGAGTCCAGTCTTCCACGGACAAATCGTCCATGGAGCTCAAAGATTTTAACCAACATTCGGTTTGGTACAAGTCACCAAGCTGACGAATAAACCATGGATCCATCGTGGTGAGTCTAATGATCTCATCCTCGGACATTCCAGACATGAAAGCTTCGTGCAAGGCGACGACGCGTTCCGGGGATGGGACAACTAAGCGTTCTTTAATCAATTCCGGGTCGTTTTGCATGAAACCATCGTTCTTGTTCAAGCCCCAACCAGCTAAGCCAGTTTCCAACGAGCGAAGCGCTTTGTTGAATGATTCTTGCCACGTTCTTCCCATGGCCATCGCTTCACCGACAGATTTCATTTGAGTCGTCAAAATCGGTTCGGCGCCCGGGAATTTCTCGAAAGCGAATCGAGGAATTTTCGTGACAACGTAATCAATCGAAGGTTCAAACGCAGCTGGCGTTTTCATGGTTATGTCGTTCGGAATACCGTCCATGGTCGCACCCAAAGCCATTTTCGCTGCCATCTTGGCGATTGGAAAACCTGTCGCTTTGGAAGCCAAGGCTGAAGACCTCGAAACGCGCGGGTTCATTTCGATAATCATCAATTCACCATCAGCCGGGTTTACGGCCATTTGCACGTTCGATCCACCACACTCGACGCCAATTTCACGAATAATCGCTATAGATGCATCTCTCAACCGTTGATATTCCTTATCCGTCAAAGTTTGCGCCGGGGCGATGGTAATCGAATCACCCGTGTGCACGCCCATGGGATCAAAGTTCTCGATAGAGCAAACGATGACGACATTGTCCGCCAAATCGCGCATGACCTCTAATTCATACTCTTTCCAGCCGAGTAAAGACTGTTCAATCAAGACTTGCGAGGTTGCCGAAGCATCCAAGCCTCCTTTCGTGATTTGCTCAAACTCTTTCATGTTGTACGCGATGCCGCCTCCAGAGCCGCCCAATGTGAACGCCGGTCGAATAATCAAAGGCAATGTTCCAATTTCCGCAGCAATTACCTTCGCCTGTTCCCAAGTTTTCGCAGTTCCAGACTGCGGCGTTTTCAATCCAATTTTAGTCATTGCATCTTTGAACAATTGACGATCTTCAGCTTTGTTAATCGCGGGAAGTTTCGCGCCGATGAGCTCCACGCCGTATTTTTCAAAAATACCAGCCTCTGCCAAGGCTTTGGTCAAGTTCAAGGCGGTTTGCCCACCCATGGTTGGCAACACCGCGTCTGGCTTTTCAGCGGCGATGATTTTTTCAACGTATTCCGGCGTCATTGGCGTAATGAACGTTCTCGTCGCCGTTTCCGGGTCAGTCATAATAGTCGCCGGGTTGGAGTTTATTAAAATAACGTCGTACCCTTCCGCTCGAAGCGCTTTACACGCTTGCGTTCCGGAGTAATCAAACTCGCACGCCTTAGAGAAAGAGTAGAGAGAGAAAGTAGTTTAATGAAGTCAGTTTAAAATACGAGAGAAGAGTCAAAAAAACCAAAAAATTATTTTTCAAGCACCCAAAATTTCTCTCTCTTCTCTTTTTTTTTGAAAGGAGAAAAACAACGTGTCGCGACACCGACGCGATTTTTGTTGGTGTTGTTTGAAAATTTGAACCAAAAAACAAACAAAAACAGACAAAACTATTTTAAAACTCATCATCATCGTATCGTCATCAACCCTCCTACCGCTGCTTCTCACGGGCGGTGGGACGATGAAGAAGACGAAGACGGAGAGAAGAGAGAGCATAATTACCTGTCCAATGACAATCGGTCCCGCACCGATGATCATGATCTTCTTCAGATCGGTTCTTTTCTTGCTGTTCTTGGCATCGTCCCAGGCTCTGAACTCTTTTCCAGCAGCCGAAACCGCATCGATCGGTTGAAGACGACGACGGCTTTGTTGTTGCTGCGCTTTCGTTGAGGCCTTCTTTAACGCAGCAGCAGAAACGTCGTGACGAGACCCGAAAAGAGTCCCGTTCGTCGGTTTCGCCGAGCTCATCACGCTTTGTGACTGCATCTGAGACAACACCCGGTGTGCGGCGCTTTGAATAAAGAGTTTTGTTTTTCTTCGTTTTTTTGAAGCCCTTCTCGCTCTGAGTTTTTCTCACTGCTTTTGAAACCCTAAATTGACGGAGCTGATGGAGAAGAAACATAATATTCGATCAAATACACACTGATGGTACAAATCTAAAGAAAACTATCACAACTAATACGTACTAATGCTAATCTAAATACTCTCTAAACTTTCCTCTCGTCGTTTACTACGTACGTTCCACCAGGTTTTACGCACGTTTGACCCCGCTCGTGCGCGACGTGCGCCGACGTCGGAGGATGGCGACAAAACCAAAGGCCTCGTCGACACATAATTTTGTGTTTGACCACTTTCGATAGAGCGCAGTTGACGTGGACCGCCTTGACTTTGCCGTTTGCCACTGCCGTTCGACCGCTTTCGGTTTTCATGAAACATCCGTTGGCATACTCAGGGGTGGGTAAAAACCTTCGCTGAGAAGATTTCATGATGGCGTTGATTATTTTCTGGTCGTCATGACTTCCGTGCGTTTCTTTGATTCGCTGAAACGCCGCTTCGAGCAAGTTTAAATTACTCGATTTCTTCCGCATAAAGTAGAAACCAGTGTTCACTTCTTGGCCATCTCTCAGCCAGAGGTTTTTTTCCGAGGTTTTGATAAGCTCTGGCATGAAGTTATGAAACGCGGCGATATCTACGTCGGTAAGAAAGGCGTCGTAGCCGCTCTTCAAGACAAACTCAACAATTTTCAGCTTTGCTTGCGTCAGGCGCTTCCACGCTTTTCGCCCGAATTCAGCGTCTTCACTGCTCAGTTTCATCTCCGTTTTTATCTTTTCCTCTTCTTCCTCGTTTTCTTCCTTGCTATCACCCTCTTTCTTCTTTGCGTTATTGTTGTTGTTATTAATGATATTCGTTCCGTCCACGGCGTTGTATCCGCGATACTCCAGATGATTCATCGCCCTCTCGTCCGTCGCAAAGACGATGTACTTATTCAAACCAGACAAACGCAAAGAACACAAGTAATTATCCAGTAAATCCACCTCCCCTGCGTTCGTCATCATCACCAATACGGAGTTGTTGAACGACATTTTCTCCAAAGCGTCTTTGGCGGAAGCGAACGGTATCTTCGTTCTCGTATCCCACCAGTTGCTCTCTTCGTGCGCATCGTACTCCTCCACGCCTATTTCACATCCGCACGCCTCTTGTTCTCTCCGTTTTGGTGTTCTTCTTCTTATTCCCCCTCCTCCTCCTCCTCGAATAGTCATCGCGGCGCTGCTCACGCTTTCTTCTCCTCTCGCGATGTGAATCGTCCCCTCTCCTCCTCCTCCTCCGAAGAAGAAGAAGACGACAAAGAAGAAGGGAGAAGACATTTTTCTTCAAAACATTATTGCGGGCGCTCGGCTGCTCTCTCCGTCGTCGTCGTCGTCATCGTCCTTCTAATCTCGCGCGCGCGCGCGAGAGAGGAAAAAGTTTGTGGGGAGAGCACACAAATTTTTGGTACGAGTCGTAAGATTTTGCTTTTTTTTGCAAGAAGGGAAGCAACAGCAAAGGGGGGAAGCATCCTCATTAAAAAACATTCAAGTTTCTCATCCCACATCATATATGAGTAGTCACTTTCTCACGAACCACAACTACTCCGTGCAACCACCATCATCGTCTTCGCCGAGTAAGATCATAAGCACCACTACTAAATCTATTAAAAGCACCACCACGCCTACGAATAAAAGGAAACACTCCTACTACTATCCAACAACCATCATGGCTTCGGCAAAAATTGGACCGACGCAAAGTCCGTTACTCGCGAACCAACCGAAAGATACCATCAATTTAGCCGTGGGGCATCCGATGCACTCGGAGCTACCGAATAAGATCATATCCGACGCTTTGAAGAGATGCGGATCGAAGTTGAAGCACAATCAGTTAGATCTGAACTATATTCCCTCGGAAGGACCAACTGGAGCCGTGGAAGAGTTGTGCTCGTTCTTGAGAAGACAATATAAAGAAGAGGAAAAGGAAGAGGAAATGAGAGTAACAGGATATCAAGCAAAAACAGAGCAAAATGAAAACGACGAGAAGAAGATGCAAAGCAAGGCGGGGACGACGACGACGACAGCGACGACGGCGACGAAAAACGTGTTGCAACCGGAAGATATATTCTTTACTTCGGGCGTATCGCACGGCATCGAAATGGCGACGTCGATATTAGCGAAACCGAACGATATCGTCGTATGCGAGAAAGCGACGTACTTCTTGGCAACGAAGATATTCGAAGACCACGATATGGAAATAACGACGGTAAAAAGTAACGAATTCGGTTTGGACGTGAATGCGCTGAAGATACGATTGGAAGAAGGGGACACGTTTATCAACCCAATCAACTCTATTCTCGAGAACGTCGGCGCGACGCCGAGGAAGAAACGAAAAGTTTTGTTTCGACCAAAGTTGGTATACATCGTGCCAACGCATTCGAATCCGCAAGGTGTGACGATGCCGCAAAAAGCGCGAGAGGAGTTGGTAAGACTCGCGCACGAATATAAGTTCCACATCATCGCCGACGAAGTGTACCACATTCTGAGCTGGTCGAAAGAGCCTTTGCCCGATCGATTTTGTAAAGTTGAAAGAAAATACTTGGCAAAAAATCCGGAAGAAGCTAACGGAGATTTTCGAGCGGTTGTTTCTGTGTCTAGTTTCACTAAAATTCTCGCGCCGGCGTTACGAGTCGGTTGGATTGAAACCGCGGATTCTGTCATGCGAGGGGAATTTTCAAAGCGAGGGTACATTATTTCCGGTGGCAACTCCGCTGGATTTTCTGCAAACGTAGTGTGTGAAGCAATCAAGCAAACCGAAACGGAGGCATTCATGAACGATTTGAAGGGTTCTTACGCCAGTCGTTGCGCGGTTTTGTGCAACAAACTCGAACGAGAAGGATGCGGATGGGAGTTTGAGAAACCGTCGGGAGGCTATTTTGTCTGGATAAAACTTCCGGAAGGCGTGACGAGCAAAAGTTTAGAGCCGTACGCGCAGCATTTAAAAGTTGCCTATTTAGCCGGTGAAAGATGTTCAGCCAACGATGCGTGTAAAGAGGATTTAGAGAGATACATTCGGTTATGTTTTGCGCATTTGAGCGCCTCGGAAATTCAAGAAGGCGTTTCAAAACTCTCCGAAGCCGTCTTACGCGTCATGAGTTTCCAGGACGTAGAGAGTAAACGGTTGGGCGAAGATTGATGAAGGAAGTAGGTTTATACGCGCGCTCTTCTTCTTATTATTGTTATAGTTAAAGCAGCAGCATATTACATTTGTACAGATAGATAAATATTTTTGAACGTAACCGTAGCACCGTACTGCCAAGACGGTTAGACGTTATATCAAAATAAATTTCTTCATACTAAGGAAGATATCAAACGCGCAATATAATCTGAAACAGCAACAACAATGCGTCGATCGCAGAGACGAAAGGATAAAGAAGAAGAATCAGAAAACGACGGTATTCATAATGATAGTGATGACAATGTGAGACCAAAAGTGAAGAGAAGCAGTGGGAGAAGTCCTTCGACGGGAATAAAATCTCCAGGGAGAGCGACGAGAGGGAACTTAACGCAAGCGCTGAACGAGAGCAAGAAAGAAGTTGTGGCGTTTAACGTTCGCGTGCCGATGTGTTTGGCGTTGACTTTGAAACACACGAACACGACGAGGAAACTGATTCTCTCCCTAACGGCCATGATTTTGTCCGCGTACATAGAATACATAGAAGTGAGCGAACGAGAATTGCACGTGGCCTATCTCTCTTCTCCGTTTTTGGTGTTCCTCGCTTTCGAGTTTACGGTTCTATCGACCGCATTCGTGCTGCTCTTGCCGACAACGTTAACAGAAGCAGACATGGAACAACAGAAAACAATTTTAGATTCTAGAGTCATCTCTCGATTGAAACTGCCCGGGTTTGCGGCGCGGTGGGCGGCTGGCGTTCGCGTAGCTTTAGTCCAGTTAACTCGCGCGTTGATACAAGACTCGGCGGTGTTTCTGGCGTTATTTTTACTCTTCACGGGAGTCTTCGTGGGATCAGAGCACGTCAAGTTAGACGCGTATTCGAGCATAGAAGAGATGGACGATGGAAGTGGGATATCGGTGACGAACATAGAGAGAGAACGATAGACAGATTGGTTTAGAATATACAAATGCGACAATACTAAAGACAATTTACAAACTAAGTGATCGCTAATCTAAAGATGGATTCCAAATTTCCGCTCGTCCTGGGGCACTCGTCCCCACAAATTTTGGTAGCTCGTCTTCTATATCTATGCATCGTTGTTTATAATGCATGTGATGCGTGGGTTTGAAACTCTCGTCGTCCTTGGCGATGTTCGTCAACGCGCTTCGAGGCACGACGTACGTCTTCCCTTTCCCCAAAGTAGCATACACAGGACTACCACACTCTTTACACCTATACCGAGTGACGTTTGGCGAGGATTGAATCGACCATAAATCGTTCTCCGTCGCCGTGCATGTAAAATGTTTTTGCGAGTGCAACGACTGCAAACTAAAGGCACCGCCCGACAGTCTACGGCAGACCGTGCAGTGGCATATGGAAACCGCTATCGGTTTACCTAAAATCTCCATTTTAATTTTCCCGCAATAACACGAAGCGTTCGTTATTTTCTCGTCGTTCTCGTTTGGATGCGCGGCCTCCTCCTCGGTGGTTTTTGGGGTCGCCATGGTGGTGGTGATATTCTTCTTCTTATTAATGGAAGCTTTTTTCTTTGCAATCGAATACGATGATGATGATCTTCTTCTTCTGTTGTTCGCCAGAAGGGAAGAAGTTGTCAAAGATGAGAGATACGACGACGACGTAAACGACGACGAAGACGACGACAAGAAGCTGCTGCTGCTGCCGCCGACGAGCATGCGCGTTTGGGAGTGAGAGGAGAGTGACTGAAAAGTGAAAAAAAAATCTGTTGTGTTGTTCTGAAAAAAAGAGAAAAAAATTCATTATTCATAATATCGGCAGAAAGTGGAGCCCCATCGTCAATCAAATCAATTACCGCAAATCTTCTTCTTAAACCACCGACCGTGAATAAGCGAAGAACACGAGAAGAATAACGCGAAACGTCGTCATTTCAAAATGGGGGGCGGTTTAGGTGCGTTCTTTTTCTTTTTCTTTTTCTTTTTAATCGTTTGCTCTTTCGTCGTCTCTCTTTCACCATTGGAAGAGTAAAATTCGTCGTCGCTTTCTCCAATTCTTTTGCGCTGTTGGTCTTTTATTAAAACTAACTGTGTTTGGTGTTTCTCTCTTTTTCATTCGTCACACGATACAACAGCGTTTTTAAACAAGAAATCATGGCACACCGGTGGCTTCCAAATGATCGAAGAGGTCTGGAAGCGAGAGCAACAAGCCGAACACGAGAAGAGAAAACTGGAGGAGATGAAGAAGGAAATTCAAGAGGAGAGAAAGTTGGCGGAGTTGCAACAAGACGCCGTGGACGCGGGACATTCAAAGAAGAGCGAACGGTTGGATTGGATGTATAAAGGTTCGTTAGCGGAAGGGACGAGATTAGAAGATACGAAATTTACTCGAGCAGAAGGAGAGGAAGAACCGGAAGAGTTGAAACGAGAACGAGAACGACGAGAGGACTTGCCGCCGGAACGACCGGAACGGAGGGCGGAATATCTCGCGCCGAATATGGACGACCCGAAACAAAGAGTCGAGCAGTGGAATAAAATGAACAACGATCCACTGTTGGCGATGAAACAACGCGAGATGCAAGCAAGAGAAAATATCGCGAGCAATCCGGTGAGGAGAGAGCAAATAAGACGAGAAGTGGACGAGAGGAAAAGACGAAAGAAGGAAAAAGCGAGAGAGAAGAAAGAACGCAAACGCGCGAAGAAGGAACGGAAGAAGGAAAAGTATCGCGAGAAAATCAGAGAAGAAGTTCGCGAGGAAGAGAGGAGAAAAGGAAGAGGATCCTCGCGTCGTGGTCGCCGGGGTCGTGACGACTATAGTGGTAGCAGCAGCAGTGGTAGCGACGACGACGAAGACGACGACGATTCTTCCTCCACGTCTTCGTATTCTCGAGAGAGAAGACGAAAAAGACGCAGCAAAGAATCTTCCTCGAGAAAAAGAAGAAGACATTCATCTCCTTCATCTTCGAGGTCGAGAAGCCGATCACAGCCACCTCGTCGAAAGTCAACCATCGAAAGAGAAAAAGACGATCAATACGGCATGTCGTACGCAAACGAGCGCGCGGAACAGGCAGCTGAGGCGAGAAGAAATCGAAGACATGAATGGCGCGAGAGCGAAAAAGAAAAAGAACGAAGAGCGCCGAAAGTGGAACAACCAAAATGGGATTCGAGACGAAATAACGTCGGGCACAGAGCTGGAAAGCTTTCGCAAGAAGAGAAAGAGAAGAGCTTGAGAGAAATGAACGAAGCGGCGGAGAATTACGATTCGCACCGCTCCTCGAGAAGGGATAAATTAGACAAAGACGCGAGAGAGACGAACGAGGAGATTCATCGAGACTTGGAATCTGATAAGAAGAAAGACGCACAACCTTCCTTCTTAAGCTCGGAGCGAAAAAGCGCCTACGGCGGTAGAAGACGATAGCTGTGTTGTGGTTAAAGATAGCATTTGATAATTTGATTCGTTTTAAGTGTTTATATATTACATTTTGTCTCTGTAATCACAACGAAATAACATCCAATCACCCACCAGAGTCGACGTCTGTGCGGTACAAAAAGATCCGCATGCCATCGAGACGTGTCATGGATTATTTCTTTTGATTTTTAAAAAGTTTCCTTCTTTAAACTTTAAGTGTCTCTGATTTTGAAATTTGCTTTAAAACCAAAATGAGCGCGCGCACACTGCGCCGCCGAACACACGCAACAACCACCTCTTTTTCTCTCTCCACCTCCTCAATTTTTTACGCCTCGTCGCCGATTGCCCAAACGCTTCAATACAAAATTAAAACGTCGGGACAATCGCATCGTCGATCGTCTCTTCGTACCCCATGAATTCACCCAAGAAGTCTTCAAAGGAAGATCTCTTTTGCGATTTCGCCGTAGGCACGTACACGTTCGCCGTGGTAGCGGCGGCAGACGAAAAAAACTCGACGCCGGTGTTCACCGAAGAGTACAACTCCGAGACCTGCTCGACGTCGTTCGCGTCGATGAGCTCAACTGGAACGTATTCCGGGACGACGTGGCAGTCTTCGTCGAAGAAGTGTTGCTCTTCTTCTTCTTCCACCGTTTGTTGTTTGTTGTTGTTTTTGTTGTTCGTGTTGTTGTTACTTTGCGCAATGTTCTTTCGCTGTTTGTTTGTTTGTGTGGTTTTTGAAGCGTGAGAAATTTTTTGGGTGGTCAGTTTTTACTTTTTTTTGAAGGCACCCCTCTTTTTTTTTCCTCCTCAAATTCTTTTTTTTTCCCTCTTTTTGTTCAAACAAAAAAAAACCACCCCTTTTTTCTCGGTCTGTATTCGTCCAAGACTGACGAGAGTGAATTGCAGCCAAGCAAAGGGAAAAGAGATACAAAAAGAATT
>Ga0209091_10003952_pt1 | contig 11722 bp, 9 predicted proteins | sample ArcticOcean_MG_C_6_FD_187438 | JGI IMG/M metagenome (GOLD analysis project Ga0209091, IMG submission 187438) | Marine microbial communities from western Arctic Ocean - ArcticOcean_MG_CB8_128 (SPAdes) (version 2) | ecosystem: Environmental > Aquatic > Marine > Oceanic | place: Arctic Ocean...
TTCGCAAATCCCACACGATGTCCTCGTCCTCGAACGGATTATCGTCGTTCTCTTCGGTTTCTTCCTTTTCAAAATCGTTAAATCTATTGTTCTCTAATCTACTACTAGAACCGCTATTACTCGCGTCGTAAGACGCATTCTTCGTCGATGCGCTCTCTTCTTCTTTCTCTCTCCTTACTTTTCCCGTTTCCTCTTCCAACCGTCTCAAAATCTCCGCCGCTTTCGCCCTTTGCTCGGGTCTGGCGTTCGGCAGCTCCCTCACCGCGCGTTCCAAGATTTCTCTTTCATTCATCGTCGTCGAAGAAGAAGAAGAAGAAGAAGCCGTACCATCCATCGCTCTCTCTTTCTCATCTCCCTCGCTTTTAGAAATCTTCACCTCCGGCGCTCGCTCCAAAACCATCTCATTATTCGCCTCGTCGTCTTCGCGCAACGCGTCTCGTAACAGTTTCTTCACCATCATAATTTGCTCTTTTTTCGGCAACTCCTCGAACGCTTCGATCAAGTGCTCTGCGGTTGCGTCTTGCACACTTCCCTCTGCTTTCGCCGGGTGGACGCCGAGGAGAACATCAATAAGAGGGGCTCTGGTGGTGGTGGTGGAAAGTGGTGGTGGTGGTGGCATCATACCGCCGGAATCGTTCCGGACGACGACCCGTCGTTGTCTTCTCGTTCCCCGTTGTTGTCGTCTTTGGGGAGAAAAGCCGTTGGCAGCGAAAAGGATGATTGCACTTCTCTCCGTTCTGTGTCTCCTTTTCCTCCTCGTCCTCGTCGATGAAGAAGAAGAAGTAGACAAAGAAGAGATGGTGGTGGTGCGGGTGAGCATCGTCGTCATCTTTATCGAGAGAAGAAGACGCGACGACAACGACAACAACAAGCGTCACTGGGGGTGATGTGCGTTGTAGAAGTGGAGAATTTCTGCAGAATTTAGACACGCACTACTGTACTACTACATCAATAAAAGCTTATTAAAAGGATTAAGGATATCTAAGCATACATAACTGACAATGTTTACTAACCACGCTTTGCCTCAAAGGCCTTTGCTGGAGAAAAATAATACGAATAACGCGCTTCTTCATCATCTTCTTTGTCCCCGTCGGAAACGGAATCGAATTGGTGGCAAAGTCGTTACGAGCAGAGCTGAACAAAAGATGGATGAAATCGCTCGATTCATCTCCGAACGAGAAAACTGCGAAATAACCGCGCAAACATCTTGCGGTTCCTCGCAGTGGGCGTCGTTCCGGAGGTACGAAACCGCGTGTGGGGAGAAAAAATTCTTCGTGAAACTCTCGAGAAAAGATGATTCGATGTTTCGAGGCGAAAAAGCAGGCTTGGAGGCGTTGCGCGGAGCGGGAAGTCCGTTAATGGTCATACCGAAAGTGTTCTACGCGGGCAGTGTTCCGGGCGGATTTCGCGACGGGAACTCGATGATTATCATGGAACATCTCAACTTTGGCGCGAGAGGCGATCAAGGCGAATTTGGTACGGCTTTAGCGAAGATGCACGCAGCGAAAATCGACGGCGCGGAGGAGTTTGGTTTCGAAGTGAACAATACGATTGGCGAAACGCCGCAAAAGAACGTGCCGATGACGAAGGATTGGGAAACGTTTTGGGTGGATAGTCGATTGTTGCCGCAGTTGAAAATGAGTCGGGATAACGAGTTGCAACGGTTAGGAGACGAAGTCATCGAGAAGAGAGTTCCGGAGATGTTTAAAGGGTTGAATATTAAACCGAGTATTTTGCACGGCGATTTGTGGAGCGGAAACATAGGTACGGTGGACGGGAAGCCGAGTATTTTTGACCCGGCGGTGTATTACGGGCATCACGAGGCTGATTTTGGCATGTCCTGGTGCGCTGGTTTTAGCCCTGCGTTTTTCGAAGCGTATTGGTCGGTGATTGAAAAAGACGAAGGCGGGTTCGAAGAGAGAAAAATTATGTACCAGTTGTATCACATCTTGAATCATTACAACATGTTCGGCGGTGGATACCGCTCGCAAGCGATGGGGATGTTGAAACAGTTGTTGTGATGTTGCAACATTCGTTGTTGTGATGAGAAAGACATACAGTAGAAATAGTCAAAGTAGTATAAAGTCAAAAACCGTACGTACCAGTAGTAGGCGATGGACGTTTATATTTTAGTTTAGCGCGTGCAATATGAGTAAGATGGTTGTTTTCATTACATCTTAAAAAATCAATAGATAATATATATATAATAGTCGTTCTCTCTTTCTCTCTCTCTCTCTTCCTCTCTTCTATCATACATAATTTATCACTAACGACTCTCTTGCTTGCTCGACTTTTTATCTTCTTTATCGCCGTTTCCGGTGATTTGCATGAATCGTTTCTTCCACGCGCCGACTTGTTCTTCAAACACCAAATTTCTCTTCTTCTCCGCGTTTAACTGATCTTTCAACGCGATTCTCACGTTCGCGCTCAACCTCGCCTCTTCTCTCAGCGCTTTCACTTGCATCTTCGACGTTTTCAATTCCGTTCTCAAAACCTTGATCTCCCCCGTTTGCCTCTTCACCGTTTCGTCTTGCTTCCTCACTCGTTCGACTAAGCGTTCGTCTTTGCTTTGCTTCACGCCTTCGGCGCTGAACACCGCGGTTTCGTTCGGGTTCCCGCTCCACGAATCTTTCACGTATAAAATTGGTCCATCCTCTGGGGATAACGACAACACCTGGTTATTCCCAGACTGCCAACTGGACGGCGCGTTCGGATTGGACGCCGGCGCCACGCAGTACTTGTAAATATAAATACCATCCACCGGTAACTCGATCTCTTCGCTCGTCCAAACGTTCCCTTCCGACCAGTTCAATAGTAACGCGTTGGCGACGTCCCACTCGCCCATGGATTCGTGCGAGCCGCAGATTCTCATTACATCGCCAAAATCGACTTCCATTTTGATCTGAAATCGTACCGTGACCACTTGCACGGTGTCGATCATGTTGTCGTCGTCCAACGCGCCGTCTCGTAAGGAGCGAAACGTCGCTTCGGATGATGAGGATCCGTTTATTACTTTCGCGATCGAGACGCCATTATTTTTTTTACCACTACTCTTCTTGTCATCAACGGCGTCTAAAATCTCCGCGTCCACGGATAAATCCTCGTCTTTTTTGCGTCGAGCGTTCAACGCGAACGAGGACAAAGACGACGACTTCGAGGAGGACGATGATGATGATTTTTGTCGGACGATGGAAAACTTCTTCCGCTGCGATTTCGATTTCTCGAAACGCGAAGAAGAAGAAGAAAAAGAAGACGAAGAACACGCCGCGATCATCGCACGAGGAGTAGTCGAGGCCATGATGTAAACGACGACGATGAGATTATTACGTTCTAAAACCCCCTCCTGTCTGTCGGTGATGTTTTAGTGTGACGGTTTTTAAATATCTTCAAACTCGAGGCTTCGAGAGAAAAGTGAAAGAGTGGCTCAAAAATGGCGCAAAAAAGGCGGGAAAAAAACTATTTCGTTTGATTTGTGTTGTGTTTGTTTCTGGTCGCAAAAATGTTTTCGTTTCTCATCGAGACTTTGTTTTCTTTCGCTTGTCTGTCTCTGGCAGTCTGGGCAGTCTGGCTGGACTTCACGTAATTTGCTGACTCAAGAAAACATGTAGAAAAACAGATAAAGGTTTTTAGACATCAACAACACTCCCCAGACATACACACACACTATACGTACTCTTCTGTTTCCTTTCTCTCTCCATTTTTGCATAAAAGAAGACAAAGAATAAGAGAGAGAGAGAAAAGAACACGTGCGTAATAATGGCGTACGACGCGACTTTACAGTTCCTCAAAGACGACGAGCTCGAGAAGTTAATCCGAGCCGGTCCTCTGTACGATTCCGCCATTCACGAGAAAATTCCAATCCAAGAGTGGAGGGAAAACGCCGAGTTGCACGTTTTATACAACAGCATAGAGTTACTCCACAACACGGAAGTGATGAGCAATTTATCCGTCCACTCCGACGCGATCGCCAGTCGAGTGTACCACTTCTACCTCCCGATTTTATTTCGGGTGATGTTTTTGTTGGAAGAACACAAGAAGAAACAAAAGGAGGATATGGACTCTTTCCTTTTATCGCAAGAGAAGAAAAAAGGAGGCGAAGAAAAAGGCGAGAGTAAGAAAAAAGAGTTTTATCCGAAACCGTTGTTTATTGGGATCGAAGCGCCTCAAGGACTCGGGAAATCGACGTTAGTGGACGTGTTGCAAACGTTAATTGATAACTCGGTGGTGTTATCTTTAGATGATTTATATTTACCGCGCGAGGAGCAGCAAGACCTCGGGCAGAAGAAGCACCCGGGGAACCCTCTGTTGACGTTTCGAGGGAATCCGGGGACGCACGATTTACCGTTAGCTCGGGAGACGATTAAGAAGTTGAAGAGCATCAACGAAGGGTTAGGTGATGGGCAAACGACCGTGGCTTTGCCCAGGTATAACAAGAAGGCGTGCAATGGGAGAGGCGATCGATTACCTCGAGAGGATTGGCCGAGCGTAAGCGGGCCTACGGATATCGTGATTTTGGAAGGGTGGTGTTTAGGATTTGAACGGCCGAGAGAGTTTGAATCGTTGATTTCCAGCGTAGACGCGAGAGTGTATTTTGCGCCTATTAACGAGTATTTGATGGAATACGAATCGGTGTTCAACAACGTGATTGATTCGTGGATGATTATTAAAGCCGGCGATTGGAGGTGGGCGTACGAGTGGCGCCAAGAGCAAGAGAGAAAAAACAACGGCGGGTTGACAGATGCGCAAGTGAGAGATTTTGTCGACAGATTTGCACCCACGTACGACGCATGTTTGCAGAATCTGCACGATAAAGTAGAGAGTAAGAGATTAGAAGATAGTAGGAGCGCGATGCTCATAGAGGTGAACAAAGACCGTTCGGTGAAAATGAACAACGAACAGGTTGAAACAATCACGGAGATCCTGAACAAGGCGAGGGAGAGAGGAGCGCAAGAAGGAGACACAGAGGTTCTCATGATCGACTGATTGATTGATATATATACATATATATATACATACAGTAGAACATAAAATAAGCAGCAGGAGAATATAAGAAAACTTGTAAAACAAAAAACGTACGTACTATTACATCACAAAACATAAAGCCGAGAACGCGAGCGAGAACTTGTAAGAAGAAGTTTGTTTTTAATAAAGCTACTAAATTATATTAAGTTTATCAATTAAATATATTATCTATATCTGATTATATCTCTCTACAAAGTTAAGTACGCGGTTTTTCCTTCTTCTCGCGGAACAACGCGCTCAAAGCAACGCCGGCAACCTTCACGACCTTGAATCGAACGCCCGGGATATCCCCGACGGCGTGACCCTTTCTGCCAAAACCAGACACCAAAACTTCGTCGTTTTCGTCGACAAAGTTCAAGCAACCATCTCTCGGGACGAAGCACGCAACCTTCTTACCGTTCTTGATGAGCTGCACGCGAACGCACTTACGAATAGCCGAGTTCGGCTGTTTCGCTTCGATACCAATCTTTTCCAAGACGATGCCTTTGGAGTGCGAGCAACCGGCGAATGGCTTTTTCCATTCGGAACCCAAGTTGGCTTTGTTAAAATCTTTGTCCGCCCATCTTTGCTCGCGACGGTGCGTCTTGAGCTTACGGCCGGCCCCTAAACCTCTCGTTTTACCTGTTTATTCGAGGAAAGAAGAAGAGAAAAGTAAGTATTTTGGAGCAAAACGTTTTTCGAGAGAGAGAGAGAGAGAGGTTCCCCACCAGGGAGGAGAAAAACACAAACACCGCCGAAAGAGAAGATGATGCATTCACGGCTCGAAGTGCACGCACGCGAACGCGCGCGCAACCGTGCGACGACGTAAACGCGCGAAAGAAACGCGCGTGCACTCCTTTCGACCGATATATCCCACATTTCTCGCGTGCAAAGCCAACCAAAACGCCACTCATTTCCGCGGAAAATTTTGACCCCAGCGGGTAATAAGGGAAGAAAAATTGTCTAATCGGATTCGCGCGCAAAGGACGACGAGGCGGATGGAAATTCGTCCTCGACGATCGATCCGCGCGCGACGTGCACATCGATTGAGAGAAGAGATCGCCTTTCTCGATGAAAGAAGAATGACGAGAGAAAAGAAGAGACGAAAGAGACGTACCCATTGTTTTAGCGTGCTTTTTTTTGACGAGTCTGTGTTCGGGGTCTAAAAAGAGAGAAGAGAGAAAAAAGAAGGAAAAGGCAGCCCCAACAAAAAAACAAAACAAAACAACAACAACACAACAAGGACGAAGAAAGAGAGATGGACTTTTTCTTATTAAACTTCTTCTCTCCATCATCTCCGCGTTATTACTACTCTTTATGCTTTTGTCTGCTATTATCTTGTTCCCTAAAATCTATGCATTATCTCCTGCTTCTTGGGTCTTACGAGCCGCTTCTCTGGCCTCCGCCGCCGTTTCTTGCGCGCGCTGGAGCATTCGCGCGTCTTCTTCCTCTCCTTCTTCTTCTTTGTCTTCTTCAACTTCTTCTTCTTGTTCTTCTTCCTCTTGCTGATGTTGCTGCTGCGAGTTGTTCAAGTCGCCGTCACGAACGTGTTCTTCCGAAGGTAAGTGCGCGGCTTCAAATTGCATGCGAACGGCGCTGCGCTCTTGCGAGGCGTCGTTGATATTGGCGGCGGCGGCGTTTTCTAGAGAGGCGGCGATGCTGTTTCTTCGCTCGAAATCAAGATGTTGCGCCGCACGTTCCATGTGGTACGCGCGCAGAAAAGCCGCGCGTAAACCTAATTCAGTCATAACATCGGTGCTTCCTCCCACTGCCCCGTCCGGGACTTCACTGGCTTCATATTCTTGTTCTTGCTTCATGCGTTTTAACTCACGCTCTTCCATCAATTTTTCGACGCGTTTACCTTCCTCTTCAAAGTTTAAGCGTTTCAACTTTTGCGCCGGCGTGAGCCACTTCAAGACGTACATTCTGAGCAATTTTTCGTGCACGTGACACGGCGTGAGTTGTTGCTTTACCGCGTACGCTCTAGGACCAATCATTTCGAACGAACGCGCCGCTTTAATGTGGTCTATTTTTGGAGGTAAGCACACCGCCGGTTTATGGCGACAGAGCGGGCACGGTTTACTCTTCGCCAACCACGGATGAATGCATCCGAAGCAAAAAACGTGACCGCAGCCTTGCACGCAATGTGGACGCACGAGAAATTCGCGACAGACTGGACAGCGCAACTCGTGCTCAATCCATGGCGGCATTTCATGCTGCGCATCCTCGGTTGGTACAATGCGGTTCGCGCACGCCTGCGAAAGTTTCGCGATCAACTGTACGTCAAGATTACTCTTCTTCTCGTGGTCTCCCGTTTCCATATCGTGGTCTCCGTTGCTCCCGTCGCTGATGTTATCACCTCCTCCGCCAACCGGTTGCGTGAAATCGTCGTCGTTCGCCGCAGCTGCGGCCATTTTTGCGCCCTTCTTGTTCTTCTTCGTTCGCGAATCGTCCTCTGGTGACTCGTCCGCCGATTCCATCTTCGCGTCTTCACCTTCTCTTTTCTCTCCTACTACGCCCACATCGCCACCAGCGTTGCCATTACCCTCTACCACGTCTTTTCCTACTACTCCTTTCTCATCTTCTTTAATCGGAAAGTTCATGAAAGCGCTGTTAAACTTCCGCGCAAACTCTCCGCCTCGCGCTTGAAATAGTTGCAGCAAACCTTCCTCGAACATCTCTCGTATCTTCTCGTGGTCGCCAGTGCCATCGTGGTTTTGACTGTGCACGTTCGTTACGTAATCATCAATCTCTTGACTCGGACCTTGCGAGAAAATTGGGACAAACTCGTCGTCGTACCCGCCACCTAAAGTCAACGGCTGCGCGTCAACGCCTTTGCCGACGAGAGGAAACGTACTCATTTTCAACTTTTTCCCAACGTTCCCTCCTCTCGCGCCGGCGACGGCGGCGTTTCCGGCCACTCCGTGATCTCTCTTTCCAGATACTGCTCCTGACGTTCCACTCGCATCGTTGTTTGCCGCATTCTGTCGTGATAATTCGTGCTGTTTCTGTTGCTGCGACGCTCTCAAAACCGCGCCGCTCTCTCTCGCCACTTTCGTCCTCAAATACCGAAATCGAAACGGATTCTTCATCGATTTCTCGTTCCTCAAAACATTCGCCGGCCCGCCAAACGAAACGATATCCCCGTGCATCAACTTCACGTACTTTTGCTTCTCGATCATCTTCCCGTTCACGTACGTTCCGTTGGTCGTCTTAAAATCGTAAATGAAATGTTCGTCTCCCGCGCTCACGCACTTGGCGTGCGTTCGCGACAAAAGATACGGCAAATCCGGCACGTCTAAAACGTACGTGTTCGTGTTGTTTCGTCCAATCACGATCGTTTGCTCCTCCGGGACGTTGTCTAACGCCTCCTCGAGCTTCGAATCCTCCTCCTCATCATCTTCTTTTCGTTTGTTGTCTTCTTTTCTATTCTGACTTTGGCGGGTGCCTAAATTTTTTGCTTTGACATCGATGAGTAAATCTTGCAACCGCATCTCTCTCGGCAAAGTTGGCGATTCCAGATCCCCGTTGAGCAACAACAACACGGCCACGGTTATCGGACCACTCGCAAAATGACCACCACTCTCCTCGCTTTTTGCCATAGTAGTAGTATTCGTGGCATCGTCTTTATTCATCTTCTTAGAAGCCTTTTGTTTTTGCGCGTTCTTGTTATTCTTGTTCGGTTTTGGCGAAGAGACCGAAGCCGTTGCTTTCACCATTTTGATGAGGATGGATCAAATCTCCCCAACGAACACTCTTATTATGCTTCCTCTTTCTCTGAGAATACGAATACGAATGATACTATACACACAAAATGAAGGAACGAAAGAAAGCTCTTCTATATTGCTGGGCGACCGAAAAGTGGACGAGAGATTATGATCGTCGTTCGGAGAGAGAGAGAGAAAAGAGTTCTTTTTATACCTTTTTGTTGTGAGGGTTTGAATGGAAACAACGGAAAATTGGGGTGAAAATGTGAGCACACAACAAAACAAACAAGAAAACGACGAGCGCAAAAGTTGTTGTCCGACGACGACGACGATGATAATGATACTGATGATGATGATGATGATATTATCGTTGTTGTTCGATTTTGTTCGATGGTGGTACGACTACAACTCCGGGCGGTGCTCGGAACTACTATGACTACTACTACTACTACTACTTATGCGTATACTTTCGCCGATATCGCCGGCGTTTTCGCCTTCCTCCTTCTCCTCATCCTCCCCCTCCTCCTCTCGCTTCTTTTTCGCCTGTTTTATTTCGTCGTGCTGTCGCAACAACGCGTTCTCGCCGACGTCCTCCAACGCCGCGCGAATGTCTTCCGGCAAGACGAAGTTTTCCGGGTCGTACTTTTTCGCGTTGTCGAAACACATCTTGGCAATTTCGAGTTTCCCGATGGAATACTGGGTGAACCCGACGTCGGCCCACAAGATGGAACTTTCTTCGTCGTACATCAACGACATGTGCAAAGCGTCGCCGGCCAAGGCGAAGAAATGTTCTTTTACAAGTTTTCGACCGGTGAGCGAGAGGACGTCTCGGCACAACGCTTTCTCGTGGTCTTCCATGTGCTCGGGTTTTAAGAGGCAGAGCTGTTTCGCTTCGGTTAACGCGTCGTGTTGTATTTTGGTAAACCGACCCAACGCGTTGTCGTTGGCGGCTTCGATGAGGTACAAGGCGATGCCCATGTTGATGAGATGTTCGCGTCGCGGGTCTTCCCAGATGACGTCGTCGAGCATTTTGGCAGCAGCTTCCAAGTTTTCTTTCAATTCGTCGTGCAATTTCACAGCTCGTCTTTTCAAGTCCATTTCCTCGTTCGACAAAGCTTTGGACGAACCGCTTTCTTTCTCTTGGTGATCGAGTTCGTCTTTCTCGATGCGTGCGGCGTTGGTCAAGATTTCGCCACTGGCCATCTCGCGAAAGGTTCTGGCTACGTGTAAGCTCGCTAATAAGCGGTACGCGTGTACTCTTCCTGGTGACAGGGCATCGATCGAATCTTTCGCCATTTGCGCGTACTTCATCGCCTCGTCGTATTTTTTCAACGCGTAATTCGCCTCGCTTATGAACTTGTACCCTTCCATCTTGTCCTCGTTTTTCACGTGCAAATCGATTGCCTTCTTCGCAAACGCGATGGCATCTTCCATAGCGTTTTCATCCTTCGCGTACCGGCGAACGGCGGCGCTGTTGTGCGTCCCGGACGCTGAGTTTGGCTTCATCTCTAACAGCGACGCGCACGCCGTCGTTGCCATTTTCAACGTGTAATTGAAATTCGCGTCCAATCTCGTTTTCTTCGCCTCTAAAAACCGTTCCTCGAAGTCACCGTCGCCGTCGTAATCCTCGTCATCGTAATCGAAATTTTCGTCCTCGTCTGTTTGTGATATCTCGTGCTCTAACTTCTTTCGATTTTCGGTGATATTTTGTAACTGCGCGACCAATTTCGGCACCGCGTTTGCGAATTCCAAACGAATGAACAAACACGTCGTCTCTTCCAACTTTCCGGACAAGCACATTCTCTTGGCGACTTGCAAATTCGATTTCCCAGTCGTTTCGTCGATGGCATTCTCTGACGCGTCTGTCAACGCTTTCGTTTTGATCTCGTCTAAAAGTTTCGACACGCGCTGACTTTCGTCGTGATAATTTTGCGCCCGTTCCTCTCTTCTCTCGCCTTTACAACACTGCGTCTGTCTCTTCAGCAACTCCTTCGCTTGCTTTTTCTCCTCCCTCGAGGGGTTCACGACGTCGTCTAAATTGTTCGGCCCAGGGAACAAACACATTCGCGTCACGAACGATATCAAAACGCCGTTGTACGTCGCTCCGGATCTTCCTCCTGGTGATTGCGAGGCGACTTCATCGATCGCTTTCTTATACACTTCAATCGCGTCGTGTTCTCGTAAGCTCTTCGCGCACGTCTGGTATAAAACGGATTCGACTTCTCGCCGAAACATGTTATTTCTCGGATTTTTCCTCATGTGATCAAACCCAGGTCCAGCCATGTACAACTTATCTCCTCCTTCGAAAACCGGTTTCAAACTGTACAAATTCCGATTCCGAAATCTCGTCCCGCACGCCACGTCCGGTTGTAACCACCTCGACGACGTCTTTAATTTCTTTTTTTGCGTCGTCCACGTCAACGTCGTCGCGTCGATCGAATCCGCACCCGAAATAGCTCTCTCGTACAATTCCGCTCGGTTCCGTATCTGCTGAAAGATCTGCACGTTCGCGGCGACGCAGGTATCGCACGATAACTCTTCCATGAGTAACTTCGTCGCGTTCACGTGAGAGAACTGAAGCTCTGTTTCGTCTTTTAGTGGGGAGGATTTTGATGACGATGATGATGATACCGACGACGAGGACGAAGAAGGCGTTTCGGAATTGGATTTTTCCCCGCCGTTGGTGTTGCTTTTGCGAAACCAAGAGGCTTCGACGACGACGACCATTAAAGTCATCATCATCATCGCCGAAAAGAAAAGGAAAAGAAGAAAATTCCTCATCATCATCAGCGAAAATGTGTGATGTGTGTGTATGCACAAACGCGTCGTTTTAAGGGCCGTCGGCCGTGAAAATGGTGTGACACAGATTGGGGGGAAAAGCAAAAGTACGAAAAGCAGCAAAAATCCTCTCAAAAGACTCTTTGAGAAACAACGTAAGCGCGTATACGGGTAAAGGGTGGGAGATGGAACTTTCTGAAAGAAACGACCAATATAGATAGTTGATTGCAACATTG
>Ga0209091_10003957_pt1 | contig 11718 bp, 8 predicted proteins | sample ArcticOcean_MG_C_6_FD_187438 | JGI IMG/M metagenome (GOLD analysis project Ga0209091, IMG submission 187438) | Marine microbial communities from western Arctic Ocean - ArcticOcean_MG_CB8_128 (SPAdes) (version 2) | ecosystem: Environmental > Aquatic > Marine > Oceanic | place: Arctic Ocean...
ATAAAAAGTCAAAGCATCAAGAATGTCAAACTTTACTTAATAATATAAATACTGTTTGTTGCGATGAACCAGATGAAGATTGTAGTAGTGGTTATCCTACAACATGTAATACCGATTGTAAAGATGCATATATCCCTTTTTACGATCAATGTAGAGATACTTCACCATATAATGAATCAGATCAGGTAACTACCATTTTAGACAATACATATACTTTATGTTCAACGCCAACACCAGCACCAATACCAGCACCAATACCAGCACCAACACCAACACCAGCACCAACACCAACACCAGCACCAACACCAACACCAGCACCAACACCAACACCACCACCAGTATCTTGTGTTGATAATATGTCTTTTAGGGATGAAACTGGTCAACCTTGTAACGTATGGGCAGATTCTGGATTAGATTGCAATAAAGCAGTTGAAGATCATTATTACTCACAAACTGGTCAGGATGATATTATAAGTAATTGTCCTATGTCATGTGGTTTGTGTCCTATTATAGGTACTGGAGCATCTATTGGTGGTCTATTTCCTCCAACAACACCAGCACCAACTCAAACACCAGCATCTGATATAGATATTAATACTGTGTGCATTCAATTTGATATATCTGAAACTGTAGATGGAACCATAGATTATAATAGATATGGGACAAGAGATATTGGAGGGGATGGTACAGGTAGTTGTTGTAGATCACTTCAAGCTATAAATGTAAATCGCAGAGATATTATTAGAGTATTGTCAAGAACAGAGGGTAATAATTTATATAAATATTTACAAGGTTGTATTTCTTCGGGATTTATTGAACCCAGAAAGTGGAAATAAATTAATATAAAGGAAATAAATTAATATAAAATTATTTAATATTATAAACTACTTAAAAATAAAAGATAATTAATAATTATTAAGTAGTGCGGTTGATAGTAAATAATAAAATAATATAATATAGAAAATGCCTTCCAAAAACAAAGCCCCTAAAGTTGCCAAAACTAAAGCATCAAAAAAATCTGCCAAGTCCGTTGCCCCGGTTGAGCCCGTTGCTCCTGTTGCTCCTGTTGAACCCGTTGCTCCGGTTGCTCCTGTTGAACCCGTTGCTCCGGTTGCTCCTGTTGCTCCTGTTGTTCCTGAAACAGAACCAATTTCTCTCGAAGTTGTTGAAATTGCCGAATTAGATTACTCTGTTGAGATTGGTCACCTTCAAACTGAACTCAGAAATACTCTAACGCTTGTTAAAAATTTACTAACCCATGTAACCAAACTTGAAAAACGTATGGCACGCGATAAAAAAGTAGTTGAAAAAAAAATTAGAACGAAACCTCGTCGTTCTTCTACTGGTCTAAATGGTTTCTCCAAACCTGGACCTGTATCTGATGAAATGCGTAAATTTCTGTCTATTGGCAAAGAAGATCTTATTGCTCGGACTCAAGTAACTAAGAGTATTACTACATACTGCATTGAAAATAACCTTCAAAATCAAAGCGACAAACGCATTATTCTACCTGATAAAGTTCTTACTAAACTTCTTAATATTCCAAAGGGAGAAGAACTTACTTATTTCAACCTTCAAAAATATATGAAAGTCCATTTCCCTAACAAAGAAGGTGTTTACCCCACTCTCTAAACCAACTCTCTAAATAAATTATTTCTACTTTTATAAATTATATTTTAAATTTGAATATTTTTAAATTTTTTTTTAGTAATTACAATTGAAATACTAAAAATAATATGAAAAAAGAGTTAACGAATTATAGTAAATGTCTATTTACATCTTATATTGCAATTACTTTATTTGTAATTGTATTATTTATTTACGATTATAATTTAGAAAATAAAGATAAAGAATGTATTTTACCCGAACGTAATACAGATAATACTACATTAAATTTCTGTCCCATTTATACAGCATGTGATTTTCAAAAAATAAATGATACATATGAATTGATTCATGATACTGTAATGTTTCACCCAACATTATATGATACAGGTGATAATTGTCCATTATATTGGGAATTACCCGGTTATAAAGTAAATTTTCATAATAACTGTGATGATATTGGTTATGGTTGTTGTATAGTTCCATTAGATACCGTATGTAATCAGATTATGCCAACACATAAAAATAATAATCAATATGCAGGATTTTTATATGATAGAATTACTGAAGGTAATTATAAAAAACATTATTTAGATATTCCTAAAATTGATAGTATTGGCAGCAATTGTCCAAAAGTACAAGACTTACTATGTGAATCATTTCATACAAAATTATATTATTTTGCAAATCATTTATGTATTATTCAATCTATTATAACTATTTTAATATGTTGCTTATGTAATAATACAGATATATTCTATAAAAAAATAGAATATGATACAGTGGATTCAAATAGTGATAACTTTGCAAGTGTTGCAAGTGTTTAATCATATTTTCTTAAATATGAAATAATCATATTTTCTTAAATATGAAATAATCATATTTTCTTAAATATGAAATAATTATTCATACTACTTAATTCCATTAATTTTTCATTTTTTAATATATTTAAACTTTCACTATAGTATTTTGGTATACTATTCGATTCTTTTAGTTTTTCTAAATTGTTTATTATTTCACCAAAACTACCAATACCATGCGTTATAATATCGCCATGATGTTTCATATTTGGTTTAATAGGTTCAAAACCATATTGTTCCATTATACTTATAAAATATTCAAAATTTACTAAATATTCAGTTACAAATTGTCCTATACTTTCCATATATACATCTATCTTATTTCCTAACATATTTGTTTCCCCAGACCATGGATCATAATCAAAATTTTCAATATCGTATTTTTTCTTTACACTATATACTAAATTATCTTTTACCTTATATTCAAATGGCATTGGTATATTTAATCTATCAAATATACGTTTACCATCATAACATGTTCCAATAAAATACCCCCCATCATTTATATTTTGTAATATATTTGTAATGTATCCATCTAATGTTTCCCGGTCTTTAAAATAATAATGAACACTAAATTGACTACTCACTATATCAAACTTTTTATTTGCCATATCTTTGTATTTTTTTGATATTTGTTTATATTTTTTATCTATTTCGGCATCTTTAATATTATATAATATGTTTATAATATTTTCTCCATGATTATCAATGTTTAAATCGCTTTTTGATTTTATATTTTTACTAGTATCGTATTTTAAGAAAATACCTGTTTTATTAGATTTTGTTGCATAAAATCTTCTACATGCTTCATTTACTGGTGAAATATCTAATCCAAATAAGAATTCACAATTTACATATTTATCTAAATATTTATTAATATCCCCACCTTGACCAATAGATGTATCTAATATGTTTTTATTTTTTCTCAATTGTTTATTTGATCCAACACCAACTATCAAATTATATTTAATAAAATTATGTAATTTTCTTAATGAATCTAAATTATTTGATTCACCAATATAATAATCCCCACTTATACTACTATTTTGGATTTGTTTTTTTATATTATCCATATCTTTGCCAGATATCATTTTATATGTAATTGGATTTGTTATTGTTTTCCATACATTTGCAGCAGTTATAAAATCTTGTGGTTTATTTGGTGTTTTATCTCTTCTAATTCTTAATGGTTGCCATATCATTCCATTTTCTCCATTTGGATTATATCTAAATTCAACTACATCACAGTCATGTATCTCATCCATATCTTCACATCTTAATTTTCCATCTTGTAATATTATATTTGTATATCCTTTATCTGTTTCTTCAACTATATCTATTTCTACAGGTGTTGTAAATTTTATAAATTCATAATCATCTTTTTTTGATTGATTTTTTTTATTTTCAAATATTTTCATACAATAATCTATATTTCTAAAATTAATATTATCTCTTTTTAAACTATATCCTACAATTAAAATTAATTTTTTATATCTATAGTCTGTTATATTTCCATCATTGTCCGTTTTTGTATATGTAAATATTTTATCTTTTCCTGTACCTTTTCCCGTACCTTTTCCCGTACCTTTTCCCGTACCTTTTCCCGTACCTTTTCCCGTACCTTTTCCCGTACCTTTTCCCCCACATACCATATTATCTCGTTCATCTTCTTTTACAAATCTTACACCAAAATCAATTGTATTTTCCTCTGGTGGTTTCCATTTATAATTATATTTCCATCGTCCACTTATATTATCTACATGTGTATTATTATAATCTCCACCAACACTTAAATCTGCTGGTAAATAAATTAGACCATCTATTTTATAATCATACTTTTCAGACATATATATCTTTTTTGATTCTTTTAATATTTTATTTGATGTTAATGGGTTTTTACTATTTATTCTTAAATTGCCATGTGCATATGTTTTTGTTTTAATCTCTAAATCTTTTTCTCCAATCTTTTTACTTTTTTCTATATGAGTTTTAAATATATTTAATATTTCATTTCGACTTTGCCCATCCTTTGTTTGTGAAATAAATGGATATGTGTGAATTGGTGCTTCATATTCATCTGTTGCATAATATACATCAAATATCATGTATAAATTCATTTCTACTTTATTTTTATCTAGTTTAATATGTTCTCCATCAATTAACCATTCTCCATTTATTGTTGGAAATATTTTACCACTATCTCTAATTTCTAACTGTTTGTCCCGTTTAGTTATTAAATATCCATGTTTATCTGTATTTATATATAATAATGTCCTGTCACCATCCGCTTTATCTGTTACTAAATAATTTTTGAATATATTACCCGGTTTAGTTGTATCTAGATTCTCTATATTTAATGTTATTAAATCTGGTCCAACTAAAATAGACGAGTTTGTTAATTTATTATATGTTTTTAATATTTGTTTTTTTTCACTATCTTTCATTAAATATTCTGTATCATATAGAAATACATTTAGATCATATATAACATCATTAAATTTTTCTACAATTTTTTTAATCGTATCATCACCAATGTTTTCCACAATATCTTTTAAATTTTCCTTTTCATCAATGCCAATTTCACTTAATTTATTTCTAATATTTTGAATATTTAAATCCATTAAATTTTCATACTCATTGTTTTTTATTAAATGTTGATTATTATTGTCTAAATAACTTTGTATATTTAATACATTATTACATTTCATATTACCAACATATTCTATCTCTAATTCATATACTTCCGGATTTTTTAATAGTTTACTCTCTTTAAAATTTCTATTTGTATCATTCTTGCTACTACTTTTAACTGCTGTTAAATCAATTCTAAATAATAAATCATCTGTAATAAAACTAGTTCTATGCTTATACCTATAAAATTTGTTTTTGTCTATATTTTCAATAAAATCGGATGCTTCGGGTGAATTTTTATTGTAATTATTTTCACTATTTAAATTTAATCTGTAATTATATTCCGTTCTTAATTCTCCATCATATCTTTCTATATTTTTTTTTTCGATAAATATTAGTTCCATATCTGTTAAACTATCCGTTTTACAATATTTTTTAATATCTGATAAATTTTTTATAGTACACCTTGTTGCACTTGTGCCATTGTTTGTTTGATATCTAATATCTAATTCACTATTCTCATCTACTATTGTATATTCCCCATTACAATACTCTAACAATTTAATAAATTTATTTTTTGTTAAAATCTTTTGCATTTCTCCAGGATTTTTACCAAATATATACTCCAGTTCAATATTTTTAGATTTAATAGATTTTTCTACAAAATCATCAATCTTTTTATCTTCTAGTAAATTTATCATATATAATAACTATTATATAAACTTTTATATAATATCTATTTAAAAATTATCAAATTTAATTGATTTGTTAAAAAAAATGTTAATATTTGCTCAAATTAATTGCATCGTATATATCTTGTTTAGTCATCCTTTTAGTATTTTTCATAATATTTACATTTAACTCTTTGGCAATATCCACTAATTCGCCAATCTTATAATTACTAATCGGTTTCAAATATTTTTTATAAATGTAAACATCTTTAATATTTAAATTTAAGATATTTGTTAAACCATCTAATTTATCCGTATATTTAATATCTACAATAGGTTTGTCAATTATCCTAAATGTCCTATTTTCATAGCATACATAAATTAGTGGTTTAATTTTTGAATATAATTTATAATATTTATCTTCCATTTTATCATATAATACAATACTAAAATTATAAAGGTCACTAATATATAATACACTACTTAATGTATCGTTTTCTTGTAGTCCTCGTTGAATTAAATTTTTACTAAATCGTTTATCATAATTAAAATTATCATATGTTTTTTCAGTGTGTTCATCTATAAAACTTGCTAACTCAATCTTCCGATTATCCATATATGCTTTTTCATTTTCTAATACAGAATTATAATCATATTTATATAATAGTAATTCTTCTAAACTTTTACATGCCACAATCTCTTTAACAGTTTTATCATCCTTAATTATTTTATGCTGTGTATAATTATCGATATTATTATTGGTATATCTTTTGTCATATACAATGTCTTTAATAAGATCCATGTTATTTATATAGTATTATAGTATTATTTTTAAATGGTTTTGGATAATTCAATTATTTCTAAATCTATTTTTGATAAATTTTCTATCTGTTTATATTTTATTTTTGATTTGTCTTTTGTTTTATTTGTATTTGCAATTTGCATATAATTTAATATTATCTCATCTCTTTCCTCTTCAAATACATTATATGATTTTTCATTAATATATTTATAAAGTATATCAATGTGTATATCATCTATTTTTGATAAATTTATAAATATCCCATTATTATTTTCTGTATATTTTATATTTTTGAGATGTATGTATTTAATTATGTAGTCATTGTCAACATTATTATTTTGGATTTCATCATATATATATTTAATCTTTTCTCCTTGATCCATTATTAAAAAAAAACATATTTATTTATATTTAATAACATATTATAACTTATTCAAAAATATTTCCTACCAATTGTATTTTATTCGTATTAAATTTAAATCTAACCGCCTTTACAATAATTTTAATTTTTTGAGTAATATTATACTTTTCTACATCTTTAATAGTTTCATTTGGTATAATTATAATTAATGGACTCTTATCCAATCCATTATTTTCAGTATATTCATCAATTATATCTTTATATTTAATATAAGCAATTATACCTAATTTATTTATATTATCGATATAACATTCTATAACATCATCTATACTCGGTTTAAATATTTTTGCTTTAAATTTTACATTGTAAGATACATAATTATTTGTATCTACATTTATAAATTTTCCTAGACTTTTATTTATTAAATCTACACTATTTTTTAATATATATCCATTGCTATAACATTTGCTTTCAACTTTTTCACATATTTTTTTATATATTTTTAAATTTAAATTTTTTGTATCCATTTCATTTAAATTTAATTTAATATTTTCCATAAATAATTGATTGCATATATATGATTTGTTCATTAATATAATATATATTATTTATTATTTAAATATCAAATTTTATTTTAAAATCATATATTCATCATAATTATAATGATATTTTTTACCATTATTTGTTTCAATTCGTAGCAATATTTCAATTAACATACAATAATCTTTTAATTTTAATGTACTTTTAATTTTTTTATCATCTGAATATTTATTGAAAATATCTATATTTGTATCATATAGTTTTGCAAAGTATAGTTTAAAATTGGTTTTTGTTTCTGTTTGCGTAGAACACATTGTAGTTGTCATCTTACTTTTTTGTATTGCATTTATTTTTAATACAGATTTATTTTGTAAATCTTTATAATTATATATGTAATATGGTGTAGTTATTATTTTACTTTTGATATTTTCTAATATTTTATGTTGCTCTATTTTTCCAGCAATATCATATTTATTTTTATTTTTAATAATAAATATAGGAATATCTTTTTTATCTTTTTTTATTCCTTTTTTTGTATTTTTCTCAAATAATATATACCCAATACTTTTTTTATTTGTATTGAGATTCAAATCTGTATCTATTATATTTGTTTTAAAATGGTTAAATACTATGTCTTTGAATTCTATATCTAATTTATCATCTATCATATCTTCAATTATTTTTCTTTTTTCAGTCATATTTAGTCGTTCAATACATATATGATATTTTATAATATCATCGAATCCATTAATATGATTGAATAAACTATTGAAATTTTTGATATTATCATCTAATAATTTTTTAATATCTAGTTCAGGTATATCTTTTATTTTATCTCGTTCTCGATTTTTTATTGTTAAATTAATATACTTTTTTTCTAATGTATTTTTATTTTTTTCCCTATCATATATTGATATATAATTATCTATCTTTTCTATGGGTTGAAATATATAATTGTTATTTATATTTACAAGATATCCCTTATTATTATTATATATAATAATATACTTTTTATCTACCATATCTTTTAGTGTTAAATATAATAAATCATTGTTCATATATCTAGATTCTGTATTATCACATATTTTCTCGATTATTGTTTCTATATTACAACTTATATTTTTTTTAAATATATCTTTAATATATATTCTATATACATTATACATATTTTCTAAATTATTCTTATTTAAACTATTTGTATTTTTTTTAATTGTCTTTTTACATTTATCTTTATTTGCTATTTTTGTTGGTTTATTTATATCATTGAATAATTCTACATCGATTGCATTTTCTTGTAATATGTTTTCAACTTTTAATATCTCATTGTTCTTTATTTCTGCTAAATTATATATTTCCAAATCTATACATTTATCTTTATCTGACATGGTTGAAGCAAATATATATATAGTTGTATTATTCTGTATTTCATCTAAATCTGTATGAGAACAATATCTTATACCTCTACCAATTATTTGTTCTAATTTTTTTAAATGATACCATGGATCAAATATATATATTTCACGAATATTTTTTAAATCAAGTCCCTCAGTTGCTACATTTGATCCTAATATTATTTTAATTTTATCGCCATTCCTATTTTCCCATGATCTACATATTTCAATTAGTGCATTATTGTTTTTTGATATAGTTTGATCTGCTGTCAGGGATATATATTTATGACCATTCTTACTACCACTCGTTTCTAATATATTTTCACTATAATTACTATATCCATTTTCTTCTAGTGCTAACATTATTGGCAAAATTCCACTAATAATATATTGAGAATATATAAATACAATACCCTCACTATTTTTTATATTTTCTAATAGCATACTTATTTTAGTTGAATACTTAATTATATTATCTTTTGTAAATATTTTTTCTACACCTCCTTTATATTTATATTTATTTGTAGTTGAATTATAATTTATTATTTGTTTTAATCCTTCTTTACCATAATATTTATCTATATTTTTAGAATTGTTTGGATATATAATATTACTACATTGCTTTAATATACTATCTTTTGTTAATTTTGTTTCAGTATTTATATTGCTATAAATCCATAAATATTTTTGATGTTGATAATTTTTCATTTTACATTCATATAATGGTAGATTTTTTGATATTTCTATAATATTGTCTTTTGGATATAGTTTTTTTGGAAATTTATTATCAACACCACCTTTTACATAACTTACATAACCGTTTACTGATTCACTTAATAATTTTTTATTTTGTAATATCCCATCTTTAAATAATCCTTTTAAATGTGTATCATCACGTTTATCATTCGCATATAATAAACTTAATATTTCAGTTATTTCTTCTGCCCTATTATACATTGGGGTTGCTGTAAGCAATATTAATTTTAAATTTCTTGTATTTTGTATTAACAATTTTATATATTTCATATTATCATCTGATTTACTATTTCCATCTCCTTTTATATTATGTGCCTCATCTATTATTAATACTCTATCTGAATATATATGATTACATATTTCTTTAAATTTGTGTGATTTCTTTATTATTTCAATTACTTGTCCTTCATTTGTTGTATTATCTATTTTCCAACTAACCTTATCTCCTATATCAATCGTCTTTGATTTATTTAAGGGTGATAATTTATATATTGGTATATTTATAATTTTTTCATTATATTTTATTTTACATTCGTCATCATATATATCCCTTATACGATTTGCAAATTTCAAATATCCAAAAAAATCATAATATTTTTTAACTAATTTATCTCGTTTCATTTTGGTATCTTCTTGATCGTTTGCCAAATATCCATATGTTGAACCAGTACATTGATCTAGCAATTTAGATGGATTGTATATATTATTATACCAACCATGTTTAATATTTCCAGATGATAATATTATTATTTTTTTATTTTCTCTATGATAAACATCTCTATAATTTTCTGCAATACTTATTGCACTACAAGTTTTACCAGTTCCCGTTCCATGATATATTAATATACTATTATATGGTGTATCATTTGATATATAATTTTTTAAAAATATTTGATATGGTGCTAATTTAAAATCATCTGTTTCACAAGTATTCTTCTCTTTAATTACAGGAATATTAAATTCAAATCTATTACCTATGTTATTTGTAAATGATTCATTTAATACAGGATATATATATTTTTCACTTGACATATTTTCTAATACATTCATATTATATTATATTATAATTAATTCTTTTTTATAATTATTAATAAATTTAAATATATATGATATCAATTTATACTTTGTTGTATTATACTTTCTGATTTTATTAATTGCTTCTGCTTCTGTTAAAAATATTACATCTTTAATTTCATTTATTTGGTTGTTATTATCTGGATTTATTTTCACATTTTCCGTATTTTTACATATCCCAATATAATATATATTGCGGTAATTTATATCATTTTCACCTACAAAATTTTCTATTATTGGTGATATGTTTTTTATTATTTCATAATCAGTTGATTTAATATTTGTTTCTTCTTCAAGTTCTCTTTTTGCACATTCATGCTGGATTTCATTCCTATCTTTTTTCCCTTTTGGAAATTCCCATTCACTTGTATCATATTCAGATACTAATAAATCTATATAATCTCGAAGTTCTATATCATTTAACATACTTTCAAATAACATTTTACTATAAGTATATTCTTTCATGTATTTTGTTTCTTTAACATCATCAATTAACCATAACTGTTTCCATAATATATCAAAATCTACATTTCTTATATTTTCAAGTTCGGTTTTTGATATTCTATTTAAGAATAATTTTATTTTTTTCACATTATATATATCATATTTACCTCTTAATATTTCTATATAACACAAACTATCTTTTCTTTGTACCATTACTATTTTTGGTATTTCTTCATTTAATAATAATAATACCCCATAACTTGTTATTGGTAATTTACAATTTCGACTAATATGTCCCTGTTTTCCACAATTATTACAATACATTTTAAGTCTTATACTATATATCTTTTTTATCTTAAAGTAAATTATTTTTTCGTTTTTTTTTTATAAACTATAATTATATGGATCCGGAAATTTGGGGACCTCATGGTTGGCAATTTTTACACAGTATAACATTATCTTACCCAGATAATCCCAATGAAAAAGATCGAGAAAATCATATACAATTTTTTGATAAGTTAAAGGATGTTTTGCCATGTGAAAAATGTCAATTACATTTTGCAAAAAACTTACAAACTTACCC
>Ga0209091_10003962_pt1 | contig 11709 bp, 11 predicted proteins | sample ArcticOcean_MG_C_6_FD_187438 | JGI IMG/M metagenome (GOLD analysis project Ga0209091, IMG submission 187438) | Marine microbial communities from western Arctic Ocean - ArcticOcean_MG_CB8_128 (SPAdes) (version 2) | ecosystem: Environmental > Aquatic > Marine > Oceanic | place: Arctic Ocean...
ATTAACTACATGTCAATTATAACAAGGGGTTGCAAAAAAGTGTATGACAATCTAATTAAGGGAATTTGTTGATTTCATTGAGTTTTCTGAGGTAGGTAAGGGATTCGAATCCATTCTTGTCCTCTACAAGTCAAGTATAGATTCATTTTGAAAAAAGTGTGTGACAAGTGTGTGACAGGTCACTTCCAATTTCAAAAAGTGTGTGACAGTTTCATAGGATTATTTCTTTCCCTTGAATTCTCCATTTTCCCAAAGACCTTTCCGTACTCTTCCATCGACAGAAGTGATAGTGCCGTGTCCGTGTTCTAAACCATCTTTAAATTCACCGACGTGTTTTTTTCCACTGGCAAAAGTGTAAGTGCCGTGTCCGTGAGATAGACCGTCTTTGTATTCGCCGACGTATTTGTCTCCATTGACATAAGTGTAAGTGCCGTGTCCGTGAGATATACCGTCTTTAAATTCACCAACGTATTCATCTCCATCGGCATAAGTGTAAGTGCCTCGTCCATGATAGTCATCATCTTTCCATTCGCCGACGTATTCATCTCCACTGGCATAAGTGATAGTGCCGTGTCCGTGACGTTTATCATTTCTAAATTCACCAACGTATTTTTCTCCATCGGCAAAAGTGTAAGTGCCGTGTCCGTGAGATATACCGTCTTTAAATTCACCGACGTATTTGTCTCCATCAGCATATATACGTTTAGATTTGTCAGTCATTTTTTAATCACTCCAAATAATGTTAACTATAAGTCAATTATATCAAGGGGTTGTAAAAAAGTGTATGACAATCGAATTTTAAGAATCGTTGTATTCATTGAGTTTTCTGAGGTAGGTAAGGGATTCGAACCCTTGTAACTATTGCTAGCTAACTACCTTTCCAAGGTAGCGCATTCGACCACTCTGCCAACCTACCCTATTCTTGCTTAATCAACATACATTGTTTTTTAAAAAAATATATACCAATTATAAAAAATAATGCAATACTTAGCATCCCTAATCTTGAATCATCAGTATAGTAAGTTATAAAACCAACAAACAAAGGACCAAGTAGTGCTGCAAATTTTCCAAGCATATTATAAACGCCAAAATATTCAGAGCTTCTATGCTTTGGAATTATTCTAGCATAATATGATCGGCTTAATGCTTGTATTCCACCCTGCGCTAAACCAATTAAGACAGCAATGAGGTAGAATTCAAAAATAGTGTTTAAATTATAAGCTATAAGTGTAATCAGTATATAAATAACAAGACATAGCATTATACTAAACTCACTTGTTTTATAATTAGCAATACTGTTTATCAATATAGTTCCTGGGAAACTAACAAATTGCGTCACTAACAAAGCAATTAATAAATCATTAGATGAAAAACCAATTGTAATGCCAAAATTTACAGCCATTCTAATGATAGTATCTACGCCATCAATGTATATCCAGTATGCTAATAAAAAATATAATAATCTTTTGTCTGCTTTAATATCTTTAAAAGTATCAAACAAACTATATTTCTGCTGCTTTTTAGGTTTATTGGTATCCTTCCAATAAAGAAACAAGGGTATGCTGAATAAAAGCCACCATAATGATGTAAAGATAAAAATAATTTTTTTATTAACAATAAAATCATGAGAAGATTCTTTAAAATAAAAAAGAAAAAATAAAGCTAGTATGAATGCAATCCCACCCCCAAGATATCCAGCTGCATAACCAAAAGATGACATAGAGTTGAGGTCTTTAGAGTTATCAAAACTTAGTAGCATAGAATCATAAAATACATTGGATAGCATAAAACCAAAAAGAGAGATACTAAACAACATAGATGCAATCGCCCAGGCATCTTTCTCTACAAAAGTTAGAAACAATGTTGCGGTTATACCTATAAATGCTGATAAAGCCAAATATTTTAATTTATTACCCTTTCTATCTGCTAGTAAGCCTAAGAAGGGTGCAATTAGAATCAGTAGCAAGCTTGCACTAGAATTAGATATCCCAAGAACCAATGTTCTTTCTGATTGTGTAAACGAAGATGCAAAGTAATCTGCAAAGATAATAGGAAAAAAACCAGCTAATACTATAGTTGCAAAAGCTGAGTTGGCCCAATCATATAATATCCAACTATAATATTTTTTATTTTTCACAATTTTTAAGGAAGCGGTGGGATTCGAACCCACGAGGGCTTTGACACCCTAACGGTTTTCAAGACCGGCCCCTTCAACCACTCAGGCACACTTCCGTTTTTGATGAACTATTATAGAATAAAATCCTCTCAGTTCATAACTTTATAGTTTTAAAACCAGTCAGCTCATAAAGTATAGATGGAATATTAATAATATTGCCATCAGTATGGTTTTCAATTAAAGCTGCCATGGTTCTACCAACTGCTAATCCAGAGCCATTTAACGTATAAACATAACTTTTTTTCTTAGAATCCATCTCTTTATATTTAATATTAAGTCTTCTTGACTGAAAATCAGTAAAAGAGCTACATGAAGATATTTCACGGTAGCAATTTTGACTTGGAAACCAAGCCTCAATATCATTCGTCTTAGATGAAGAAAAACCAAGATCTCCAGTTGATAGGAGAACTCTTTGATAAGGTATTTCAAGAGATTCCATGATATTTTCAGCATGACTAGTAATTAACTCTAGTGCTTCATCAGCCATTTCTGGCTTAACTATTTGCACTAACTCAATTTTCTCAAACTGATGTTGCCTAATGATACCTTTAGTATCTTTTCCATAAGACCCTGCTTCTGATCTAAAGCATGGGGTATGAGCTACTAATTTTAAAGGTAAATCAGACTCATTAATAATCTTGTTTCTATAAATATTGGTAAGCGGTACTTCTGCCGTAGGAATTAAATATAACTCAGTATCTTGAATTTTAAATAAATCCTCTTCAAATTTCGGAAGCTGTCCAGTACCTATAAGTGAATCCTTGTTAACAATATAAGGAACATTATATTCAATATAATTATTTATTTCTGTATGAGTATTTAACATATAAGTGATTAATGCTCTATGCAGTTTTGCAATCTGCCCCTTCATTACAACAAATCGTGTTTTAGCAATAGACCCACCAAGTTCAAAGTCTAATAAATTATTTTTAGATAATAGTGAAGAATGCTCTACATCAGATTTTTTTAAAGAACCAGAAGATTTTATAATTTTATTAAATGATTCATCTATCCCTACAGGAGTTTCTTCAGATGGTATGTTTGGTATTTCTAATACAATATTTTTAAGTGTCTGTTCTTTTTCCTCAAGTAGGCTTTTATTTTCAAGTATAGATTTTTCTAATTCTTGCGACTCAATCTTTATTAGATTTTTTTCATCCTCAGTTTTAGCATTTCTAAACTTATCATTAAGTTTATTTTTATTAGCAGCTATAGACTCTTTAGCATTAATCAGAGACTTTCTTTCATCATGTAATTTTTTAATTAAATGTACATCCAGCGCATATCCCCTATTGGCTAATTTAGCTAGAATAAGATCTGGATCATTAATTATTAAATTTATATCAATCATTTTTTAATTTTCAAAAAAGTAATTAAACATCTTGATCTAAAATCTCTCTATTACCATTAGACTGTTGTTCCGAAAGCACACCTTTAGCTTCCATTGCTTCTATTATATTAGCAGCACGATTATACCCTATCCTTAACTTTCTTTGAATGAAAGAAATAGAAGTTTTCTTCGTTTCCATCACAATCTGAACAGCATCATTATACAAAGGGTCATCATTAGATTTACTATCAATAATATCAGGTACAGCATCGTCCTCTACAGAATTTAAAAGTGATTCAATATTTGTGGCTTCATTGTTTTTCTTCAAAAATTGTACAATTTCTTTAACTTCATTATCACTTACATATGCCCCATGAATTCTTTTAGGTACTCTTGATCCGGGGCTCATAAACAGCATATCACCATTACCAAGAAGATTTTCAGCACCCATACTGTCTATAATTGTTCTAGAGTCTATATTAGTTGTTACTTGCAGAGCAATTCTAGCTGGTATATTAGCTTTAATTAATCCAGTAATAACATTAACAGATGGTCTTTGTGTGGCTAAAATCAGATGTATTCCTGAAGCTCTTGCCTTTGCCGCTAATCTTATAATTAAATCTTCAACTTTCTTTCCAACTTGAAGCATCATGTCAGCAAATTCATCAATAACAACAACAATATATGGTAATTTTTTATGGTAAATTACATCATCGCCTTTGTGACTAGTTATTTCTAATTTATTGCCAGACTGCTCACTTTCAAGAACTAACCCGTTATAAGCCATAATATCTCTAACCTTTAACTCGCTCATAATTCTATATCTTTTTTCCATTTGCTGAACACACCAACGTAGTCCATTCGTCGCATCACTCATATCTGTAATTACTGGATTTAATAAATGAGGTATTCCATCATAAACACTTAATTCCAACCTCTTTGGATCAATTAATAATAATTGTAAATCTGTTGGGTCTGATTTATATAATAAACTGACTAGCATTGTATGTAGAGTTACAGATTTACCGGACCCTGTTGTACCAGCAACCAGAAGATGCGGTAATCTTTGCATATCAGCGCAAACAGGGTTGCCTTGAATATCTTTACCTAGCGCCATTGTTAGAGGAGATTTAGCATTCTCATACTTTTTGGAAATTATTATTTCTTTCAGAGAAACTATCTCTCTGCTCTCATTAGGAACCTCTATTCCTATTGAAGATGTTCCGGGAATATTATCAACTACTCTTAAGCTTGTGACAGACATTGTCCTTGCTAAATCTTTCGATAAACTTATAATCTGACTAACCTTGACTCCCTTTGCAGGATTTATCTCAAATAAGGTCACCACAGGCCCAAGCTTTACAGAAACAACATCGACTTCAATTCCAAAATCATTCAAATTAGTTTCTAATAGTCTCGACATTAACTGCAAAGACTCATCATCATAAGAGGCTGCTTCAGATTCATGCTGAACTAGTAACTCTAACAAAGGTAATTCTGCTTTACTGGGTGGATTAAATAACTCAGTTTGTTTTTCTTTGAATGCTCTTTTACTAGAATGTTTTAGCTTCTTAGGAATTTCAATAGAAACCTTGCTCTCTTTAACTTCTTGACTCAACTTATCAACTTTCGCGATATCTTTTCTTTTAGCATTATATAGTCTGATTTTCTCATAGTTTGAATTTATGATAAATTTAGACTTCAAATATACATACTTAGAAAGCAATAAAGTTTTAAAAGCTAAAGTTCTAATTGATATATGCAAATATGTCAATGAAGAATAAAGAAGAAGTAAAAATGATACAACCACAGTCCCTGATATGCCTATATAGGTACTAAATTTATTAAATAATAGTGACCCTATTTTACCACCAAGAAATACTTCACTTAAACCATTATTTTCATGGCCACTACTAATGAATGCCATAATTATGCAACTAGAGAGAACTATTATAATCAATAATCCAGCATTCATGAATTTATCAGAAGATTTATACTCAGCATTATTTTTAAAATTTTTAATAATTATAAACATAGCAATGAATGGTAAAACTAATGATATGTTTCCAAATAACATAAAACATGTGAATGATACATATGCGCCAAAAATACCAATGTAGTTATTAACAGATGATGCTAGACCAGAATTAAGAAAACTAGGGTCATTAGGATCATGAGAATATATTGATAATAGAAATAATAAAGTTAGCACTACATAGAAGAGATTGATGACTTCTTTTTTTAATAGTGAAAACCTACTAGCAGTAAGTTTTTTATTTTTTTTAACTTGAGCCATTAACCCTCATTTACTCCTATTTTAATACAATATTATTACATTTTCCATGTAGATAATGTAAATATTCTTTAAGTGTTGTTATAAAAACTAGATTAATATAGGATATATCAAATGGAAAATAAACATAGTTCTTTAATAATACTTGGGTCAGGACCTGCTGGATATACAGCTGCATTATATGCCTCGAGAGCTAACTTGAAACCTTTGTTAATAACAGGATTAGAGATTGGTGGGCAACTTACAACAACAACAGATGTTGATAATTGGCCTGGTGATCATGATAACCTTCAAGGTCCAGAATTAATGGAAAGAATGAAGGAGCATATTGGGAAATATGATACTGAGATTATAATGGATCATATCAAGGAAGCTGACCTTTCTAATACACCTATAAAGTTAATTGGTGATTCTACTACATATACATGTGATGCACTGATTATTGCAACTGGTGCTAGTGCAAAATATCTAGGGTTAGAGTCAGAAAAACTTTATTTAGGAAAAGGTGTTTCTGCATGCGCGACATGTGACGGTTTTTTTTACAAAGGCCTTGAAGTAGTAGTGATTGGTGGAGGGAATACTGCAGTTGAAGAAGCCTTATATCTCTCTAACATAGCATCAAAAGTCACGCTGGTTCATCGAAGAGATAAATTAAGAGCAGAAGCTATGTTAGTTGATAAATTAAACCAAAAAATTAAAGCTAAAAAAATAGAAGTTATATGGAACTCAAATCTTCTCGAAGTTAATGGAGATAAAACAAAGGTAACTAGTGCAACTTTAAAGAAAACAGGCTCAGATGAAACCCAGGAAATTGAATGTTCTGGAGTTTTTGTAGCTATCGGACATCAACCTAATACCTCCTTGTTTAAAGATTACTTAGAAATGGATAATGCTGGGTACCTAAAAGTAAAGGGTGGTAGCTCAGGTGGAATTACATCGACAAGTGTAAAAGGTGTATTTGCAGCTGGTGATGTGTCTGATTCAATATATCGACAAGCAGTCACCTCTGCTGGTTCGGGCTGCATGGCTGCGTTAGATGCTGAAAAATATTTAGACAAATAGACTAAATATTAGCTCCAGAAAAATGCAACATAAGAATTACAACTAGCAATATACTCAATACAGCAATCACCGAGCTCATCAAAGTTTTAATAAACACATAATCAGGTGATATTTTTTTATTCAAAAAATATAAAATAAGAATTAACCCAGTAACTAATAAAATTGTTCTCATTATATATTTTCCGTAATAAAGGTTTTTACTGCATCAACACTATTCTCTAGTATAATCATATCTTCATCTAACTTCATAATATTATGCACTTTATCTGTTATAAATTTTTCATTATTTAAAAGATTAAATACAGTATCCTTGAATTTAGCTGGATGTGCAGTAGATAAGGTCACTTTTAAATCATATTTTTTTTCACATTTATTTGCAGATGCTATTCCAACAGCAGTGTGTGGATCAACAATAATTTCATGATTATGAAAAGTGTCTTTAATTATATCTCCAACCTCTTCCTCTGAAACAGAGTATGAGCAAAATGATTCTTTAATTTTCATGAGGTCACTATTCTTGAGACTATATTTGCCAGTTTCTCTTAATTCTTTCATTAAGTCATTTACGTACTCTGAGCTTTGAGTAATATCATAAAGTAATCTTTCAAAATTACTTGATATTTGAATGTCTATGCTAGGAGAAGATGTTTCTTTAACTGCTTTAAGTTCATGTTCTCCAGACATCAATGTTCTTGTTAAAATATCATTTTCATTCGTAGCAATATTTAACATATCTATTTCAAGTCCCATTTTTTTTGATATATAGCCTGCCAAGATATCTCCAAAATTACCAGTAGGAACTGAGAATAAAACTTTTTTATCTCTAGTCTCTAATCTACTTAGCGTATAAAAATAATAAACCATTTGGCACATAATTCTAGACCAGTTAATAGAGTTAATGGCAGTTAGATGATTAGATTTTTTATAACTATTATCAGCGAATATTTTTTTAATAATATTCTGGCAATCATCAAAACTTCCTTTAACAGCTAAATTAAAAACATTATCAGATTTAATGGTAGTCATGAATTTGCGTTGCACTTCTGATATTTTATTATATGGGTGTAATATAAATATTTTAGCAGACTTAACATTTTTAAAGCCCTCAATAGCTGCGGCACCAGTATCTCCTGATGTTGCACCTAAAATATTAATAGACTGACTGTTTTCTTTTAAATAGAAATCCATAAGTTGTGAAATGAATTGCATAGCAAGATCTTTAAAGGCATAGGTTGGTCCATGATATAACTCAAGCAGATAATGTTCGTTATTTAATTTTTTTAGCGGGGTAATTTCAGGATTATCAAAACAAGAGTAAGACTTATCAATAATATCTTTTAAATCTTTTTCTGTTAAAGATGAGTCAACATAAGGTGAGATAACTGCATATGCAATTTCCTGATATGTCATGGACGAGAATGAATTTATCATATCTTTGCTAAGAGATGGCCAGGATTCTGGAATATATAAACCGCCATCAGAAGCTAGTCCCTCAAAAACAACATCTTTGAATGAAAGCTTAGGTGCGTTACCACGCGTGCTAATATACTTAATACTATTTGTCATCTGTTTTCAATACTCTAATTGCATGCACTTTCCCCTCAACATGGGATAATGATTCTATTTTCTTCATTGCGTTACTAATGGAAATTCCATTTACGTTATTTGTTATCATTACAATTGGAATTAACGAATGTAAATCTATGGGCTCATGTTGAGTAACAGCTTCAATACTTATATCTTCATTTGCCAATATATTTGTTATTTCTGCCATTACACCTGATATATCACGTGCATAAATTCTCAGGTAAAAAGGACTAGTAATATCTTCATTTTTTGTAATATTAAACGAGTGTTCTCCACTATTCTTAAAGATACTTTTGTTTCTTAAATCTTTGCCACTTGAGAAGTTTATCGCTTCAACTAAATTAGTGACAACTGCAGACGCTGTTGCGTCACCACCGGCGCCATTTCCATATAGCATAGATGTTCCGAATTTATCTCCTGTAACTAATAAAGCATTCATCACACCTAAAACCTGCGATAAAATATTATTCTTGTGAATAAGAACGGGGTGGACACGGCACTGAATAGAATCATTTTTTTTGTTAGTAATTCCAACATGTTTTATGCTATACCCGAGCTCTTTTGCATATTCAATATCCATAGTAGTTATATTTTCTATACCTTCAATATATGTATTTTTTAGTGGCGATTTCATTTTATATACTAATGAGGCCAAAATTGATATCTTATGCGCAGCATCCATTCCATTAATATCAAATGTGGGGTCTGCTTCAGCGTAACCTAGTCTTTTAGCTTCATTCAACGCATCATTAAATTCCAAACCATGCGATGACATCTGGTCTAAAATATAATTACAAGTTCCATTGATTATTCCTGTAATAGATAAAATATTTTCATTTGACATATTATTTGTTAAGGTTTCAATTATAGGAATAGCGCCAGCTACAGATGCCTCAAAACCAAAATATACATCGTGTTGCTTTGCTAACTGAAAAATTTCGTCACCATGTTCCGCTATAAGAGCTTTATTGGCAGTAATAATATGTTTTTTATTCTTTATTGCAGCTGTAATTACTTTGTATGGAATATCAATACCCCCAATTAATTCAACAACAATATCAATATTCGGATTAGACGCCATCTCCATAACATCTTTAGTAACAGCTATGTCTTTATTATATTTTTTCTTATCAATAGATCTGTCTGCTATTAAAGCAATTTTAAATTCTTCTGAGACATTAGACTTGATTTTATCATCATGAACCCTCAGGTGTTCGATAAAGCTTTGTCCTACAGTGCCATATCCGCATATACCAATTTTTAACATATTACTTCCTGGGTTAACAAAAGATTATATTTTACCATTATTTAATCTATAATTGTTATTATAATGGAACTAACTCTACAATCTATTAAATCCGGTTTATTCATAAAAAACTATGAAAGTCATAGTCTATATATTGATGATAAAATATATAGAAATAATGTTTTAGTGACCAGTGCTGCTGTAGAAAACTGGAATTTTAATAATAAAGATAATTTAGATATAAATGATTTTACAAGCGTATTTGATTATAAGCCAGAGATCATAATTTTAGGAACAGGAGAAAGTCTAATAATACCAACGTCTAATATTATCAATGATATCCAAAATCAAGGAATAGGATTTGAGTTTATGATTACAGAGTCAGCTTGCAAAACATTTAACCTCCTAGTATCAGAAAATAGAAAAGTTGCTGCAGCATTAATTTTATAATTTTAAAATAACAAAAATAAATATTGTTATAAAGGCTATATATAAAAAATATTTATTAAGATAAGCAACTACATACATTCCATATCTTTCAGAAACATAGGCAACAAGTGAAAATCTTAAACCTCTACCTATTAAAGAAATAACTATAAAAAGAGCAAAATTTACTCCAAGAAACCCAGCTGCAATAACAAATATTTTATACGGGAGAGGAGTGAAACTAGAAATAAATAATATAACTATTCCATACTCTAAAAACATTGATTTTGAAATATTAAACTTATCCTCATAGCCATAATCTACAATGAGTGGGTATATATCAGTAAAAAGATAACTGCCAATAAGGTAGCCTACAACTCCACCAATTACGGACATCAATGTTGCAATTAGTGCCAAATCAAACCATTTGTAAGATTTTGAGATAGCCATCGGAATAAGTAAGACATCCGTTGGTATTGGAAAAAATATAGATTCTATGAAACTTAGAAACCCTAAGACTTTCTTGGATTTTAATAATAGAATTTTTTGCATAAAATTACGTAGCATAATTTTCAAATAATGCCTTGTAACATTGGGACAAATAAAACATCGTCTACTTCTTTCTTGAATATACCTTTTTTAGTATTTTTTACCCTGTAAAGTTTTTGTGATCCATTCACGTTAAGAGGTAGGACCATGCGACCATTAGGTTTAAGTTGAGAAATTAATTTATCTGGAATAATAGATGGTGATGCCGTCATAATAATTGCATCATATGGACCATTTAATTTATAGCCATCAAAACCATCACCATAAATAGATGAAATATTTTTATAATTTAAGGACTTTAGAAGGGCTTTTGTTTTCAAATACAGAGGTTCAATCCTTTCGATAGTAGTTACGCGCTTAAAAAGCTTAGATAATATACATGCCTGATACCCGCAACCAGTTCCAATCTCGAGAACATTTTTCATGTTATCAGTTTCTATCAATAATTGTGTCATTTTGGCAACAATATATGGTGACGAGATAGTTTGATTAAACCCAATCGGTAAGGCATCAAAATCATATGCTCTACCTCTTAATGCAGGCTCCACGAATATATGTCTTTGAATAGTAGATATGATATCTAATACAGAAGTATTGGTGATTCCTTGCGCTTTAAGAGAACTTATCATTTTTTTTAATTCTTCAGAGGAAATATCTTTAATATTCATATTACTCATAATAACTTATTTTTATTTAAAGATTATGTTTTTAATTTTTTTTGTTTCACACATATTGATTGTTAAAGGCGTGATAGAAATGTAATTAGATTTTAATGCATTAAAATCTGTTCTTTTAGTAGATTTAAGCGGCTTACCAACCGCACCGATTTGAGCAAATAAATTATCACCACTTTTAAATAAATCAGGTTTCAGTGATATATCTCTATTACCAAGCATAGTATATTTAATTCCCTTGATTTTAGAGAATGGTATATCTGGAATATTAATATTATAAATATTTTTAGATTTTAGTTTTTGACTAAAAATATGGGTTAAAATTAAATTAATTTTATCATCAATATCATTTAAATATTTTGGTTC
>Ga0209091_10003963_pt1 | contig 11701 bp, 9 predicted proteins | sample ArcticOcean_MG_C_6_FD_187438 | JGI IMG/M metagenome (GOLD analysis project Ga0209091, IMG submission 187438) | Marine microbial communities from western Arctic Ocean - ArcticOcean_MG_CB8_128 (SPAdes) (version 2) | ecosystem: Environmental > Aquatic > Marine > Oceanic | place: Arctic Ocean...
CAACACGCCTGGCACCAATTTTGTATTTTAGTAGAAGATGAAAATGCCTTCATCAAACATATGGATGAGCAGCTGATAGATGCTAGAGTACACTATCCAATTCCTTGCCATAAACAACCAGTATTCAACAACCATCCACAACACCAAGTCAACTTTACAATGACCGATTCTATTTGTAAAAAACTTGTAGCAATCCCAATCTTCCATGAGATGAGATCCGATGAAATAGAGCGCGTTATTTCAGCACTGAGCAGCTATTGATTCACAGGTTGGCCATTAGGGTTTCAGCCAATGCTGCGTTTGACCAATTTCTCAAACCAGTCAACTCAAGACCTATCCACGAAGGAAGTTCAACAGGTTGTTGTTCAGAAGGCAATTCAACCTCGGCAAGAATTAGTCCAGCCAACCCACCTTCGAACTCATCAATTTCCCATGTAAAACCATCAACACCAGCTACACAATAGCGGGTTTTTTTAACATTTGGAAATGGTCCCCATCGTAGCACGGATGCAGCAGCAGCATCCTCGACAATCCACTCTAATTCTAATCCACTAGCGCCTTGCCGTGGCCCCTTTACAGTAAATATTGAAACACCATCTTTAATTCTGATTCTAGGAATCCAATCTGGCTCAGATTCAAAAACAACAATCTCTTCTTTACTCGGCCTAACCATAATAACATCAGATAAGCACAAATTACCATCTTGATCCAAAGTCAAATTAGATGCTTGTAAGTAATATTGTTCAATATTGTGAATGCTTTTTGCTTCACTTCTCCAGGGTTTTTCTGTTCGCCCATCAACTAGAAACCGTCTTTCGATTTCCATATGGGCGGACATATTCACGCCTCATCTTCAAATTTAATATCACGCGCAGATTGCATTGATTCATCATTAGTAAACCAAAAGGTTGGCGTCTGGCCATAATCTACATCCCAGCGTTGAACTGCTCGAGCCCACATTTCGCCCTTTGTATGATCAGCACACCAATTTAGAATCCAATCCATTTGGGCCACTAATTCTTCATCATCTGCAGCATTTCGCTTCAAGTTTTCAGCTTGAAGCGCAGTAACCATTGTCCAGTTAGGAGTTTGTGCATATGTGACATAGGGGTTTCTTTCCATGTCAACACTACGCCATTCCGTCCACAATGAGAATACATTATCATAGAGAAATCCAACCAATAAGACGCCAAACATTACGCCGCCGAAAATTGATGCTAGGCCAAAATAGGTGAATGGAATACCGGCAAAGGTAGACGCCGGATCGAATCTCCAACTAACATAAGGCCACAACAATAGTGTGATAGTTGTGCCCCACAACAGTAATCCAACTACTGCTTGAGATTGTTGCATACGCCAGTATTGACGCATCATCCACTTTCGAAAGAAACCCTCAGAAGAACCACTATCACCCATGCTAATCGGTTTAGGCTAATTCTTCTCACAAATTAATGCGCCCCTCATAGGTCACATAATACGCCGATTAATTGTGTTTTGATAGTATACCGTTACTTTACAATCAATCACACCAACTCATTAAAAGGAAAGAAGCGGGAGGGGCATCCATGATTAATAACAAGGCCATTGTAATACTAGCGCTTGGGATGATGTTAGTATCTGGTTGTACTGGAGTTATAGATGAGCCAATAGATGTGCCAGATGTAACTCTGCCAAGCGATTGGTCGACCTCGATTTCTAGGACAGTAAACAATCCACAACTCAGCGGTTTTGACGATTGTGAAGAATTGGAAAGCAGCCTTAAACAATCGATTGCGGAAGAATACCGAACACAAATTTTGCAAGCAGCAGAGGAAGTGTACTATTATGGTGGATTTGGAATGGATGATACCGCTGAAATGGCAATGGATGGCGCAACAACATCAGCTGGCCAAACAAAAAGCGCAACTCCGCCAAGAGTAGAAGGCGAAGATTTCTCAGGCACCAATAATCAAGAAGAAGGAGTCGATGAAGCTGACTTCGTTAAAACAGATGGATATTTTATCTATTTCCTTAACGGCAATAGATTAGAAATTCTTGGAGTCCCAGACTTTGGAACAATTACTTATGAATCGAACTTCACAATAGAGGGAACACCACAAGCAATGATGCTAGACGGTGATAGATTGGTGGTTATTTCCACCGTCTCTCCATGGAGTATTCCTCAAGACAGTCCTCTACGAGCGGAATTAGGTTGGACTGACGGCTATCAAGGTTGGAGAACTGAAACTCTAACCAAATTCACAGTCCTAGATATTACAAACCGTTCAGATCCAGTAATTGGAAAAGAATTATTCCTTGAAGGCTATTATATGACGGCAAGAGAAGTCAATGCAACAGTAAGAACTGTAACACACACATGGCTAAACATTCCAGGAGTTCAATCATGGCTTAACCTTCCATCAGGATATTGGAATCTGGATTACGACGACTCTAGAAGAGAAGAAATCCGTCACAAGATAGCCTATCAAACCATTCTGGATAATCAAGAAATTCTTGATGGACTCACCCTAGAAGAGATTCTTCCGCGAGTTTATGAGCGCCAAGACGGAGTTCTTACAGTACACCAGATGAGTGATGGCGAGTGTGCAGATTTCGTTGCACCAAGCGATGGTTTTAACCGAGGATTCACCAGCATTTTTACCATGGATTTAGCAGATGAAGATTTTGCCTTTGAAGCAGATCATATCGTTGGTAATTATCCACAAGTATACGCTTCCCAAGACGTTCTTATCATCACTGAAAACGCATGGGACTGGTGGTGGTTCTGGGGTGCAGACACAGATATGATGGAATCAACCAACATTCACACTTTTGATATTTCAGCATCCGGAGAAACGGTCTATACTGGTTCAGGAAGAGTTGATGGACAAGTACTGGATCAATTCTCACTTTCCGAATACGAAGGCGTTGTCAGAGTTGCAACAACCGTTGGCCAATGGGGGCGTTGGTGGATGGAAGACGCTGAGCCGATGTCAAGTCAAGTAGTAACACTCGGAAGAGCAGTTGATGATAACGGAAATCAAATTCTTACTGAATTAGGCAAGTTAGAAGGAATTGCAGAAGGTGAAAGAATTTGGAGTACTCGCTTTGATGGCGATCGAGTCTACATCGTAACCTTCATGCAAATTGACCCATTATGGATTATTGATTTATCCGATGAAACAAATCCAACAATCCTAGGAGAATTGGAAGTGCCTGGGGTATCCACCTATATTCATCCACTATCAAAAGACCAGATATTGACAATTGGAATGGGTCCAGCAAATCAAGATGGAACTGGCCTGGATTGGTCTAATGTTAGAATCTCATTATTCGATGTCAGCAATACCTCAAGCCCGACATTAGCCGATGTATTCTCAGTCTCACCGGTACAAAACGCCAACGACACCTCTTGGCAATGGTCATATTCCGAAGCTACATACGAGCATAAAGCATTCCAGTATTGGGCGCCTAAAGGATTGTTAGCAGTACCAATTTCAACCTACAGATACAACAATTGGTATTCCGATAATGGCGACTATCATTGGAGTTATCAATACGTTTCTAAACTTGCATTAGTAAATGTTTCAGAAGAAACAGGTGAACTAAGCCTACATGGAACTGTTGACCATTCCGCTCTATACAACCGAGCCGATGACCAATATTACTGGGGAGAATACAATATCCGCAGGTCTATTTTCATGGGCGATTATGTCTATGCGATTTCTTCAGCAGGAGTTTCAGTTACAAATCTGACAACAATGGACGATGTTGTTACTTTGAAATTAGATCAACCAACCTACGATTCATACAGTTACTATGATGAAGGGGACGTGGCAGTGTCCGAAAGCGCAAGTGATGACTCTAAAGACGAGTAATAGTAGCGCGTTCTTCTTGAAAGAAGACAGGTAGGCAATAGCATGGGCGGAACTAACCAAGGTGATATTTTGCCTGGTGGCAAATGCGCATGGCATCGCTTTGACCCAAGCAAATCTGAGCACTTTTCTCAGAAATTATTGTACAGGATGGTAAACGACCGCAACCCCGCGATTCCATTAATGGAAAACAAATACCTCGCCCGAGAGCTTGTACAACGGCTCGGTGGTTGTGCATTACCTGAAATATATCATTGGAGCACCGATTCAAAGGTTAGAATCGATTGGGAAAACTTACCCAAACGTTGTGTAATCAAAACTAACCACTGGTCAGGAGACACCCTATTCATCATGGATAATGCCGAAAAACCATTGAATGGAATTACCCGTAAATTAAAACTTAGAAGCCGGGGTGAGAATGGATATTTGGTAATTCGCAATGGTAAAGATCAGCACGGAAAACCGTGGCCAAAATGGAGAATCCAGTGGGCCCTATCGCGTAATTTGAGAAAAAATTTCCCAGTTCCATTGGAATGGGGGGCATATAATATCGAACCACGTGGCGTGATGATAGAGGAATTACTTGTCGATGAAACCGATTCATTACCCTCTGATTGGAAGTTCCATTGTTTTTCTGGTAAAGTCGGAATAATTCAATTGGACACAGGGCGAATGTCACAACATAGTCAAGCGATCTATGACTGTGATGGCAACAAGATAGAGCAAACTAATGCCCATAAAGTAGACCTCGGCGAACCACAAAATCTAGCAACAATTCTAAAGCCAGAAATACTGAAATCAATGATTTCAATTTGTGAAAATCTATCAAAAGAAATAGATTACACCCGCGTTGACTTATTTTTATGTGGTCAAGAAATCTATTTTGGAGAATATACCAATTACCACCAATCAGCATCGCCCCAATCTATTGAATGGGATACCTTAGCGGGCCGATTGTGGACACAACAAATTACAGATGGGGCTGAACAATGAGGACCGCAGTTTGCACATTTGGCTTTGGCCGGCCTGATCATTTCAAGAGAATGATGCAAGGTTTAGCAGGCTGCCCAGAAATAATCAATCAGGAAGTAGATATCCATCATTATTTGGATGGTGGAGAACATTCGCAACAAGGTGAGTTGCTCAAGGTGATAGAAGATAGTGGCGTACCTTACAAAAAAATAGTTCAAAGAGCTGAAAATTTTGGAGTTGGACGGCAACTGATTGGAGCGAGGCGAGAGATTTTTGATGAACAGAATTATGAACGAATGATACTGGTAGAAGATGATATTGAAGCAGGACCGACATTCATGACCGCATTACTGCGGTTATCTGATTGGGCTGAGCAATACGATGACGTTGGAACAGTTCAAGTGTGGAATGTCCAGTCTGGGACGAAACAACAACTGGAAGGAGACCTCAACAAGGTAGTTCTCACCAATCGACATTTTGTAACTTATTGTTTAACCAAAAAAACATGGGATCTGATATCTCCATCATTGTATGATTATGAGAAAAAATACCTACTCGGTAGAGATTATGGAAAAAGACCTCATCGCAGAATACGATTGTTCCAGATGAGAAAAATGTTGAAAGCAACCAAACGTCAAGCACAGGGAAATTGTCTAAATCCCCCTGTTGAAGCATGTTCCCACCCATTCCCGAAAATAGATTATCGGCGCTCTCCAACTTCACAAGATGCGATCACATCGATCGCACTTCACCAAGCAGGACTTCATCGCTTGACCACTGAGGTTTCAAGGGCATTTTATTTCGGTGAAACAGGAATCCACTGCACCCCTGAAGTCTATCGTCAAATGGGCTTTCATCTCCAAGGACATCACACATGGGATCTTGACAGTGAACCAACTTCCTTTGAACTAAAATATCAAGACAAAGAAGGCAATTGGCTACATTCACTTTATCGCTGAAGTTAGTCAATTCAAAGATTGGATTGGCTAATGGTCAATACTATCAAACTCCGACCATAGCAATGCTTTGTTGATATGGCTCTAACAGTTGCAATTATTGGCGCTGGACGTTGGGGCCAGGCGCATATCAGAACTCTTTCATCTCTCAAAAGAGAAGGTTTGGTTGAGCGATTATTAGTCTGTGATATCGACTTAGAAAAACTAACAGATTTGGGTTCAGAAGTTGATGCAACCTATACCAATTGGCAGGAAATGGTTGAACATAATTCGGTTGATTTGGTAGCGATAGTCACTCCCCCGCAAAGCCATTGCCAATTGTCAATTGATTTGATGAACAAAGGAATCAATGTATTGGTTGAAAAGCCATTGGGCTTTAGTGAATCACAAGCAGCTGCAGTCTTAGCCGCTAGTCAAAGCACAGGCCGTTCTCTTTCCGTTGGGTTCTTATTGAGATTCCATTCAGGAATTTTAAAGGCGAAATCAATGGTTGCAAGCGGTACAATAGGCTCATTACACCGAATACAATTCATTCGTCATTCAACTAGAAAAGCGCCATTGCAAGGCGATGTTATAGAGTCACTAGCAGTTCATGCAATTGACACAGTCTGCTCGGTACAAGGTGAAGTCGAACCGCAACGTTTGCACATTTCTCGGCTGGCCATCGGCCAGCATAACAATCCAATACAGGCTTCGATGTGGCTTGAATTCCCCTCAGGTATAGAAGCCAATATATCTGTTGGTTGGGATTCGGAGATAGAACAACGTCAACTCAATTTTATTGGAGAAAACGGTTCTATCTTTGTTGATTTCATTAATCATGACAATATAATATTGCAAACAGAAGGGGTTCAGAATATTATAGCGACCGAGTTTTCAAATCCACCATTGGAGATGGAGTGGCGCCAACTACTCGACATATCCCACCAACAAAACAATGGTAAAGCAGACCTATTTCCAACAGCGGGTGCGACATTACGCGGAGCCCGTTGGATAGAACAAGCACTATTAGAAGCAGCATCGCACATTGAGAAAAAGCAGGATATTATTTCAACCGTTGAAAGAACAATCAATTAAACAAGGTAGTCTGATTGATAGGGCGATTGAGGCGAAGGGTGAAAGGCTACGCGTCCCGACCATGGCTGATTACAATGGCTAAGTTTGGCGACCACCCCGTACTTCCACAGGCACTTGAGGACTTGTTGATGGAGCAAGTACACACAGTTTTTCTCAAAGCAGATTGCATACCAAGAGTCAAACAAGGTACAATTGGTCAGTTAAAATTAACCGAGGTTGAATCGGCTACTGAATGGGATACATTGCGCATGGAAGCAATGCAAGAAGAATTGGTTGATTTGATAGAAACCAATAGAGATCGTAGTGATTGTTTTCTTGAAATTGATAGAAAGGGTTGCCAAGTTCTGCAACTAGGAGACTTGCGAGTTTCATGTGCATGGCCACCATTTTCAGACGCAAGAGAAATCACAATCGTACGCCCAGTTGCCAAACTTTCACTCAGTGATTATGAAATCGACCCACGTCTAATCGAAAGACTAGCAGACCACCATCGTGGTGTATTCATTTGTGGACGCCCAGGTTCAGGAAAGACAACCTTAGCTCAAGCAGTCGCCGAATACCTGGATACTGAAGTCGGCGCTATGGTCAAGACCATGGAAGCACCACGCGATTTACAATTAGCAGATAGAATTACTCAATATGCACCACTTGAAGGAGACTTAGAAAAGACTGCGGAGATTATTTTCCTAGTTAGACCAGACTTCGTCATCTTTGATGAAGTAAGAAGGGCAAGAGACTTTGAGATATTTGCAGATGTCAGACTTGCAGGTGTAGGATTGCTCGGAGTAACCCACGCAAATTCAGCATTAGAGGCAATTCAAAGATTAATTGGTAAGGTTGAATTGGGTCTAGTCAGTCAAGTATTGGACACGATTCTTCACGTTGAAGCAGGAAAGATTCAGCAAGTATTGGAATTGCGCATGACCGTCAAAGCACCAACAGGAATGCAAGAAGAATTGGCAAGGCCGGTTATCGAAGTGGTTGAATTCCCTAGTGGAAATATCACTCATGAAATGTTCGCCTTTGGCTCGGAAATAGCAGTTGTTCCAGTAACTGCGGCAGCAAGAGGAAAACTATCTCCAATGCGAGCATTGGCTAAAGACAAAATCGTACAGACAATTCAACAGTGGGTCGGGGTTCAATGTGAAGTGCAATTCACTAGCGAAACCAGTGCAAAGATCTACGCTCCACAAAATATGATCTCAACCTTAGTTGGCCGTGGTGGAGAAAATGTCAACCAATTACAAGATGAATTAGGTGGGATGAAATTGAGCATAGAATCTTTTGAAGATATGCCAGAAGGCCTCGGCGAGAAGAAAAAGTTCTGGGAGGATTCCCAAGACAAACGCTCTAGAGAAAACCGTAACAGGGAAGGAAACCGCAAAGGTTCGGGTAAAGGCGACCGTCGCCAATCTCGTAAAAACCGATGAAATCGCCCGATGATAATTGAAGGAGGGTTCATCAAGGCGTGGCCGCGCCCAAGGGATGATGTCGCTACCAAACGATGGCTCAGGGCGCGCCCCAGTGGCGATTGTGCCATCTACGACATCAGTAACTTCTGGTGTTGAAGTTACCAAGAAATTAGTTGGTGCAGCAATTGCCTTTGGTGACTTATTAGCAGGAACTTTAGGGCCAAATGGTCTTGACAAAATGATGTATAAGACCAATGGTCAAACCGCAGTGACCAACGATGGTGCAAAGATAGTCTCTGAATTATTGGTAAAACACCCAGCAGCAAAAGCATTCGTCGCACTTGCAGAATCACAAGAGAATGCTTGTGGTGATGGCGTTACCAGTTGTTTGTTAATCGCCAGTAACTTGATGAGAGAAGCAGGTCGATTATTCGACAAAAAACTACACCCATTGGTATTGGTCGATGGTTATCAAAAAGCATTAGAGATTACACTACAAACGCTTGAATCTAAAATTATTACAATACGTCCTGATTCTATTGACGATCTTAGAAAGGTTGCAAAGACTGCAATGAGTGGAACTTCAGCGGAGGCCGGTGGGGATTTAATGGCCGACCTTGTGGTCACTGCAGCACAACTTGTTGCTGGTGAGAGAGATGGTAATTTACACATTAGTACCGAGGATGTTAGAATGTCAAAGCGAGGCAGTGGAAGCATTGGCGATAGCAGGATAATCGCCGGATTGATAATCGAGAAGAGGTTAGAATTAGACCGCCTACCTAAGTCATTAGATGCTGGGAAAGTATTGGTTTTGTCCTGTCCTTTGGAGATTGAATCAACAATACGCGACGTTGAAATTGAAGTTGAAGACCCAGAGAAATGGGCTTCTTTCATGGATGCTGAGGAAGAGAAGTTGCAACTCAAGGCGCAACAAGTTATCAGCAGTGGTGCAAGTCTAGTATTTACTGCGGAAGGTGTTGAAGCAAGAATCCTTCACACATTAGCTGATGCGGGAATTTTTGTTTTGGGTGGTTTGGAAAGGGCTGGAGCAGAAGATATTGCTTTGGCTACAGGCGCTCAAATGATAGATCACTTAGATGATATTTCCCAGGACATATTGGGTGATTTTAGTGAACTGAAGATTGAAATTCTTGAGGGTGCGGAAGGGCGAAGAGAACGAATTCATTTATTGGTCGGACTACAAACCGGCATAGCAACTATTGATGTTGGAGGCGGTGACGGTGTTGCTAGTGAAGAAGTAATTCGTGGCCTCTATGATGCACTTTGCTCAGTAACTTCAGCAATGGAGACTGGCGAGGTTCTGACCGGTGCAGGAAGTTTGCATATGGCTGCAAGCCTTGCGATAAAAGAAGCAGCAGAAAACCATCCTGGCCGTGAAAGATTGGCAATGGAAGCATTCTCCAGAGCATTGGAATCAGTTCCAGCAACACTAGGGGAAAACGCAGGAGTAAATCGCCTAGATTGTCTTCTTGAATTACGAGCATTGCATAGAGCGGGAAATAGCGAAGCGGGAGTTTTACGCGATGGCAAAGCAGGAACAATCAAAGAAGCATTAGCAAGTGCCGAAACTCTTTCCCATGCTATCGAAGCGGCTTGCGAAACTGCATGCGGGCTACTTAGAGTGGACCAAGTGATATCTGCTCGCGGTGACTGAAACCACCTTGCAGTACGGCGGTTAATTGCAACAACAATGCAATAGCGTATACTTTGGATAGCCACTATGTTCAATACCGACCCGCAAGTGCCAATGACACGGGTCCAACCATGGAAAACAACGCAACCCGTCCACGAGCATTGCTCAGTGTATACGACAAAACCAATATTGTTGATTTTGCAACAGGATTGGCACGACTTGGTTTTGAATTAGTTTCAACCGGTGGAACTGCTAGAAAACTGAAAGAAGCAGGATTAGAAGTGATCGGAGTTTCAGATATAACCGGGCATCCAGAAATCTTTGATGGACGTGTAAAATCACTTCATCCAGCTATTCATGGGCCACTATTAGCGCGCTTAGAAAGTGAAGCAGACCGGATGGGTCTGGACGAATTGGGCTATGCTCCAATTCAGATAGTCGCTTGTAATCTCTATCCCTTTTCAGCAGCAGCAGCGCAACAACCTCCTCTTGATGACCCAGATTTATTGGAGATGATAGATATTGGAGGCCCGACAATGGTTAGAGCATCAGCAAAGAATTATCGAAATGTAATAATTACTGTCAATCCACAATCATATGATGAAATACTCTCAGCATTAAACGATGCAAATGGGGCTGAAGGGGTCTCTATGGATATCCGGAAAAACTTGGCGTTAGAGGCATTCCAACACACCGCAACCTATGATACGGCAATAGCAGATGAGTTACATTCTCGCTTCATAGGTCGGCCAGAGGAAAGTGATGATACAGAAATCCAAAGCCAACGTTTGCCAGATGTGTTATTATCAGCATCAATAAAATCTCACAACTTACGTTATGGTGAAAACGCCCATCAAGCAGCAGCACTCTACTTGAATCCAAAGGAAATCGGCCAACACAAGTCCTTGGTTACCGCTAGAGTCGAAGGTGGTAAAGCAATGTCTTACAATAATTACACTGATGCGGACGCAACTCTCCGTTTGTGTCGGGCTCTTTCTACCGATGAGTGGCCACAAACTTCTCATGCATGTGTCATTGTCAAGCATAACAATCCGTGCGGTGCAGCATTAGGTGCAACTCAACTAGAAGCCTATGAAATGGCATTAGCAAGCGATCCTGAATCTGCTTTTGGTTCAATTATTTGCTTTAACGAACCACTCGAGTGTGACACTGCAACTGCAATTGCACCATTATTCCTTGAAGTATTGATGGCGCCTGCATATACTGAAGGTGCTAAACAAATAGTCATGGCAAAGAAGAATCGCAGAATATTAACCATTGACTCTCCAAACGATCGCTTAGCACCATTACAACGAATCCTCCTGCCAAAACCAATCGAAGGTGGCTGGTTAGCCCAGACCGAAGAACCTCCAGTAATCGATTGGGATAAAGCCAAAGTTGTTACAGAAGTCAAACCAACAGAAGCAGAAATTGCTAGTATGAAATTTGCGGTTAGAGTTTGTGAGCAAGTAAAATCCAATTCTATCGTTATGGTTCAAGGAACTGCAACGGTTGGAATTGGCCCAGGTCAAACCAGTCGAGTTCAAGCTGTAAGAATTGCAGCGAGAAGAGCCGGTGATAGAGCACAAGGTTGCGTACTAGCCTCTGATGCATTCTTCCCATTCGCAGATGGTCTAATCCGTGCTGCTGATGCAGGCGCTTCATCTATCGTTCAACCGGGTGGTTCAATTAGAGACCAAGAGGTAATCGATGCAGCAAATGAGAGAGGAATTTCAATGTTATTCACCGGTCACCGCCTTTTCAGACATTGATTTC
>Ga0209091_10003964_pt1 | contig 11698 bp, 13 predicted proteins | sample ArcticOcean_MG_C_6_FD_187438 | JGI IMG/M metagenome (GOLD analysis project Ga0209091, IMG submission 187438) | Marine microbial communities from western Arctic Ocean - ArcticOcean_MG_CB8_128 (SPAdes) (version 2) | ecosystem: Environmental > Aquatic > Marine > Oceanic | place: Arctic Ocean...
CGTGTTTCTGAAGAAGACGAAAGAGCCGGTTTAGATACAACTTCACACGGTGAAACAGCGTACCACTCTTAATTACTTCCTCCTGTTGTAATTTGAGTGTATTGAGAAAGGCCCATGAAAATGGGCCTTTTTTTATTTAACAATAAACAAATCATTTTGTGTGAAAGAGAATCTTAAGATGGAAGACACACAGCGATGAGTATTACTATTTTATATTTGTATAGATAAAGATAGCTATATGAGAGAAGAAGGGGCAAAAGGAAAAATCATGTAATTTTTAATCATGATTATACTTAGGATAATTTCATAAGATAAATTAATAGATAATAGCTATTTATAAAATATAGTATTCTGACTATATGCAAAATCAATTGCGATAGAATTTGAAAATTATAAGGAGATTACATTATGTGGACAACACCAGCTGCAACAGAAATGCGTTTTGGTTTTGAAGTAACAATGTACGTAATGAACAAGTAATTGTTTATTTAAAATATACATAAAAAGGGGAGCTAACGCTTCCCTTTTTTGTATGGTACAATTTTTTTTTAGATTTACGTAAGTTGTGTAAAGCCAAATGGATATAAGCTTAGAAGAATATCAAGAGTTGGACCCAAAGTGCACAGTTGAATTTGAAGGTAAAAAATTAATTTTTCATACACCAAATCTCTTAACAAAGTACAGAGCAGACACATTATTTACAAAAGAGCCTGGAACAATTGATTGGTTAAATCAGATAAGGCCGAAAGAAATATTGCTTGATATAGGAGCAAATGTAGGAATGTATACAATTTATGCAGCCCAAGTGAGAGAGGCAACTGTTTATGCATTGGAACCAGAATCACAAAATTACTCGCTTCTGAACAAAAATATAAGAATCAATAAGTTAGATCATCTAGTAAGTGCATATTGTGTCGGCCTGTCTGATGAAGATAATTTTGATTATATGTTTATGCATTTATTAACAGCAGGCGATGCAAATCATGCAGTAGGTGAGCCTTTAAATTTTCAGCTTAGATCATTTAATGACAGCATAGAATTTGCTCAAGGATGCATAATTTATAAACTTGATACTTTGGTAGAGACTAAGAAATTACCAATTCCAGATTATATTAAAATTGATGTCGATGGTTTTGAACATAAGGTTATTGAGGGGGCAAGGAAAACTCTTGAAAATAAAAAAATAAAATCAATAATAATTGAAATAAACCCAAATCTACCGGAGCACCTTGCTACAGTAGAGCTTTTAAAACAATTGGGATTTCAATTTTCGCAGGATCAGGTAAATAAAGCTGCGTACACTGAAGGCCCATTTAAAGGAATGAGTGAATATGTTTTTAGACGCTGAATTACATGCTGCCTATAAAATTGCGAATGCCCCGATTTTAAACTTTCCATTTCCACATCTTTATATTGAAAATATCTTCTCTGATGATTTTTATTCTAAGATTCAGGAAAATCTTCCTGAAACAGAAGAAATGACATCTATGCCCGATCTGTATAGTGATACCGCTCCGCTATCAAAATATAAAGATAGATTGATAGTGGATTTCGCTCTAGAAGAGTCCATGAAAAAAATTAGAAAAAATAAAAGAGAGTTTTGGACTTCATTCGAGAAAAATTTCTCTGAAAATATTGGTAATCTTTTAAGACTTAAGCTTAAAAACTATCTTGATTTACGTTTTCAATATTTAGAAAATGTTTCATTTACCCATCAGATGCTAATCGTAAATGATAAAAAAAATTATTTGTTAGGCCCTCATACGGACAAACCAAATAAAGTTATTTCTGTTTTAATTTATCTTCCAAAAGATCGAAGTCAAATAGAAACGGGAACATCACTTTATGTTCCAAAGGACTCAAACTCATTAGATAAGAGATTTCCTTCTCAGCATTATTCTCATGACAAATTTCATAAAGTAATTACAATACCATTTATACCAAATTCAGCTTTCTGTTTTCTTAAAACTAATAACTCATATCATGGTGTAGAAAAACTGCAGAGAGAAGATGCAAATCGATGGTCACTTCAATATAACTTGTATCTCACTGATGAGAGTCTCGAGAAAGAAATAATTGCAAGAAAGAAACACAAAAATAATAATAATTCTAACGACTCTATCCCTAAAACTTCCTAATTAGAATTTAATATTTAATTTTATAAATTATTTAGCTGGCTTAGGAAATGAGAATTTTTTAGGAAGCATTACCCATATTTCCCCTGACTGTTTCATTTTTCCTGCTTTAGCGCCCGCACCTTTGCCTTGCCCCCAATAAAAATCAGCCCTAACTCCTCCATTAATTGCCCCTCCTGTATCCTGAGCAATCATAAATTTATCTAGAGAAGTATCTGAATTTGGTTCCGTGGTTGAAAGAAAGATTGGAGCACCCAAAGGAATAAATCTTCGGTCAATAGCTACAGATCTTTCAGATGAGATTGGAACGCCTAGCGCACCAATTGGACCAGGCAATCCTTGCGGAAGCTCTCTAAAGAAAACAGTGCTGGGGTTAGCATTTAAAAATTTTTGTAACTTTCGTTTATTTTTTTTGGCCCAAGCTTTAATACTTTGCATAGACACCTTATGTCTTTTCAACTCACCTTGTCTAATTAAAGCTAAACCCATAGAGCGGTATGGGTGCCCATTTTGGTCGGCATAACCAACTTGTGTTGTTGAGCCATCTTCGAATTCTATGACTCCAGAGCCTTGAATCTCTAAAAAGAAGGATTCAACAGAATTTTCTACCCACAGTAATTCATTCCCTTGCAACGGGTAATCTTTTTTTGATATTTCTTTTCTTGTAAGATAAGGAATTAATTTATTACCATCAACCCTACCCCTTAATCTTTTATATTTTAATTCGGGATATATCTCACTAAGTTCAACAGTAATTAAGTCGAGTGGTGGACTGTATAGGGGTACTTTATATTTTTTTGTTTTAGTCCTGCTACCCTTAAGTAATGGCTGATAGTAGCCAGTGATTAAGCCCTTTGAAGAGCCGTCTTTATTTTTTGCCTTATAAAGATCAAAATATGTGTGTAAATAATTTATTACTTCTTTATTTGATGGCGATGATAAATTTTTTGCTGCTTCGCATGAGATTTTCCAATCATTTTTTTTAATTAGCTTTTCGCAACCATAAATCCACGCGCTCCAAGCCTGATTCAGCTGGTCATTTTGAAGTTTATCCTCGATTTCTACCCATTTTGTTTTACGTAATAAATTATATTCAGAAAATTTCTGTTCAGATGGTTTAGTAGAAGCGACCGGGCGTTTTTTTAACTTTATAAGTTCAGCTTCCAATTCCGCTATAACATTTTCTTTTAATTCACAATCGCATGAATTCTGGACATTTAGTTGACCACAGCCAACCATGAAGCTAAACAAGAGAATGAATAAAATTTTTTTTGTAATCAATGTAATGTCCTTGGCATGTTTAATTCAAATTCAGGTATATTTGCTTCAAACTCTACTCCTTCTTCAGTTACCATATTGTATAAACCTAGCATACTTCCAACCGGCGTATTAATTTCTGTCCCACTTGAATAAGTGAATTTCTCCCCAGGTTGGATAATAGGTTGCTCACCTATGACTCCTTCGCCTTTTATCTCAAATCTTTCATTATGCGCATTTTTGATAATCCAATGCCGAGAAATAAGCTGAACAGATTGAAGCCCACGGTTTTCAATTGATACTGTATAGGAAAAAAAATATTGGTTGTCTTGAACGTGTGATTGCTCATCAATAAATGTAGCTTTTACTGAAATAGAAACTTTAAATTGAGGAATAGGTTTTTTTGCCATTTATCTAATTAAATCATCAATTGGGGAGCTTGGTGAGGCGCTATAAGGTTTTTTTGCCATACGACCAGCAAGAAATGCTTCCCGTCCTGATTCAATTGCTTTTTTCATGGCTGAGGCCATTAGAACTGGATCCGTAGCTAAAGCAATTGCTGTATTCATAAGCACGCCATCACATCCAAGCTCCATTGCAATAGCAGCGTCTGACGCAGTTCCTACACCTGCATCTACAATGACAGGAACATTTGCATTTTCAATAATTATTTCTAAATTCCAGGGGTTTAAAATTCCCATACCCGATCCAATAAGTGAGGCTAATGGCATAATCGCGCAGCAACCGATATCTTCTAATTGTTTTGCAATTATTGGGTCATCAGAAGTATAAACCATGACATCAAAACCATCTGCAATGAGAATCTTTGCTGCATTAATGGTCTCAATAACATTTGGGTATAAAGTATCGGGATCACCTAATACTTCTAATTTTACTAGATTATGGCCATCTAATAATTCTCTGGCTAAACGCAAAGTGCGTATAGCTTCTTCAGATGTATAGCAACCAGCAGTATTTGGAAGGTAAGTAAATTCATTTGGAGGAAGAAAATCAAGTAAGGAAGGTTCATCCGAACTTTGCCCAAGATTAATCCTTCTAATAGCGACTGTTACAATTTCTGATTCGCTTGCATCAATGGCGGACCTTGTTTCCTTAAAGTTATTATATTTTCCAGTACCGATAAGCAATCTAGAATTAAAAGAGTGCCCTGCAATGATTAGCTTATCATTGATATTTAAAGTTTTATCCTCCACCTACTGCCCCTATAATTTCTATATTGTCACCATTATTAAAATAAATCTCATCAAGATTATTTTTAGGAATTATTTCTCCATTTTTTTCAATTGCAAAACGCTTGCCATCTAAATTAAGCTGCATTACTAATTCTCTGGCAGTAATTTTTTTGCCTTTAAATTCATTAATACTTCCATTTATATATATTTTCATATTACAATAAGTCCTATAATAAATTTAAATATAACCTATTTTTTTTTATTATTAAATTAAAGGGACAAAATCTCCATTAATAAATTTTCCCAAAAGGAATAAAAATGTTTAAAGATAAAGATAAAGTTAAAGTAAAGGCTAGCAATAATAATAAAAAAAAACTTAGTCCTATTAAAAACAAGCCTAATACGCCAGGTAATAACTCAATTTCAAAAAAATTAAATCAAAAAAATGAATTTCATCGTTCTCTTGAGGCATTCTCAGATTGCGTTTAATTATATAAGGTTCTTGAAAACATCCTAAAGCACATTTGATAGCAAAGCATTGCTAATTCAGGATCATATCTTTCACCTTCATCTCTCATAAATGCATGTTGAGCATTAAATTCAAACCAACTAAAAGCAATATCAGTTTCTAATAATTTTTGATGAATTTGAATTCGTGAATTTGTTGGTATGTGTGTATCTTGCTTTCCCCAAATCATTAATAATTCACCTTTAATATCCGATAGTCGGTCCATACTATGTTGGTTTGGCTTACTTGGGATAGTATTAGTATGTAGATCTGTTGCATAAAAGCAAGCAGTAGATTTAACTTCAGGATTAAGTGCTGCACGAAAAGCTAAATGCCCACCAATACAAAAGCCCATTGCTCCAATATTATTATTAGACCATGTTTGTTGTTTGGCCCAATCAATCATTGCGTTGTTGTCAGTATCGTATGCCTGAGCATCTTTAGATTCTTTGTCTGAGTTGCCTTTATCCCTTCCAGCATCATCATAATTTAAGACTGTACCAATAGGATTTAACTCATGAAATACTTCAGGAACTAGAACTGCATAACCATGACTTGCTACCATTTTAGCTGCTCTTTCAATAGGACCTGTTTGATGAAATATTTCTGAGTAGAATAAAATTACTGGAAATTTACCAGACATGGATGGGCGATGAACATATGTTCTCATTTTTCCTGTTGGAGTATCAAGATCAATAGACTCGGATTGAATTAACATGGGACACCTTCAAAAATTTAAAGGCTTATTCTACTAGATATTTATAAGAATCTAAATGGTCTATTGTTTAATAATCTGTACTGCGACCAGTAGAATAATTATTAGGGATATCATTTTGCCATTCACCACATTTTTCACATTGGTGGTCTTGCATAGTTGGGCAGAAATGAAGTTGAGAATTGTCACAATTACGACATTTTATCCCATCTTTTTTTTTGTGAAGCTCAACAGCAACTTTAGAGCTCCCTAAGCCATACTTGTTGTCCATAACCACTCCTAATGGTTTGGTTAACATTACATATTAAGTTACTCTTACTTTACGAATGAATCAACATTAAATCTAAGATTTTTTTATAATGCATTGATTATATAAAATGTCATCATCATTTCTTATTTGAGTTTTTTCAGAAGAAATTTCTATGGTTGTAATGTCATTAGAATAAATATTTTGAGATTCTTCAATTTGATTAAGCTTGAATTCCCTGTCTGGTAGAACAAGCCAAACAGATTTTCCTTCATTAAGATAAAATAAGAAAAATGTTTTTTTCTTCTCACAATTATATTCAACAGAGTCTTTAGGGCGAATAATCTTTTCATTTATAGTATTTGAGAATACATCAACTGTGGGAATACTTTCCAAAGAGCATGAATAAGATAGACTGGCAATTAAAAGTAATAAGAAGTTTAATTTCATTGTTATTTGTCCATTAGTGAATCATCTAGCTCTAATACTCTTGATTTATAATAACTCACATCATCCTTTTGATTTTCTTTATTCGAGATTTTATATAAATATAAATAAGCTAATGCATGCTTTTTATTTTTTTTAATTACTTTTTTTAAAATTCTCTTGGCAGAAACAAACTCCCCTAACTTATATAATGCAAATGCGTGATGATAGTGTGCTTCGATTTCATCGGGGGCCTCTTGTATCCATTCCAAAGTTATTTTTTTAAGCATACCCCATGATTGTTTTTTTATAGGGCCTATAATTTGCATAAAGAATGGCTGGTCCTCAGTTGGGGCGTCCCAGAAAGGAAGCTCGGGCTGCGTTGTGACAGAAGTTTCTTTTCCAGTAGCCAACATTTCCTTTATTATTTCAACTGGCATACTGTAATAAAAAGCTGTATTCCCAGCAGTTTTAAAAGTTGTTATAGCTAATAACTCACCCTTATAGTTAAAGAGCCCACCCCCACTAGCCCCCATAGCAAACCAAGCTGATGATTGAATTACTTTAAAGTTATTTAGTTGATGTATACCTTTAACTCGACCAAATGAAGTGTGTGCCTTAACTGTATTGCCACCATAACTTTTACCAAAAACTTTCGTTTCATACTCTAAAGAATCATTTGAGGAAAGTTTAATCGGATCAAGTCCTAGGTATTTAAATTTTAAAATACATACATCATTTTTCCAATCTGCAATTATTGCATGTGGAGTGTAACTATTTCCATACTTGTTAATATTAATTCCTTGAGCATCAGCTATTACATGGCAATTAGTTACAATATGGTCTTTTTTAACTACAACACCAGATCCAACGCCGTGATTACCTTCTTTGTTTGAGACGTTAACTTTAACAACCGATCTATTTATTTTGAATAATAATTCTGGAGCAGGAGTTGCAGATATGCAGAAAGAAAAAAACAAGAGAAGAAATAAAAAGTTTTTCATAAAGCACTTTAGCTCTTAAAAAGGAATTGGCTTAATAGAGTCTAAATTATTGCCTTAGTTCATATTAAGCTAACCGCATTTACTTTCACCACAATTTAGGCAAGTTAAACATCCATCCATCATGATAGATGCCTTAACATTACATTTTTTGCATAATTGAGATACATTTGGAAAGCCTGTGTTTCCATCTAGCCCGTCCGGGTTATTTTTGATAAAATTTGCTTTTTTTTCATCAATCAGAGATTGTTGGTGTTCATCTGGTTTTTGTGTTTTAAGCATACCAATATTAATCAAATGCTGCTCAACAACTTGTCCTAGTTCAGCAACCAGACTCGGTACATATCTTCCACCTTTTTTATAGTAGCCACCATTTGGATCAAATACGCTCTCTAATTCTTCAACAAGAAAGGTGATATCACCTCCTTTTCTAAAAACTGCAGACATAACTCGGGTGAGAGCAACTATCCACTGAAAATGCTCCATATTTTTAGAATTAACAAATATTTCAAAAGGTCTGCGATGTTCTTGTTCTGTGCCTTCATTCATTAGAACGTCATTGATTGTAATATAGAGTGCATGCTCCGTTACAGGTGTTTTTACTTTATAAGTTGAGCCTGTAATTCGGTCTGGCCTGCTTAGCGGATCCCCTAGCTGAAATATTTCAGCTGGCTGGGCATCTTGTATTTGTTTTGTATCTTTATCTAGAACGCTATAGCTTACAATTTTTTTATCAATTTTCACTGCCATTTTTAATTAAATCCTTAGAATTTTCCGTAGTAACCTTCTTTTAAAGCATCGTAAAGGTTTGCTGCTGAATGAGTTTCTCCATCATATTCAATCTCTTCATTTCCCTTCACCTCAATTGTTGCACCATCATCTAAAGTGAATTGGTATGTAGTGTTTTCTAAGTCCTTTTCAGTCACTAAAACCCCTTGAAATGCTTCAGGATTGAATCTAAACGTCGTGCAACCTTTGAGTCCTTTTTCGTACGCGTATAAATAAATATTCTTAAAATCTTCATAATCATAGTCTGTAGGAACATTAATTGTTTTAGAGATTGAACTATCAATCCATTTCTGAGAAGCCGCTTGTATGTCAACATGAGCTTTTGCTTTAATTGTCGAAGAATCAATAAAATATCCTGGTAATTTTTCATCTTCTTTATCAGAAAATGGCATAGCTTTTTGATTAATAAGGTGGCGATAGGCTAAAAGCTCAAAAGAAAAAACATCTACTTTCTCTTTACTTTTTTTGCCCTCTCTAATTACATTACGACTATAGTGATGAGCGAAAGAAGGCTCGATACCGTTACTTGCATTATTTGCTAATGAAAGAGAGATAGTCCCGGTTGGAGCGATGGAGCTATGATGCGTAAAGCGAATACCAGATTCTGAAATCTGATCTTGGAGTTTTTTCGGAAATTGTTGCATATAACGACTATATTTTCCTAAAAGCACTTTTCCTTTTACTTTGTCGCCAATATTATGACCATCCTTTTTCATTTCTGGGCGCATCGCTAGCATTTGGGCATTAACTTCAAACTCCTCATCCATTATAGGAGCTGCTCCTTTTTCTTTTGCTAATTCGATCCCAACTTCCCAGCCTATCTGTGCTAAAACCTTTGTTACTTCCTCTGTAAATTTGATTGATTCATCATCCCCATAGACCATTTGCATCATACTTAGTGAGGAGCCTAATCCTAAATATCCCATACCATGTCGACGTTTTCTGGCAATTTCAGCTCTTTGTTTTTCAAGCGGCAAGCCATTAATTTCAACAACATTATCAAGCATCCTGGTAAAAGTACTTATAACTTTTTTATATTTATCCCAGTCAAAATATGATTTATTAGTAAAGGGGTGTTTAACAAATTTAGTTAAATTAATTGACCCTAGAAGGCATGCACCATATGGAGGTAATGGTTGTTCGCCACAAGGATTCGTAGCTCTAATATCTTCACAAAACCAGTTGTTATTCATTTCGTTAACACGATCAACAAGAATAAATCCTGGCTCAGCATAATCGTAAGTAGATGACATGATGATATCCCATACACGACGGGCTTTAATTATTTTATAGACACGACAAGCTACTTTTCCTGCGTTAGTCCCTTTTTTTTCAGTCAAATATTTTTCTTTGACAGGCCAATTTTTCCAAACTACTTTTTTGGGATCTGTTAAATCTAACTTATCTTCTTTTACTTCTTTTTCTGTAACTGGGAAAGCAAGTTTCCAATCTGAATCTGATTTAACTGCCTCCATAAAATCTTTTGTAATAAGGCAAGATAAATTAAATTGTCTAAGACGACCATCTTCTCTCTTTGCTTTAATAAAATCGGTAACGTCGGGGTGTGCAATATCAAATGTTGCCATTTGTGCTCCACGCCTGCCTCCTGCACTAGATACCGTAAAACACATACGATCATAGATATCCATAAATGAAAGTGGACCACTTGTATATGCACCTGCACCTGCTACAAAAGCTCCTTTTGGTCTGAGAGTTGAGTACTCATAACCGATACCGCATCCTGCTTTCAGAGTAAGTCCCGCTTCATGTACCTTGTCAAGTATATCAGTCATGCTGTCTTCAATAACGCCAGAAACAGTACAATTAATAGTGCTTGTGGCTGGCTTATGTTTTAGTGCTCCAGCATTGGAAGTAATGCGTCCGGCAGGTATAGCCCCATGCTGTAATGCCCATAAAAATTCTTTATGCCACAATGCTCTTTTTTCAGGTTTCTCGACGTCAGCTAAAGCCTTTGCTACCCTTTCATAAGTTTCGTTGATATCTTTATCAACGAAGTCACCGCTCTTTGATTTTAGTCTGTATTTTTTATCCCAAATATCTTCTGAGACAGATTGGAAAGGGATTTTTATTTCTTCAGATTCTTCCTCTATAGATTCTGACGGCACAGCTTTAAGCATTTACTTTCCCCTATCTTTTAATGTTTGGAACACTATTCCTTGAAAATTGGCTTTTTAAATAAAACCACTACATGTAGTGTTAATGAAAAAAATTTTAACATCTGGTGGTGTTTGGTCAAGAGTTATTTTGATAAAATGCCATAAATTTTTGTACTAATTTTGCACAAAAATTATGTACCCCATATTTAACAATTGATTCGCGCAAAATAAAAAATATAAATAAATTTCACATTGTGAGAAAATTACATTATGTACTTTTTTATTTATGAAATTATTATTATCTTTCTCATACCTTTTGCTCTGGCAAAGATTGTTTATCGAGCGCTGACGAACCCCATTCACCTGCAATATCTAAACGAACGTTTTGCTTTATATCCAAAAAAAAGAAGCTTTATATGGAAATCTAGACAAACAGTTTGGTTTCACTGTGTTTCTGTTGGTGAGACCAAAGCCATTGTTAATCTTATTGAAATTTTATTAAAACAACACCCAAGAACATATTTTCTTATTAGCCATGGAACTCTAACTGGACGAAATACTAAACTACCTAATAACCCAAGAATCTATCGCACCTATTTGCCCTATGATACCGAAGGAGCCAGTAAAAGATTTTTGTCTTTCTATCAGCCTAAAATAGGTTTAATTCTTGAAACAGAGTTATGGTTTAACTTAATAAACCAATGTAAGTTTAATAATATTCCGTTACATTTGATTAATGCAAGACTGTCAAAAAAATCTTTAAATAGATACCTACCTTTTAAAAATTTTATTAATCCCGCATTGTCAAAGTTAGATTCAATTTATGTCAGGTCTGAAGAAGATTTAACTAATTTTAGTGAGCTTACAAAAACAAATATTAAAATGATGGGGAATATTAAGTTTGACTCTAAGCCACCTGAGGGAACACGGAAGAAAATTAATCAATTAAAAAAACAATTAAAAGTATCTAACCATTTTATTCTGGTAGCAGGAAGTACAAGATCTGGCGAAGAGAAGATTTTGTTAAACCTTGTAGAAAAATTAAATTATAAAGAATTAATTTTAGTAATAGTTCCTAGACATCCAGAACGCTTTGGGGAGGTTGAAAAAATTTTTCAATCACAGAATTTAACAATTATTAAAAAAAGCAAGCTAGGAAAGATGGCAAAAACACCAAAATATATTCTTGGTGACACAATGGGCGATCTTTATGAGCTTTATGGAGTAGCAACGTTGGCCGTTATTGGAGGAAGTATTTTAGATTATGGTGGTCAAAACCCTATTGAGCCGATGAGCTCAAATGTACAAAC
>Ga0209091_10003979_pt1 | contig 11673 bp, 10 predicted proteins | sample ArcticOcean_MG_C_6_FD_187438 | JGI IMG/M metagenome (GOLD analysis project Ga0209091, IMG submission 187438) | Marine microbial communities from western Arctic Ocean - ArcticOcean_MG_CB8_128 (SPAdes) (version 2) | ecosystem: Environmental > Aquatic > Marine > Oceanic | place: Arctic Ocean...
TGTTTGAAGCACTGCTGATACGATATTCTTTGGGAATTGTATTATTGTCGTAATTGGATGGATTAGACAAAATATCTGTTAGTGAAATCTCTGTTATATTATCAGCTGTAATAAGACCATCTGCCCCTAATGTAGAATAAGTATCTCCTGATGTGATTGGGATCTTAAAATTAGGTACATCAGAAGCAGGGATAAGACCCATAAGCCATTTTTCAAAGTTTGAGTAGGGAATAGAATTTCCCCCATTGGCAAAAGTCCCAAAGGAAGAACTGAATTTGCTACTTGCTGCTCTAAACTTTCCTGTCGTTAGTGCATAAGCTCCACTAGTCAGATTATCACTAGTCATAAGAGTTGATGGTTCAAATCCTCCCAACTGACCTCCTCCGACTCCTGATAACCCCCAGTGTCCAGAATCATATTTAAAAAAGGAATTGCCCCACTGGTGCATCATCTCATGAAGCATTGGACCATTAGAAACAAGATAATGAGCTGGCATGTGAATAAATGAACCTAACCTCCCACTAGAACCATATGAGGAAGTGAAGTTATATGATGTTGAAAGACCAATTCCTGAAACAATGTTTCTAACTGCTGCATTTTTACCGCTATATCCAGCTCTTGCAGTAGGATTTAAATCAGATTCATAATCATATTGGTTAACGGCAATAAGAAAGTCGAAGTTGTCCTCAATAATAGTATATAGATTTTTTGCTAGTCTTTGTCTGTCTGTATAGAAGCCTGTATCTCCCGAAGAAATGTCTGCAGTCCAAAGTGCATATGTTTCATTTGAGACAACAAGAACAAAATCATTAGTCGGAGGAATTAAATAATATTCTGGGAAACCTTTAGGATCCAATTTTTCAAAACAAGTGTAATTTTCAGATTCATATGTATCACATGTCTTTGTATTACTTGGATACGTATTGCCTGTCTTTTTACTCGAACTATTGTCTGTCTTTGAACATCCCATTAGAATTAAACAGAAATATAAGAAGAAATTTATTATTAAAAAGGGTGATTTACCCATTTTAATATTTATCCCTAAGTTATCAGCAAAACTAATTTTATACATAATGTTCTTTCCATACATAAACTAAATGAATACTGAAACATAAATCATTATTTTAATTTTGTTCACCATTTAATTTATTATTTTAATTATAAGTTGTCATGGAGCATTTGATGTTTACTGGCTTTGAAGGTGGTTCTCTTTTCTTCATAGCTCAATGGACTGGGGAAGGAAGGCTTTACGCTGTGAAACCGAGCAGAAGGTATTTCGTTTGCGGTCAAGCCATATTGGAAAAGGTGAGACGATAAGATTGCAGTTTACTAGCCAGCTAGACCCAACTGTCCCATCATACCCATCATATCAAGGTAATTTGTCATTGATTTAATTTTACCATTCTCAAATTCATAAATGAAACAATTTTTGATATTAACAGTTTTTCCAGTTGGAGGAATTTTACTTCCGTCTGGAGCAGTAATTTCGCCTGTATTTGTTCCTGTCCAAGAGCATTCTTCAACCATCGTATTGCCTGATTCAATCCTGTTATTACACTGGCCTACCATGTCTGGAAATGTCGTTTTCCAACTTTGAACATATGCTTTAGACTCTTCCTTCCCAGATGCCTTATATCCTGCAGCCATATCCTCAAATGTAATATCGTCTGCGGCTAAGGTATTGATCCATTCATCAATTTTATTTTCGTTGAATAATTCCATTGCTTTATTGGAAACTTCTACATTTGTCATTTAATTCCTTTCATTCCTTAATCATTAATAAGTTTGTGCCGTCGAAGTAATCTGACTGCATTAAAAAAAATCTATATTATTAGGAAAATCAAAAAGGGTCAATAGAAAGTTTCCTTTTTCAGTCTCAATCTATTTGATTTACGACTAATATTATCTAAAATATTTGGAGGGAAATGACTGGTAAATAGTAGGTGGGGGATATTAATGCGATAAGCTGTACCATTTGATGTTTACTGACATCTATAGAAATATAGTATTATTTTACTTAGGGGTTATTGGGATTTATTTAGTCAGTTCAGGGCCTGATATGCTTCTCCTATTTCTGAAAGCACCTAACAATAACTCAGCACCATTTTCTCAAACAAGACTCACAAGTTGAGCATTGAGTTCTTCAACAGATTTATGTTTAATTATTTCATGTCTATCAACTTGAAGCCTGCTCTATCTAGCATATCACGAGTTGCACCCAAACGTACACTCTCACTCTCTGCATTTTCAGCAAGGTCAGACAGTATATTCAATGCTCTAGGTGCTATTTCAGCAAAGTTTCTATGTAACTTATCTGTTATTTCATCTGCACACTCTCTGCGGAGCTTACAAGTCTGATTTCGTAGTGTATGAGTGTCTTTGTATCCAGTCTTCTTTGCAGCATCCAGATGATTTCCAGAACGCACATATTCTTCAACGAATACTTGTCTTTGATTAGTTAGGTTAGTCATTTGGGTGTTTTAAATTAAATATTAAATTATGCTTGATAGCATTAGATTAATTTAATTATAACACTATTTAGTAATGCTTTAAAGACTATAAGTATCTGTTATTCTATGTTAACAACGTATATAATCCCCATGTAGGTTGATGGGGTGATATATATCGTTCTTGATGCCCGTTTTGTGGCCCCGCCCCCCTTTTACAAGTTATGTGTTTTCATTAACGTATCCAACATTATCAATACTATAATACCTCTAAGACTCCAGCAGATAGTTCTTATCCAATTAGTATTTACAAGCATCATAAGTACATTTTTATCAAATTTAGAACTTAACTTGTTGTGATAGGGGATTTGCAAAAATAAAGTAGAGATCCAAATAACACCTATTAGGATGATTCCAACTATAACTGTCCAGTTTGGGATTCCCACAGGGATTTGGAAAATCAAAATCCCTGTAGTTACTAATTCCACAATCATCACGAATCCTACGACTGGTGTAATAAGAATTTTATGATGTTCGTGGAATGTTTCGAATTCTTTTGAACCTACATAACCAAAGAGAGGGTAATGAACTATTTGAACAAACCATATAAGACCGACCATAAACCAAGTACTTGCAATATTTATCCAGAAAATTGTCATATTTTTAAGTATCTAGCCTGAAGCCTGCTCTATCCAAAAGATCGCGGGTTGCACCAAACGTACACTCTCACTTTCTGCATTCTCTGCAAGGTCAGACAGTATATTCAATGCCCTAGGTGCTATTTCAGCAAAGTTACGATGTAACTCATCTGTTATTTCATCTGCACACTCTCTGCGGAGCTTACAAGCCTGATTACGGAGTGTATGAGTGTCTTTGTATCCAGCCTTCTTAGCAGCTTCTAAGTGATCTCTGGAGCGGACATACTCTTCAACGAATACCTGTCTTTGATTAGTTAAGTTGGTATTTGCCATAATTGCCTTTCACTTATGATAAGTAGGTTAACAAACCGAAAATCTGCCCCGTGTAGGTTGATGTGATGATATTTATAAAACTCATGCGGCTACGATTTTCTTTTTGGGATCGAAGAACGGCGTTTCAACAATGGAGGCTTGAACTGTTCCAAACCGCATTGAGACGTCAACCACATTTCCTATATCCGCGACTTCTGTGGAGACAATCGCAAGGGCAATGTTACGCTTAAGGCGCGGTGAATAGACCGCAGATGTAACTTTGCCAACGATATTTCCGTTTTTGTTGATGTCCCAGAATGTGGTGTTCGGCTCTTTTAGTGGTGCCCCTTCAATTCGTAGACCGACCTGTTTGCGTCTTACTCCATTTTTACGAATTCTAAGGAGAGCAGCCTTTCCAATAAATTCAACCTCCATATCAGGATTAACCAGCCGGTCTAAGCCAAGTTCGTAGGGATTTGTGTTGATATCCACATCAGCGTGATAAGAGAGCATGCCACCTTCAATGCGGCGGATCGAAGAGGTATGACCGGGCTTCAGACCAAATGGTGTCCCTGCAGCCATGATTTTTTCCCATAACTCATCACCGAGTGATCCGTCTTGCAGGTAAAGCTCATAACCAAGCTCGCTGGACCATCCTGTACGCGATACGATTAGAGGAATACCGTCAAGTTCAACTTCACGAAGCCAGTAATAGTTAAGGTCTATGATGCTCTCACCAAACAGTGCTTTCATCACTTCACCTGATTTTGGACCTTGCAATTGTAGAGGAGACACATCTGGTTCGCGAATTGTGACGTTAAAACCCGAATGTACTGACACGCCTTGTGCCCACAGCAAAATATCACTGTCAGCAAGCGATATCCAAAAGTGATTTTCGCCCAGACGTAGCAAGATCGGATCATTCAGGATACAACCATCTGCATTCGTTATCAGAATGTATTTGCATTGTCCAACGGACATCTTTGAAAGGTCTCGCGGTGTAAGCATCTGCATGAATTTGAATGCATCTGGCCCCGTGATTTCAACTTGACGTTCAACTGCAACATCGCAAAGGATCGCGTCGTTCACCAGATTCCAAAAATTTTGTACAGGATCACCAAAATCTCTGGGTATATACATATGGTTGTAAACTGAAAACGCCTTGGCGCCCCAACGTACTGTTGCGTCAAAATAAGGGGATTTTCGGATCTGTGTGCCGAACACAAATTTCTCTAATTGTATCATATATTTCTCTATTTGCTCCAATAGCACGCCAATCCCTAGAATCAATTGATGATTTTAAATTAATTGATCTACCTTTTGAGGTTTACTGACGTTGATGGGGTTTGAATTTTATATTTTATATTCTTAGTGTAATAAATGTGTATCCTGCGAACTCAGTACCGATGTATTGAGGTTAGTGAAGGTAGCTAAGAGGTTTTCAATGACAGGTATCGGGCGAAAAAAAAGCCTTCTTTGCTGCTTCTAAGTGATCTCTGGAGCGGACATACTCTTCAACGAATACTTGTCTTTGGTTAGTCAGGTTAGTCATTTGGGCATTTTAAATTAAATGTTTAATTATGCTTGAAGCATTAGATTTATTTCATTATAACACTATTCAGTAATGCAATAAAGACTATAAGTATCTGTTATTTTATGGTAACAACGTATTTCATCGCCGTGTAGGTTGATAGGACGATATATATATTGCTTGATACCTGTTTTCTTACCCCACCCCCCTTCATTGATTATTTTAGACAGAGGCTCAAGCTGGCCAGGTTTGAGATGAATAGTAATGCTGTCTTTGCACATTCATCATGACATCAGCCAAATGATGCTTAAAACGCCCTCTAAGGTTATATAGTCACTTTAGTCTGAAATGGCACTCTAATTAGTATCCATGTGCAATAAAGAACGAATAAACTACGCTTACGCTACGTATCACGGAAGATTCGGCAAAACAATTGGTGAATAGTAACTTAGTACTGAAATTAATAAGATTAGTGCAGTTTGGAGATGAGAATGTATTTTATGTTTCGCCTGAACATTCCGAGATGTTAATACTAACGAAGGAATACTTACTTGGTCTAAAGTTGCAGTGAACTTTGGAATTACTATACGCTGGCTTGGTTATGAAGCAGGAGCTCCGATGGTAGTAGGGAGCTTACTGGAACCTCCCGTATTATACAAGTAGTTAGATTTATGCCTAGATGGTGCGAAAGATGGTTTCACAGTCAACATCAACTTGACTTTGTAATCTGGAATTTATATTATGTTATTTTAATTTTTTTAACCAAGAAAAGGAGAGAATAATGAAAATAAGAAAGCTATTTTTACCTGCTATTGCCACGGCGGCAATCAGCATCGGGGTGATGGTGCCTTTAACAGTAAACGCGGCATCTGAAAAGCTCATAAACGATGCAAAAAAGGAGGGTGAAGTAACAGTCTATTCAATCACCAGTCGTATTGCGAATGCCGCAAAAGGATTTGAGAAGAAATATGGGATTAAAGTTAACGCGCACAATTTGAAAGGTTTTGAATTGATCGCAAAAATCACTAAAGAAGGAGAAAGTGGTATTTCCGGCGCTGACTTTGTTATTTCACAGGATTCAGGACGTGTCTTTGGGGAACTCATCAAACCTGGATTTGTCTATAATTATGTACCAACAGACCTGGTGAATGTCATTCCCAAAAAATATCAGAATCCTCTGGCATTCAGTTTTATTACGAAAGTCTTCACATATAATTCTGAAACATATACACATCCACCTGTCAATAATGTTTGGGAACTGACCGATCCAAAATGGAAAGGGAAGTTCTATTTTAAAGATCCGCTTAAGGAAGGAGTCAATGCCAATTTCTTGACCATGATCACTAATCCTGAGTACTCTCAAAAGCTAGAAGAAGCTTATGAAAGATATGCAGGGAAAAAATTGACGCTAACCACTCAAAATGCAGGATATGAATGGATTAAGCGTATTATCGACAATCAACTGGTTATGTTCACCAGCGACACTAAAATGGCTTCCGCATTAGGAATAAAAGGTAATAATATTGATGCTGTTTCACTGGGTACCTACTCAAAATTACGATATCGCAAAAAGAAAAACCTGGCCCTGATGCCAATAATGGGTATGGAGCCATTCGCTGGTTTTCACTACCCAAGCTTTTTGCTGATTACTAAAAATGCTAAGAATCCAAACGCTGCAAAATTGTTCATTGAGTATTTATTAAGCGAAGAAGGATTCAAACCTTGGAGTGGCTCTTTGGGAACATATTCATCCAATCCAAATATTAAACCCTATCCAGGCGATAATTCCTTTGAAGTCTGGTCAAAAATTCTGGTTGGAGAAGATCCTGAATTTACCTTTGAAAACAGGGTAGAAGTAGAGGATTTTTGGAATAATAGTATTTATTAAAAGCATCTTAGGTTGCGAATGTTTGTAAATAAACCATTCGCAACCTAATTCAACAAAGATAATTATCCACACATAAATTCTGATAGTCTGTGACTTTATATTCTGGATTGTCAGATACCTCTTCAAAAAAACCGATAACCGCCCAATCTGATATCAAAAAGCATTTGTTTCTTTCATGAAATTGTTAAATCGTACTAAAAGTTTTTTAAGAAAACCGGAACATGTCATTTTATTGGGATTAAGTATTATTCTGGTATATCTGATTCTTTTACCATTGGTTTCAGTAATTAATGATACATTTTTGGTCCACTCTTCTGAATTACGGCGCATACGTGGGGCAGAAGCAGGAGATTATACATTTTATCACTGGATCCATATTTTCACAGGCAAATTTAGCCAGAATCTATTTTACAAACCACTAATTAATACAATTTTGGTGGCTATAGTGACCGTTCTGATATCACTTGGTCTTGGTGGTATGTTCGCCTGGTTGGTTACAAGGACAGACATTAAATATAAAAAAATCATTTCAGGATTGTTCATCCTACCATATATTATGCCCTCCTGGACGCTTGCAATGGCATGGATCAACTTCTTTAAAAATAGTAATGTTGGTGGAGCTCCTGGTCTATTTACTGCGTTGACTGGCATTGAGACAGCCAACTGGTTTGCTTATGGTTTTTTCCCGATCACCATTGTTCTGGGGATGCATTATGCTCCTTTTGCTTATATATTGATCGGAGGTATTTTACGGAACATGGACGCTAATCTAGAAGAAGCCGCGCAAATACTTAAAGCGACACGGTTTCAGATCCTTCGGAAAATCACAATACCGATCGTATTACCGGCAGTGCTTTCGACTTTCCTCTTGGTTTTTTCAAGTGCTATCAGCGCATTTGCAGTTCCGGCATTTCTCGGTACTCCGGTCCGGTTCCAGGTCCTGACAACTCAGCTTTTTCGAACGATCAATGGAACCAGCCCCGGATATGGATATCTGATTGCTCTCGTCATGATAATTATTGGCTCATTGATTCTAACTATCAATCAAATGATTATCGGTAACCGTAAAACATTTACAACCATTACCGGTAAAAGCTCAAATATATCATTGGTCAAATTGAAACGATTACGAAATCCCGTCTCAGGATTTGTGATGATGATGTTACTGGTAATCTCTATTTTTCCCCTCATCACTTTTTCCATTGAATCATTTTTAATGGAAGAGGGGAACTATGCCCTTGATAATTTTACATCTGTTTTCTGGATTGGAGAAGGGAGCCCTGATATTGCGAATGGAGAGCCGGGCATTCTCAGGAATAAATATGTTTTGAAAGGCTTATGGAATAGTTTTTCATTATCTGTTTTAGTCTCAATTATTGCGGGTACTGCAGGCATATTAATAGGATATGCGGTGGTTAAAAAAAGAGGCACCTTTACCGCAAACTCCCTAGACAAGTTATCCTTTTTCCCATATCTAATACCTAGTATGGCATTTGGAGCGATTTACCTTTCCATGTTTGCGATTTCACGGGGAATAATTCCATCTCTGTACGGATCATTTACAATTCTGATCTTAATTGGATCGGTCAAGTATTTGCCCTTTGCGTCACGTGCGGGTATTAATGCTGTTTTTCAATTGGGTAAAGAAATTGAAGAAGCCGCCATTATCTTCGGTGTCAGCTGGTGGAAACGAATGGCATTGATAATAATACCAATACAAAAAGCAAGTTTTATGTCTGGTTTTCTGTTACCATTTATTTCCAGTATGAGGGAGTTATCGCTGTTTATTTTATTAGTGACACCCTCAACAAACCTACTTACAACCATGCTATTTCAATATAATGAGAAGGGATGGGATCAATACGCGAATAGCATCATCCTACTAATTGTTTTAATAGCCATTTCATCCACATTTATCTTCAATAAAATTACCGGTGCATCAATCGATAAAGGAATAGGAGGATAATTCATGCCTGAAATTAGATTTATAAATGGACTGAAGAAATTTGGTACAACCATTGCGGTTCAGAATATCAATCTTCAAGTCAAAGATAAGGATTTTGTAACACTTCTGGGGCCATCCGGATGTGGTAAAACCACCATGCTACGTATGTTGGCCGGATTGGAAAGTCCATCGGAAGGAGAGATATTCATAGACGACCAATGCGTTTTTTCATCCGACAGAAGGATTGATGTCTCACCGGATAAGAGGGATGTCGGTTTCTTGTTCCAAAATTATGCGCTTTGGCCGCATATGACTGTATATAAAAACATATCCTTTGGCCTTGAAAATCTAAAATGGAACAAATCAAAAATCGAGCAAAGGATAACTGAATTATTGGAATTATTAAAGATTGAGGAACTCGTCCAAAGATACCCTGCTGAACTCTCTGGTGGCCAGCAACAACGTGTCGCAATCGCTAGAACCATGGCTCCAAATCCAAAAGTTCTTTTTATGGATGAACCGCTGTCTAATCTAGACGCCAAATTACGGATGGAAATGCGGTCTGAACTAAAACGACTTCATCTTGAAACTAATTCCACGTTTGTGTACGTTACCCATGATCAGCTGGAAGCAATGACTTTATCTACTAAAATCTGCCTTATGAACGAGGGAACTATTCAACAATACGCTCCACCGTTGGAAGTGTATAATAATCCCACCAATCTGACCGTTGCGGATTTTGTAGGTAACCCAACAATGAACTTCATCAAAACAAAATATATTGAAAATAAGGATGGGATTATTAAAATGGAATCTGACGATTTATCCTTTGAATTCAAACCAAACACTCCACTCACAGTCAAAATAGAGAAAGGGGATCAATTAGTAATTGGCTTACGCCCAGAACATATTGAAATAGACGAGAATGGCAGCATGAACTCATCGATTTACTCTACACTTCCATCCGGATTGGAGACCGTTATAAAACTTAAAATAAACAATACCATTCTGACATCAGTCGCATTTGGTGGAGTCGATTATAAGGTAAATGCACCAATAAGGACCCATTTTAACTCAAATAAATACATATTATTTAATAATGATTCCCGAGAGAACTTCTCCATGGGAACCATCATAGTCAAATCATAAATTTTATTGTTGATTATAAAATGTTTTAATTATTCTCAATTTTAACAAAACATGAGAAAAGTGTATCCAGTCAAAATATATTACTTTGGCATGCCCAATGGTTTACAGATTTATAAAGATGGACTTCTAGCCTAGATTCATTAACTTGATGTAGCACTGGAGATATTTTCTAGGTATTTCGCGCTGGTTAGATAGCCTCGTTTGGTGTGGACTATTGACTATAGTTCAGCATTGCCCTAGAAGTTCCAGAAGCTCTTGGAATCGCCACCGACGTGCATGGTAGTACATGCAAAATACTTCGCTCTCTATGATGAACTCTTCCGGGGGGAGCAGGTATTATGTGAGATGTTGATGAGTTCACCAGGGCTGTTTACTGAGATCCACGATGCTCGCTCCTTACCATTTTATTATTCAACTATAATAAACTGTTAAGGAGCATGCAGGTGCGGTCACACTTCTTCTCACTTTTATTAATATCAGCGGCAACATTTTAGCGAGAATAATTTCGAGAGGTTGTGGACTGAGAATTTTGAAAAATGGCTGATTGACAAGGAACCCTCAAACTATTCTTCTTTATCCAATACATTTAAACAGTTTTACAGTGTGGACATCATTCTTTTGTAAGAACAGGAAGTCACAATAATTTTTTATCAGGAAATTTACTTTGGAATTATTTTTAATACGACATGCAGAATCTACTAATAATATTCGAAAAAATGAGAGTGACCGCGTTTCTGATCCAGAGCTGACTCAGAGAGGTCTTCTCCAAAGGACTCACATGATGAATTTTTTTAAAAAGGGACTCCACCTGACAAATATTGAACGTAACTCTGATGAGAAGTTTCTTGATCATCTCTATTGCAGTGCAATGCAACGTGCACTGCAAACGACACAGCCGCTAGGCGAGTCAATAAAACTTAAGCCAGAGGTTTGGTTGGAAATACACGAGGTTGGCGGGCTTTATGACGTTAACTCAGTAGGCGGCAGTAAATTATTCTGCTCAGGATTAAAGCGTGAAGAGATAAATAGCGGTTTTCCAGGTTATATCCTGCCTCCAAAACTTACTGATCAGGGTTGGTGGAACAGTGATGAAGAAACAATGCGGGATGCTCATCTGCGTGTGAAAAAAGTAATTCAGCAGCTTACAGAAAGAGAGACAGAAAAATCTCGGATTGGAATGGTTACCCACGGAGCTTTTATGAGCTTGTTTTTCAGTATACTGTTTAAGCTACAACCTAGTAAAAATATGATGTTTCAACATTATAATTCAAGTATATCCCGTATAAGTTTTAAAAAAAATAATAAAATCATAATTCAGTATCTAAACTCTTTTGAATACTTACCTGAAGATTTAAGGATTCCTCGTCCAGATTTTGATATTTGAATAATATTCTCATTTTAAATTAACTAACCAATTAGACTCATACTACTAATATCATATTACCCCATTATGGGTGTCTTTGTATCCAGCCTTCTTTGCAGCATCCAGATGATCTCCAGAACGTACATACTCTTCAACGAACACTTGTCTTTGGTTAGTCAGGTTAGTCATTTTGGTGTTTTAAATTAAATGTTAAATTATGCTTGGTAGAATTAAATTAATTTAATTTAATTTAATTATAACAGTTTGGTCAAGAGTGACCTGGTATTATTTCATTGCAGACATGCCAAGGGAAAAAGTACCCCAAAAGGCAAGAATAAAGGAAAGAACTGTGAGGGACAATTCGAAGGAGCGAACTATGGAAGAATTAAGTAATCCTTCC
>Ga0209091_10003980_pt1 | contig 11672 bp, 9 predicted proteins | sample ArcticOcean_MG_C_6_FD_187438 | JGI IMG/M metagenome (GOLD analysis project Ga0209091, IMG submission 187438) | Marine microbial communities from western Arctic Ocean - ArcticOcean_MG_CB8_128 (SPAdes) (version 2) | ecosystem: Environmental > Aquatic > Marine > Oceanic | place: Arctic Ocean...
TTCGCCGGTCGACGCTAAAACTCTCACGGCGTCCTCGTGACCTTCAAACATCCCCGCGCACGAGAACGAATTCGCGTTCCAAAATCGAACCGTCGTATCGTACGATCCACTCACGACGTGACCTTGCATCACCGCTAAAGCTAAAACTGCCTCCGTGTGACCGGTAATCACCTTGACGCACTCTAGATTATTTTGTAAATCCCAGCACCGAATGGTTTTATCCCACGAACCGCTATAAAGGAACCTCGAATCGAGCGCCAAGACGCGAACGTTGTCTTCGTGGCCGACGCACACTTGCAAACATTTCAACGTGCGAGCATCCCACGCTCTGACGGTTGAATCATCCGAACCACTCAAGACGATTGGATTTTTTGAGGATGATATGTTATCGTTATTAGCCTCGTCGTTGGTGGTGGTGGTGGTGGTTTGAGTTTTAGTAGTCGCGTTCATCGAATGCTTGTTGATATTTTTATGCGCGATCAACGCTCGAACGGCATCTTTGTGGCCCGTGAGCGCTTTGATTTCCTTCAATTTGACGGCATCCCAAACGCGAATGGTTTTATCGTAACTTCCCGAAAAAACGCGGTCTAATGCGACGACTAACGTTCTCACCGGCCCGCCGTGCCCTGTCAAAACCGCCAGCGGCTCTAAAGTTACCACGTCAAACGCCCGGATCGTGTGATCGTAGGACCCGGTAAACAATCTATCTCGCATGTTCTTGTCGCTTTTACTCACCTCGTGGATGACCAACGCGCGAACGGCATCCGTGTGCCCAGAGAGCACTTTCATTCTGCGAAACGTCGTGATGTCCCACACGCGCACGGTGCAATCGTACGAGCCGCTAAACAGTCTCTTGTGCCTCGTGCTCACCGCGAGCGAAAGCACCGGTCTGGTGTGCTCTTCCAACACGTGCACGCACCGTCTCGATGGGATGTCCCACACGCGCACGGTTTTATCCGCCGATGCCGTAAATACTAAGCTATTCGTGGTTTCAACCGCCCAGACGATTTCTTCGTGGCCTTCTAAAACGGTGTGTTCCGGCGCGCTCGGACTCGGTTCGCCACCCATGGCGGCATCGCCGGTAATGTTTGGATTTCGCCTCGCCAAGTTATTAATCGCCGTTTCAATTCGATCGTCGTCGATGGTATCGTATACGTTCGCTCCGCCGCCCTCGCCTCTTCCTATATTTTCAAATCCCGCCGCTTCTTCTCTTCCCTCTGCTCCCGCGACTGCGTCCTCGCCTTCTCCGCCGTCCGTGGACATTCGTCTTCTTCCTCCCTCGTCGTCGTCGTCGTCTAAATCGTCGTCGTGTTCTAAATCGTCTCCAAATTGCAACGTCCCGCCTATTTGTACGGTTGGTTTTTGCGAAACGTTCCTCAGCAACTCCTCCCCTTCCGATTCGACTAAAAACTTTGTCTCCTTCGCCCACTCCAATATCGCGTTTCTCAACGCAAAGTTTGGCGTGATTTCAGTATTCCTCAATCGTTGCCCGGTCGATGGACATGTCTTGTGACCTTGCTGAAACCACTTCGCGATTGACCGCCTGTCGTACGTGTGCCCAGAGGCTATGAAAACTGGGTCCCGCATTAACTCGAAAGTAATCGGACACGAGAAGTGCACGGGAACTTGAATCTTTTCTCTGTCTTCAACGCCTTCTTCAACGCCGTCGCCAGCAAGGTTGTTGTTCTTGTTCTTGTTCTTCACGTTCGTGTTGTTGTTGTTCGTGTTGTTGTTAGTATTCGTGTTGTTGTTTTCCCCGAGAAGAGGAGGAGGAAAATTCTTTTCCAACTCCATTAACTCCTCTTCTAATTCTTCTTCTTCTTCTTCTTCTTCCTCTTCTTCTTTGACGCTGTCGTCGTTCATCATTATTTCTCAATGCTACTGTTCTTCTTTGTTGTCTTCTTTGTCTTCTTTGTCTTCTTCTTCTTAATAATGAAGAGAGATGAATGAATTTTGTTGAAAGTGTTGCCCCTTTTTTGTGTTTATTCTCTCTTGGGAATTTCTTCGATTCTTTTCTTTAAAAAAAAAATACGAGTGCTTTTGCTGCTGAAAAGAACGATAATGCTCCTCTTCTCCTCCTCCTCCTCGCAGAAGAGGGAGAAGAAGAAGAGGAGTATCACCATCATCGCGTTATTGTTCCTCTTCGGAGTGGTATTTCTTTGCTATCGCGTGGTTTTTGAACCAGTTTTGCTCTCTAAAAGTGTCACCCAAGAAGAAACAAGGGTGTTGGGGGTTCCTAGATATGAAAAAAATACTATCATGTTGACGCAACAGAGAAGATGGAGAGACGAAGACGACGACGCGGAAAGAGTAGACAAACTGCTGGTGTCTTCTTTGAGAAGACTGTCTGAGGAAGATCAGTATTATCGCGAGGAGAAGCCTCCGGAAAAGAAGAAACGAGTACAACAACTCGATGATAAAAGTGGTACCCAAGGCGTTTTTGCCCGAGAGATATGTTTGTTTGCGCCGAGCACTCTCGATCGGTTAAAATCGGTACTCCCCAGGCTCGCACAAACGTGGTCGGGGACGATGTCTGTTGCCGTGCTCGCCTCCGAGGAGGACGTTAGGAGAGAGATTTTCGGTACGAGTACTCGAGAGTTCACGAGAAATCGTCTGACCGTCATCGCGGTGGACCCGTTGCCAGAGTACGAAACTCGATTCCCGGTCAACGCGTTGCGAAATTTGGCCTTGTCGGGATGTAAACGCACGCTGAACGCCACGTACGTTGTTCTGCACGACGTTGATTTCGAAATCTTTCCGAACGCGCCATCAAAAGAGCTACTCGAAGAAATTGAGGAAGTTTTAAAACCAAACGCGAAGCACGGATTAGTTTTGCCCTCGTTCACGGCAGACGATCGATACTTGCGCAGAGTCGAGACGTTTCGGAAAGAACACGACTTTTCGCGCGAGTCGTTGGACGTTTTGAACAGCTTCAATCGGAAGGAAAAACTCATAGAATTGATAAAAGAGTACGGTATAGTCGAATCGTTCCGCGAAAAATACTGGCCGGTGGCGCACGCGGCGACAAACGTATCTAAGTGGCTTTCGATGATTATTGCGGGAAAAAAGAAGGATGCAGAGGAGCATCGACCGTACTCGGTAGGCGCGAATCATCTCGGGAGTCGACATCCGTATTATTACGAGCCGTGGATAATATTGCGCGCCGATGTCGACGATATGCCAGCATTCGATGAATCTTTCGTGACGTACGGGTTCAACAAAATAAGTTGGATACACGAGTTGTCGGCTGATGGTTACAAGCTCTTCGTGTCTCTCTCTTCGTGGATGGTTCACACCAATATTCATCCTAACAGAGGATCGCAAACTTCTCGCGAGATGCTTCAAAGGTGTAAAAATACGGCGAATACCGGTAAAGATTTCCGCATTTCTCGCATCGGTCACTCGTGCATCCCGCAATTTCTAAAGCGGATCGAGTGCGCGTATAATTTTGGCCTCGAACGAGTGCAATGGCCGACATCGAACGACTCGGTTCCAGAACGGTATTTAGTGGATACCATGCGAAACGAAAGTCGAATCGCGTGTTTTGGCGGATGCGTCACGGATCAAGAACCCGTGCCAAGAACACCGCCGCTCGCCGTGTTACAAGGCTACGGCGGTCGCGTCACAAAACGCGTCGGCGAGAAACCGCCGAGAAGGAGAAGAGAAAAGTGCGAGAGGTTGCGCCCATCCTCTTCCGCGACGTGGACGCTTTGATTTAGTCGTTACGAGCGAGCGAGAGAGAGAGAGAGAGAGAGAGAGAGAGTCTATATAATACGTGTGATGATTCAAAATATTCTTTCTTCTTTTTTTCTCAAAATACAAATACGGTTCGTTCGGTAGATTTCTACTACTGATACTCCTCCTCTCTCTTTTCACTAATAATATTAACATCCGGGGAAAGGGGGGGCTCGTTTTTAAAATATATGGTAAAGTTCTTCTCAAATCAGTTTCGATTGAAGAAATTGGACGGCGAGAAGCCGCCCGCAAAGTTGATCGGCATTCCAGCGTCTGCGAGTTTCATCGCTCTCGGAGGGCTCGCAATGTGGTGTTCCAAAGTTTCGCGTTCCTGCTTCCCTCTCAAAACAGAGGGCATTCGCTCTCCCGCGCCTCCATTATTCGCACCTCCCACGCTATTATCTTGACCCATGCGAAACAAGTGAGAAAGACGGTTGCTGTTTTTCTTCGTCTTTTTCCCAGTTCCGTCGTAGTTGTGTTGTGTTAAAACTTTGCCGAGGCCAGCCACGACCAATCCATTCGCGGTGACATCACCGTCGCCGTCCGCGTGCATTTGCGCACTCGTGCTGACATCATTTCCTCCTCTCGCGGGTGGCGACTGGAACGTGATGGCGGTGTTGTCGAACGCGCAACTTCCGTCTGCGAACCCTCTCGGCGCTTTCGTTGGCGCCGGAGAAGGGTCTACCGATGCCCCCGTCATGTTTATTCTCTCTGCTTCTTCTTTTTGTTGTAACAATTGTTGTTGCATTTTCTGATACATGTCATGGAAAGGAATATTGCTTGGGTCGCTGTGATGATGCGCAGACGTCGTCGTCATCATCGTCGTCGTTGCCATTTTCTTCTTCATTTCTGGAGAAAGCAAACGGTTGGTCGGCGAATCGTGTTGTTGTGGACTCGCGACGTATTTATCGTACATGGTGCCTTCGCGCGCGTTCGTTTGCGCGTGAAGCCTCCCGGGAGTCACTCTCGTAGTGACGCCACCACCGTTGACCCAATTCAACAACGACGGCGATGCCAACGGCGAGTGCACCATGGTGTTATCGTGTTCGTCAAAGACGTCCTCGAATCCACGTTCGGCGTCCTCCTCGTTCGCGTATTTTCGGACGTCCGTGGGCGTTCTCGCGGCGTAGGTATTCGGCGATTGGAAATGAAATCTCGTCGACGGCGAGTTGTGGTGATGGTGTTGACGATGATGATTATTCATTTCGTACGGCGCCGCCGCCGCCGCTGATACTAAGCCCGCGTCTTTACTGGAATCCTTCTTGCGATACTTCTTTGCGTTTTCTCCGTTGTTCTTCTTCCCTCCCGTCTCCGCCGCTCGTTTCGTCGCTCCAACAGTACCCAAAGTTTTCTTGTTCGTCTTCGTCTCCGCGAAAACAGTCCCGGCGAGCGGATCAAAGATATCCTCTCCGTCATCATTTGGGGCGACGTACTTCCCGTACTCCGCCGTCGATGTTTTTGCGACGATCAAACTGGCGGCTTGACTTTGGTTCTTCGCCGCCGCTTTCGCCGACTTGGTGCCTTTCCCGGAGGAGAGCTTTTTCCCGTTCTCGTCCGAGCTGTTGTGAAACGCCGCCGCTTCCGCGGGCAACCCTTTGGCGTACGCCTCTTCAACGCGTCTTTTTAGCGTCGAGTTCCAGTGATTTTTGATCGCGTTATCCGTTCTTCCGACGAAATTTTTCGCAATGTCCGCCCACTTGTTCCCGCACTCTTGGTGTTTCCTAATCAAAAGCAAATCCTCCTCCTCGCTCCAATCTTCTCTCTTGATTTCCGGATTCAAATGATTGTACCATCTCTCCCTGCACTGTTTCCCGATTCTCCCGGGTAACTGTTGCGCGATTTTCGACCACTGCTTCGCCCCCAACTCCGCGACTAACGAGATGATCTTCTCGTCTTCCTCCTTCAACCACGGGCCTTTCACCAGCTCTGGGTTTAAAACTTTTTGCCACCTGTGTAAACACTGCACGTCCGTTCTTTTTTCCACGCCTTCGTTCGTTTTGAAGTATTCCGCTGTTAATAAGAAAACAAGTGGTGCGTGTTTTGGTTTTGGTTTGTTTGGAGATGATGAGGAAGAGAAGAACCAAAGATAATGATGATGATGATGTCAGTAAACACATATAAGAGAGAGAACGAAAGAAAAGAGAGAAGAGTAAAAAATACGAGCAAAAAATCGTCCAAAAAAACCAAAAAATTCAAATTCAAAAATTTTTTCTTTCTGCGCTTTTTTCTCTCCTCTCGGAGATGATGTCGAAACATAGAATGATATATAAATATGAAACAGAGAGAGAATCGTACCAATCTTCTTCCAGTTCTTCCCTTTGTAAATAGCCACCGCGCGTCTCAAAACGTCGTCCTCGGCCGGGGTCCACCCGCCTTTGGCGGATCTTCTCGTCGGACCTCCGACTCTGCCTTCCAATCTTTGCGTCAGAATTTCTTTCAAATTCATTCCATTTATTTCGTAATTTTTTTCTTCGTCGTCGTTTCCGTGGGCTAATATTCTATTATTCTCTTCCTCTTCCTCTTCTTCTTCTTCCATCATCATTCCTCCCGACGAATTAAAAAAGAAGTCTTCTTCCTTAATCTTTAAAGTCTTCTTCTTTGTCTTCGTCGTCGTCTTTATCGTTTTCTTTTTAATCATCGTCGCTTTCTTCTGCAAAGCGTTAATGATTTTTTTAAGGGGAGGTCGACCCGGAGGCATTTTTGAAAAAAGTGAATTTGAAAAAAGTGAGGACGAACGAGAAATTTTTTCTCTTTTTTTTTGAATTTTTTGAATTTTTTTCTCAAGCTTGGACATTGTTGGACTCTTTTTTCTGCTCTCATCAAATCGTCCTATCGTCTCGGGTCAAACCTTCAAAAATACGCGTTGAAGCTTTCTTTCTTCGGATTTTAATAACGAAGAAGAAAACGATGAACGAGGATAATACCGAAAAGGAAGACTTTGAAGAGGACTTTGAGGAGGAAGACCACGTCCTCCCCTTCATCAGCAGCAGAAAAGCAACGCGAAAGGAGGAAGAGGAGTTGCGTCCGTCGTTTTTTTCTCTCTCTCTCGTTCTTTTCTCTTTCTCTCGTTTTTTTCAAAGACGGACGACAACGACGACTTATATTCTACTTTTAATAATGCTAATACATGATTATTAAATACATCACACAAAACAGGATGTATCATTCAATCGTTGCGAGTAGGGATGCCACGGAAGAAGAAGAAGAAGAAGAAGAAGAGAAAGAGAAAGAGAAAGAGAAGGAAGAAAAAGAAGAAAAAAATCTCCAAAAACTCGCTCTCTTGGAAGAAAAAATGGCACGACGAGAACGAGAAAATATGGAAACGTCGAACCATCTTCGACGCGAACTGTTGGAGAAGGAACGCGAGGTGTTGAAAGCGAAACAACTTTTGAATCAGGAGAGGAAGAATTATCGAGAGAGGGCGATGATTGCGAACCATCAGAGAGTGACAGAGATGGATCGACTCAACGCGGATAACGAGAAAGTCGTCGCGCAGTTACAACTGGAGATTCAAGAGTTGAAGACTACGATTGCAAACTCGCGAGAACACGTAGAGAACAGAGCAAAGTTCGACCGAGAGTACATGAAAGTCTCTCAGGAGCTGGAAAACGCAAAGTTGAAGATTGAAAACATCGACGAGGAGAGAGAGGAAGCTATATCCGCGCTCACGGCGAAGATGCAAAACGAACTCGAACAAAACGTTCAAAAAGCAACGCGGGAACACGAGTTGGCCATGGAAGAGAAATTGGAAGCGAACGTTCGAAAAATATTCGCGCATAATCGACGAATGGCCGAGGCACTGAGGTTACACGTCGCGGAGACGGATAAACTGCGCGAAGATATCGAAGCCGCAAACTCCGAGAAAGTTACGCTGAGCAGATTATTGGACGAAGCGAAAGAAGAAACGTAACTATCCGCGAAGAAGGCGGTAACGATCGGTAAAGATTTGAACACGGCCCGAGTAAGTTTGGGAGAACTGAACGAAGAGTGCGAGGAACTAAAAACCGCGTTCGATGAGGAGCGAAACCGCTGGATGGATGAGAAATCTCGCGCGACGGAAGAACTTCGCGAACGAGAGAAATACTTCGCCGACGCTATTTCTCTACGAAACAAGGAATTGCTCGAATTGCGGAAGTTAGCGCAAGCTTACGTAAACGAACGCAACGATTGCGAGGCGTTTCTCATCTCGTGTTTAGACGACGTGAGAGAAAGAAAAATGAAAGAGCAAGAAACGAAGATGTCGGCGTCCTCCTCTTCTTTTTCTTCTTCCTCCTCCACCTCGATCGATGAAGAAATACAACAAAAGATTGAACAAAAACAAGGAAAACAAGAAAAAAACGCCTTGGTTGCTGTAGACGTCGACGGAGAAGGAGGACAAGAAAGCAGCGAAAACGACGATTACGTGCACGTGAGTGCCCCGACACCGTCTGCGGCGGCCGCGATTGATTTTACAAAGCTTTCTTGGAAAGAGAAAGAAGCGGTTCTTTTTGAACTCTTTCGTAAAATTGAAACGAGCGTGGTATCGGAATAAAAAAAGAAATATCTCTTCCATGTATGTCATAACTAACAGGTAGCGTACAGTACTCTCGTTTGCGTTTTATATTTCAAATTCGCTACATTTTGTCGTGGGTATATGTTCCTCCCCCTTTTTTTGCACTCGCGCGAGTGCGGTTAATAATAGCGAATGTTCAGTTGTTTGTTCTTATTATATGATGTATAATTGCGCACCACCATCACCACCACCATCTCCTCCTCCTCCGTACTTCTGGCGTGCTCTGCTCTTTTCTCTCCTCCTCCTCCCGTACTTCTGACGTGCTCTGCTCTTTTCTCTCCTCCTCCTCCTTTTGCGTTTGTTGTCTGAAAAATTACCATCGTCGAGATCCTGGTCGAGTGCCTGGGATCAGCGACCCGCGACTCGGACTGGTAAGAAACGACGGGATTTCCAAAGGTCTGTTCATCGAGCTCGGCGGTGGCCCCAACTCTTCGTGTTCCGTCTTCTCTTCGCGCCCGTCCGAGTGAGTTAATGTTTCCACCGTTTTTGTTTTCGCCACCCCATCTTCACCGACGACGGTTTGCGTTTCTATCGTTTTCTTCACCGTTTCTCCGTTCGCGCTGAACACGTACTCGCTTTTTCTCGTCGACGAGCTCGTCCCGGCTTTCTCCTTCCACCCGTTTCTCTTCATGGACTCGTCCGAGAACAGCGACCGTCTCTCCTCTCGTAACCGACCAAACTCGTCGAAGCCGAACGGATCTCTCCCTAAAAACATATTCGGGAAAAACTCCGACGGTCTGTGCGTCCCGTGCTCGTTCGACGGCGACACTTCCTCGAAGAACTCTCGAAAAACGTCCAAAGGGTCCCGAAAGAAACCGCCTCTGGCCCAGTTCCCGAACTCGTACGATCGAGGCGTACGGAACGACGACGACGGTCTCTGTTGTTCTCTCCTCCCTTGATCGTCTTCGTTGTTATTGCTATATCTATTCTCGTCTGATCCTCCTCCTCCTTCTCGGAAATAGGACATCCCAAACGCGTCGTATTTTATTCTTTTCTTTTCATCCGATAATATCTCGTACGCGGCCGCGGCGGTCTTGAACTTCTCCGTCGCCTCGATATTACCAGAGTTTTTGTCCGGATGGTTCTTTAAAGCTGTTTATCGTCGTGTTGTGTGTTCATTTTTATGTACCACAACGAAGAAGATTGAGGGGGAGGAGGAGGAAAAAAGAAGGGTGCCGTTAGTTGTTGTGAATACGTATTGTTGTTGTTGTTTCGCGACGAATAGTACATAAAGGAGCGAATAAAGGAGAAGGAGGAACGGATAGGCGGACGACATAAAAAACACCACAAAACCATATCATTTCTTCTTTGCTTTAACTTCTTCTTCAGAGAATTGATTCGATTGTTGGGAAAGAATCATATCTCGAACACGTGTATAAAAAAAGAATTTTCTCTCATCATCAAACTCATTCATTACCTGTAGTTTTATACGCCTTCCTGATCTCCTCCTGGCTCGCCGTCCTTTCCAAACCTAAAGCGCGGTATAAATCATCCTCTCTCGTCATTTTTTTGTTGTTATTCTATGTATATGTGTAGTATTCTCTTCTTCTTCTTCTTCTTCTTCTTCTTCTTCTTAATTTGATGAGTCGGTCAGAGAGAGAAGAAAGAAGTGACGATTTTTAAAAGCTGCTTTTCCCCCCTTTTTTCTTTCTTGTCTTCACATCAGTCTTTTCACCACACAAAAAAACTTAGCCGTCGGCCGCTTTAATACTATTATAGTAATAATAAGTTGTTGCGAAGGATATTATAGAACGAATTATCATGCATTCGATGCAAAGAATAGATGCGACTTCGTGCACCGGGTCTCGATTGAGCACGCATTTCTCGTCCGGGAAGACGGCGTCGATTTCGAACAGAAAAATGTATATCAATAATGTCGTCAATAATGCGCAAAATAACGTTTCGCGCATAAATAATAACAGACGCGAGGAAACAGTCGCGAGTAGAATTCAATTAAAAAGAGAACAAGATTTAAAAAGCTTTGTTGTTCAACCGATTGGGAGCGAGAGGGTGCGTTTTTCGCGTTCGCGTCGTGGTTGTTTTGCGCGCGTTTCAAAGGTGTTGTTTTTTTTTCTCTCATCGCGTAACAACCCCCGCAACAAAAACCACTTTATCTACTAAACTAATACAAAATTCGTCTTTTTTTAAAAACGATAATAACAAACACAGAGAGGAGCTCTTTTACGAACCCCAGCGGCGAACATTCCAGACTCGTTCGACCCGTCGAAGTACGACGGCACGGGTGCTGCGGAAGGCGAAGACGAAGGGAAACCGGCGACGTTGATGGAGACTTTGTTCGGCGGCGACGGGTGGAACAAAGGTCGAACCCGACCGCCGGCGAAGGACCGTTTGTTGGCTATTCTGCCGTATTTAATCCCTATGATGGGTTGCATCGCTTTCACCAACGACGGGTTTGACTTCTTCCCGTTAACTTTGCAGTTTCTGGACTTTTTCACGGCGCCGATGATGATTTTCTACTCCAACGGGTTCATTCCGTTTTGCACGTTTTTCGGTTTGTTCTTAGCCGTCGTGAGGAACCCGAAAGTGCCGCACTTTATTCGATACAACACCATGCAAGCTATCATGTTGGATATTTGCATCATGCTCGCCGGTTTAATCATGCAATACTTACCCCTCTTCCTCGCGGTCACCTTCTTTGGTGCTTTGGTAGAAATCTTAGCTTTCGTCAACGGCACGTACGCTATTTTGTACTCCGTTTGGAACGCCGTGCAAGGATTGTACCCGGAAATCCCAATCATCACCGAAGCGGTGTACGCGCAAGTCACGGAAAGTATTCAAAACCCGGACGATTTTGGTGAGGATGAAGATTAAACAACGACAATAACAGTACACAAAGTGTGAGAGAAAGTAGAAAGTAATTCATCATAATAATAATAACACGTATAATAAAAAATGTAGTCGCACGACATATTCAGTACTACCAGTAGTAGTACCCAGTAGCAAATAAACAAAAGGACGGAATATCGTCAAAATATCTTTCACCACTCTTTTTTTGTTGGATCCACTACTTTAACCACAAATCACAATCACGATATATATAAACATGATCGCATCCTCCACGACACCCTCGACGACGATCAAAGCGCATTGTGCTTCCCAACATCAACAGCAGAAAAGTTTGACGATGAGCAAAAGCAAGAAGCGATTTTCTTCTGTCGTTCGATCATCTTTCAGCGGCAGCGCGAGAGCAGCTTCTGTAAAATCCGATGACGACGACGATGCGAATACTACTACTACTAATAATAATAATAATGTGAACAGACGCAACGCGTTGCTCGCGATGACCGTCATCGGTACCTCGGCTGCTCAATCCGCGCGAGCTTTGGATTTAGGCTCTCTCGCGGGAGATCTCTTGAAGGAGAAA
>Ga0209091_10003988_pt1 | contig 11657 bp, 13 predicted proteins | sample ArcticOcean_MG_C_6_FD_187438 | JGI IMG/M metagenome (GOLD analysis project Ga0209091, IMG submission 187438) | Marine microbial communities from western Arctic Ocean - ArcticOcean_MG_CB8_128 (SPAdes) (version 2) | ecosystem: Environmental > Aquatic > Marine > Oceanic | place: Arctic Ocean...
CCTCGACCGCGGCCGTGATGCCGTTGCGGCGCGCCAGCTTTTCGACGAGGGCCTCGCGCAGGTCGAGGATTCCGGCATTGGGCGTGTACTTCGTGAAGTTGGCTGCGATCGCCTCAGCCGCGGCGGTCTTGATGTGTTCGGGCGTCGCGAAGCTCGGTTCGCCGACCTCGAGCCGGATGCAATCTGGATACTTGCTGGCCTCGTCGAACACGACTCGGATGCCGGAACGGGGGAGCTGCTGGATGGCCGATGAGGGCGACCGGCCGCTCATCATGCCCAGCCCCGGGGAAAGTGGCACGAAACCTGGTGCATTTCGCCCACGTTGGCGAGGGTAGGAGACTCATTGATGCAGCGTTCATGGCCGTCGCCGATTGGGCATCGGGGAGCGAACTGACAGCCACTAGCGGACACGCTATCACTGGTGATATCGCCTCGCAGCACGACCCGCTTGCGTTGCTGTTCAAGTTGTATGTCGGGGGATGGGCTCGCCGAGAGCAGCGCCTGTGTATAGGGGTGGGCGGGGTCGCGAAAGATGCTCTCGGTGACACCCTGCTCGACGATCTTACCGAGGTACATAACAGCGATCTCGTCTGCGATGTGTTCGACAACTGCGAGATCGTGCGACACGAACAGGTATGTCAGGTTGAGCTGTTTTTGTAAGCCGATGATGAGGTTGAGTATTTGGGCCTGAACTGACACGTCGAGCGCCGATACCGGCTCGTCGAGAATCAACACTTTCGGTTCGAAGGCGAGCGCCCGGGCGATACCGACACGTTGGCGCTGGCCTCCCGAGAACTCGTGTGGGTAACGGTCGGCCATTTTTGGATCGAGGCCGACTAATTCCAGCAGCTCGCTCACTCGCTTCTGGACCTGATCACGGTTCATACCGAGGTGGACGGTGAGCGGTTCAGACACCGTGCGGAATACCGACATACGCGGGTTGAGCGACCCGTACGGGTCCTGGAATACGACCTGCAGTTGTTGGCGGACCTTTTTCAGCTCAGATCGCTGAAGCGAGAGCAGGTCGCGTGCCTCGGACTCGCCACTGCGCAGTAGAATCTGGCCCGAGGTGGGTTCAATCAGGCGCAGGATCGCCTTCACCAGGGTGGTCTTGCCACAGCCCGACTCGCCGACGAGCCCAAGCGTCCGACCCTCCGCGACATCAAGCGAGATGCCCTTCAACACTTCAGTATGACTGCTCTTCGAGAATGACAAACCCGAACCGCTCACATATGAGTGGCGCACATCACGAATCGAAAGTGCATTGATAACAGCGGTGTCGTCGCCTATTCCAGACGTAATAATACTCACGCCGGAATGGTATAACATAGTGGATGGTAAGGCAATATCGCGAGCGTCGATTCGCCGGCACCGCGTACTCGGAAGGGGTAGCTATGAGTCAGGAATATCGAGGCACTATGGGAGGGATGGAGGACGCTGAACTAGATGCGTTCCTCCAATCGGATGCGCTGTCGCGCGTCGCATGTTTGAAGCCAGACGGCTCGCCATACGTGGTGCCGATCTGGTATCAGTGGGACGGCACGAGCTTCTGGTTCGTCGGACGGGAGCGGGCTGAGTGGTGCCGCTTTATGGAGAACGATCCGCGCGTGTCAGTGGTGATCGACAAGGAACACGGTCGCCCTGACGAGAGCAGTGGCGAGATCAAACAGATCCCGAAGGTGATGATATCTGGACGCGTCGAGATCGTGGAGCGGCCGAACCTGGGCGGCGCATGGGTCGACATCGCTGCCAAGATGGCGGTCCGCTATCTCGGCGAGAACGGCCCTAGTTATCTCGAGTCGACGCTCAAACAGCCGCGCTGGCTGATCAAGCTGACACCGGAGGAGTTCAAGACCTGGAAGGGCATGGGCTGGGCGAAGCGCTACTGGGTAGAAGCGAGCGGTGGACCGTCGTACGAAAAGGCGCACGGCCTCGAGGAGTGATCGACGGTTCCGGGCGGGTTAGAAGCTCGCCCGGAACGATGCCATGGCGTTTGCCACCATCATTCGATCGCTGGTGGTAAAGAACGATACGCCGCGCCGGCGGTAGTCTGGGGCGCGGCGGAGATCGGCGATCGGTATGCCGACTGAGACACCATGTGTCCGACCTGCGGCAAGCACGCGGTCAAGGGCTGCTTCGAGTTCGGGGTGAGCGTATTCGGCCGGGCATCCCAAGTCGACCGAGAGGTCGCTCAGCCCGACGAACAAGCAGTCGACGCCGGGCACCGAGGCGATCGAGTCAACAGCATCAACGCCCTCCTGCGATTCGATCTGGATCACGCACACGACGCCCCGATTCGCTTCTGGGATGTAGTCAGCGAGCGTCATTGTGATGCCCCATCCCATGTTTCGTGAGCCAGCTGCGCCGCGCGTGCCGTCGGGCGGATAGCGGCAGGCGCGGGCGGCGACGGTTGCCTCACCTGCGGACTGCACCTGCGGGAACACCACGCCGCGTGCGCCGGCATCGAGCGCTCTCGTAACGAGTGCCTGCTGGATTGTGCCGACGCGAATCAGCGGAAACGTTCCCGAGTAGAGTGCTGCCAGGCACATGGCGGAAAGCCGTTCCCAACCGACGGGGGTGTGCTCGGTGTCGAGGATCACGAAGTCAAGTTCGACCGCGCCGCAGATCTCGACCATCTCCGGTCCGCCAACTTGGATGAATGTGCCGCGGGTGAGCTGATTGGTGGTCAGCTTGTCTTTGAATCGCCGGTCGTTGCGGATGTCGGGAAAGGTCATCGTGGCACTCCTGTTGTGTTGTGGTAATTGAGCGTGCGGTCGGTCATTGCAGGAACTCCAGGATGGCAGCGATCGACTCGTCGGCCTGCTCGATGTAGTGGCCGTGACCGCTGCCCTCAAAAACGGCTAGTGTGGCGTTGGGGATCATCTCGGCGACCCGGCGTGCACCGACGCCACTTGGCCCGGTATCGAGGGGCGTGAGCACGTCCGCAGAACCGACCATGACAAGTGTGCGGGCAGAAAGGTGCGACAAGGTAGCGCTCACATCGGTGTCGATCATTGCCTGGCAGGCGTCGATGAATACATCGGTGTCGGTGTTGCGGCTTGCTGAGTCGATCATCGCATTGACGAGAGCGTCGAGGCCTATGAGGTCGATGTAGGCGCGCGAGAATGCTTTGTTCACCAATTCATCGGCAACCTCTCGTGAATCGACTCCGTACGCACGGGCGAGGTGTTGCCACACGCGGAAATGCGACTGACCCATGCCGTCGCACTTGGCAACGGCGCCAGCCCCGAGCAGCAGTTTGTCGACCCGTTCGGGGTGCGCCAGCGCGAACGCGATCGCGATGAAGCTGCCCATTGAGCCGCCGTGCACGTGGACGCGATCCTTCCCGAGGTGGTCGAGCAGCGCCACGAGATCATCGCACCACACGTCGATCGTGTAGCGCTGTGACGGCCTGGCGCTCAGGCCGTAGCCGCGATGGTCGTAGTCCAGCACCTCGTAGTACTCGGCGAGGCGCGGGGTGATGGTCCCGTACCCTTCGTGGGCGCTCACCGCGCCCCCGACCTGTACGACGCACTCTCCGCTACCGGTGAGCTGGTACCAGAGAGCTGTGCCGTTGACGTCAGCAATGCTGTGCATGATTACTCCAGGTGCGTTGGCGACGGGTGCTGCCCATCACATTCAGTGTGTCGTCCAGCCGCCGTCGACGGCGAGAATTGAGCCGGTCACGTAGCTTGATGCGTCAGATGCTAGAAACAGTAACGGACCGACGATTTCGGAGATCTCCGCCCACCGTTTGAGTGCCACCTCTTGGTTGATGACACGGACTGCGTGCTCGGAGTACTGATCGGCGAGGTTCATGTCGGTGAGGAACGGTCCGGGTGCGAGGGCGTTGACATTGATCGGGACATGTGCCCATTCCATCGCTAATGCTCGGGTGAGCTGGTGCACAGCGCCCTTGGCCGATGTGTACGCCGTTCGGTTCGGTGCTGCGATTGTGCCGAACGTGGAGCCGAGATTGATTACTCGCCCCGAGGGTGCTTGAGCGAGCAGCCGGTAAGCGGACCGGCACATGAGCCAGGTGCCGGTCACATTGACCGCCAAAGAGCGTTCGAAATCGGCTACGGACAGCTCGTGGATGGGTCCCCGTTGATTGATGCCGGCATTGTTCACGAGAATGTCGAGCCGCCCAAAGCCAAGCTCGACCTCGGCGACCACACGCTCGCAGTCGGCCTCATTGGCGATGTCACCAGCGATACCAAGGATCTGCTGGCCGGTTTGCTCGGCGATCTGTGAAGCTCGCTCGGTTATGTCGGCCTCGGTGGTGCTCGTGATCGCAACCCGTGCACCTGCTTCGGCGAGAGCCATGGCGATTGCCTCGCCCAGCCCCCGTGAGCCGCCCGTGACGATAGCGACGCGACCACTCAGGTCGAAGAGTTTATTGACGGGCATACGTCGGGACATTCGTCAATCAGACGAACCGGTGCGCCCGTGCGCCTCTTCGTAGGAGATCGTCTTCTCGTTCGCCACCCAGTACTTCTTGGCCCAACCCGTGCCTTCCCAGGTTTTTAGCACCGTTGGTTCGACGCGGAACAACCAACGTGGTTGGTTGATTGATGCCTGGATGTATTCCGGACCGTTCGGACCCAGGTACCGGACCGCCATCTTCGAGGCGATATCGACCCATTTGCCACCAATGTTGGGTTGCTCAACGACCTCGGCCAGGCCCTGTGCCCAAACCTTCGGCATCTCGAAGAAGCGGTTGTTGGCCTCGTCTTTGACGGAGCCCTCGTCGATCACGAGACCGCAGTGGGGGTTGGTGGCCAGGAGTGCGGCAATTTCGGCGCGCTCGCGAAGCACAAACCAGAATGCCGTGCCATCCCAGTGGTACCAGGCGGGGACGAGGTGCGGGAAGCCGTCTTCGTTGATGGCTGAGAGGCGCACCAGAGCGTTTCCCTCGAGGTAAAAGTCCCTGCGGTCGGGGTCCATCGCCCCAATTTTGCCGCGCCAACCTTCAGCCATGACCACTCCTCAACCACTCGATGTGTGTGAATCAGCGCTCGCTCAGAGCACAGAAATATAACATTACAAAGATACCTGTGCCTTCAGGGGTTGTCAATCAGCCGCGTCAACCGGCAGTTCACCAGCGAACGCAGGACCCGAGACCTGATACCGAGTGGAGTGACGGTTACGCCGTTGTTCGACCCAATGACGTGTCTGGTCGCTGGCCGCGCAGACGTCACTGGTTGGGTACGTCGTAAGCCTGAGCAGTGAGGGCGCCGTCGACGATGAGGTTCGTTCCTGACACGTACGCGGCGTCTTCCGACGCGAGGTATAGAAACGCACGGGCGATGTCGTCGACAGAGGCGAGGCGGTTCATCGGTACCACAGGGAAGCCCTCCGTTCGCCACTTGTTCATCAATTCCTCGCTGGTGAGGTCGACCGACTGTTGCGTATCGGCCGGGCCCGGGCTCACACAATTCGCCCGGATTCCGAATGGCGCACATTCGACAGCAATTGCTTTGGCCAGGGAAACGAGACCCGCCTTCGCAACCCCGTAGGACGTAAATCCACGGCCATGGCCAAGTGAGGCGACCGACGAAGTGAATAGGATCGCGCCGCCTCCAGTGTGTTTCATTGCGTTGGCAGCGCGATGGGCAAGCACGAAGTAGGCGTCCAGATCGACTGACAACACGTGTCGCCACGACTCGTCTGTGATGTCGAGGAAGTGCTCGTCGGCCCACGCTGCGGCATTGCTGATCATCACGTCGAGCTTCGGGTCGACCGCCAGCGCCTCGGCGATGGCGTCGCTGCAGTTGGCCATCGAGCTGAGATCGGTGCAGATCGAAACCGGTGTTGCTCCTGCGGCTTTGACTCGCTCAGCCGTGTCATCGAGCCGTTCCTGCAGGCGATCGACGAGGTAGACGTGGGCGGCACCCTCCTCGGCGAACAACTCTGCGGTCCGCTGGCCGAAGCCACTGCCCGCACCGGTGATGAACACGTTCTTGTCGGTAAAGCGATTCATACACAAACTCCCTGATCTGGTATCTCGCCGAACGGGTCGGTCTTGGGCTGCGTGCGCCGCCACCGTACGTCTTGACGAGTATTATGACGAATACTATAGTAAACCTTAATACTTGTGAAGAGGTCCAATGGGAGAGTTCAAGCAATCTCACTACTATGAGGAAGGCTCGGGAGCGGGCGGTCTCAGCACCGACGATATCCATGAGTTCCTCGCTAGTCCCGACAGCGTCTGGCTTCTCAAGCTGTCGTATCTCGATGAGACGGGCTGGCCGATGTCGGTGCCGCTCTGGTACCACTGGGACAAAGCCTCCTTCTACGTCGTCGGCCGCAAGCGGTCGAAATGGGTGCAGCATTTGAGACGTGACAGTCGCTGTGCGATCTGCATTGAGGAGATGACTCACCCGCGCATCCGTAAGGTGCTCGCCCAGTGCCGGGCCGAGATCGTCGAAGGCCCCGCTCCCGGCGAGGGGTCGCAATGGGTGCCGATCGCTGAGGCGATGGCCCTGCGTTACTCGGGCCCCGCCGGCCCAGAGCAGTTGGCAGCCTCGTATGGCTGGGAGCGCTACCTGGTGAAGCTCGTCCCGACCGAGAAGCTCACCACATGGCAAGGAGCGGATTGGTCGCTGCGCTATTTCGATGCAGGTCAGCGCCCCGATCTCGAAGCTCAGGCGGCCGCATCGGCAGTGGCCGAAGAGCAGTAGGGGTCGCGTGCCCGACCCCTCCCGGAACGCCCGGGACTACCAGCGATCCGCAATCCGCGTCCTGTTCGACGACGCAGCACGCACGCCGGGTGCGTTGCGGCTCGAGGTCGGGGAACCGAGCTTCGTCACGCCGAGCCACATCATCGAGCACGCCGCAGAAGCGGCGCGTCAGGGCCACACTGGGTACGGTCCGAACGGAGGCCTGCTCTCACTGCGTGAGTTGCTGAGCGACAAGCTCGCTGAGGTCAACCAGATCGATGCCGGTGTCGATGAGATCGTGGTTACCCCCGGCGGCATGAATGCGCTGTACAGCGCATTCTCGATCTTGCTCGAGCCCGGCGACGAGGTGCTCCTGCCCACGCCGGGGTTCCCGAACATGGACGAAATGGTGCGATTACTTGGCGGTGTGCCGCGCTTTTATCATCTGCGGCCGGCGAACGATTTCCTGCCCGATTTCGACGAGTTGGAGGCACTCATTACCGACCGGACGCGAGTGATGTTTTCCAACTCGCCGTCGAACCCGACGGGACGGGTTTATGACGACGTGGTGACCCAAGCCATCGTGTCCTTCGCCAACCGTCATGATTTATGGCTCATCAGCGACGAGGTCTACGACGAACTCGTACTCGACCGCGCTGTCACACATACACCAGCTGCCTGGTTCGACACCGACGGCCGAGTGATTTCCGTCTTCAGCTTCTCGAAGGTCTACGCCATGACGGGTTGGAGGGTGGGCTACGCCGTAGCACGAGGCGATATACCGCAGCTGATGCGGAACACTCAGGAACCACAGGTGTCGTGCCCCAGCACCATCTCACAGAAGGCCGCCGAAGCCGCCCTCACTGGCCCACGCCAGCCGATCACAGCGATGCGTGACACCTACGCCGAGCGAGCGACGCTGGCTGTGCAGGTCGCTGAGGTGGCTGGTATTCGGTGCTATCCGCCACAGGGAACGATCTACATGCTGCTTGACCTTTCCGATCACGGCAGTGACGGCGGGCTCGACTTCGCCCTTGAGTTGCTGCGTGAGCGGAGGGTGTCGGTCGCTCCGGGCAGCGTCTTCGGCCCGGGTGGCGAAGGCATGGTCCGCATCTCGCTGGCCGCCGATGCTGACACGATCGAATCAGGAATCAATCATATCGCTGCACATCTGCGGCACCGGAAAGGATGATCGTGTTGTTTGATCAAATCGAGGACCGTCTGGACAACGAGGCGCAGCGCAAGGTAGCGGCGTTCATTGCCGAGCGAGCGGACGAGATATTCGAGTTCACGTGCGATCTGATCCGCACGCCGTCGGTGAACCCGCCGGGCGACGAGGTCGCAGTGAGTCGAGTGGTCATGGATCGTCTCGCCAGACTCGGGATCGAGGACTGCTCGATCGTCTCATGTCTTCCCGATCGACCGAACGTATTGGCGCGGGTGGTGGGTACTTCTCCCGGGCGCACTCTCATGTTGTCGGGGCACATTGACACCAAGCCCGCCGGAAACATGGACGAATGGAAGACTGATCCGTGGGAGCCGGTGGTGATCAACGATGAGCTGATCGGCCTCGGTTCGGGCGATATGAAGGCCTCGATTGCGGCGATGATCTACGCTGCCGCCGCCTTGCGCGAGCTGGGTGAGTTCCCCGGTGAGTTGTCGCTTGCTCTGACCGCCGACGAGGAGAATGGGTCGCAGTACGGGTCGAAGTGGCTCGCTGCTGAGGGCTACCTCGCGGCCGACGTATGTGTGATCGGTGAACCCGCCGGTATCCATGAGGAGTGGGAGTCGATCCACATTGTCTCGCGGGGAGCGGCCTTGTTCAAGGTCGTCGTGCTCGGTACCCAGATGCACTCCTCAATCTCAGACCAGTTGCCCGCCGTCAATGCAACGCTCAAGATGGCTGAGCTGGCGTTGAAGATGCAACGCGAGTTACGCGGTTATCTCACGTTTGACGATCACGAGTACTGCCGCTTCGGGCCGACCGTGAACGTTGGCGTGACCGCGCAGGCCGGTGTCACGTACGGAGTCTTTCCGGGGCGGGCCGAGTTCGGAGTCGACATCCGCACGATTCCCGGCATGACAGAGGAGCAGGTACAGATCGATGTACAGCGATTCCTCGACGATGCGGTGGCGTCGGACCCCGAGCTCGACGCCGCACTCGAGTGGAACCTCATGGTCGGCGCGACCGAGATAGACCGGAACGACCCGATCGTGCAATCGCTGGCTGACGCGTCTCAACAGGTGCTTGGTCGCACGCCCCGTTTAGACGCGTTCCCGGGCGCTACCGACGCGGCGTACATCCAGATTTACGCTGGTGTGCCGTGTGTCGCATCATTCGGCCCCGGTTTGCTCCCCCGCGCCCACAGCCCGAACGAATCGATGCACAAAGACGGCGCAGCCGAGGCAGCGATGATCTATGCCCTGTCGGCCCTCGACTACCTGACCAAAGAGACCGGAACGACCGCATGAGTGAGCTGACGATCGCCGAGATATGTGACCGCTTCCGAGGTATGTATGTGCCGGCCGTCAGCGATGCGATGTACGAACTCGGCATGCCCGAGCCGGTTCTGCCGTCGGCACTGCGTCCTCTGTTCCCTGAGGTCTCCTTCGTCGGCGTAGCGTTCACGGTCGAAGGGGCAGAGATCGTGCCCGCCGTGTCGTGGGACGAGGGTGAGCAGCGGATTGCGTCTTACCTCGAGGTGTTTGAGAAGCTAACGCCCGACTCGGTGATGGTGTTTCACAACACCGGCAATCTGGTCGGTCACTTTGGCGAACTCACGGGCAACTCGGCGGTTGGCCACGGGTGCGTCGGTGTCGTGCTCGACGGCAACCTGCGCGATACGGCAGGTCTGCGCGACATCGGGCTGCAGGTTTTCTACCGTGACGTAAATCCGCGCAGCGGCATTGGACGATGGGAGATGGTGGCGTGCCAGCAACCGGTCACGATCGGCGACGTCACGGTGCATCCGGGCGACCTGGTGATAGCCGATTTCGACGGGGTGCTGGTCGTGCCGAAGGCCGACATCCTCGCCGTGCTGGCGAGGGCTGAGGAGATCGTCGGCATCGAACGCAACGTCCGCGACGACATGCGGATGGGCATGAGCCCGCTGGAAGGGCTGGCCAAGCATGGGCACATCTGATCCGCCGACCGATGTTCGAATTCCTCATTCCGGGTTGGCCGAGGAGGTCGTGGTTCTCGAATGGTTGGTCGATGACGGCCAGGTGGTTGAAGCTGGCGTGCCGCTCGTTGTAATCGAGTCGGAGAAGACCAACCTCGAGATCGAGGCAGCGGTATCTGGCCGGGTTGTGATTCTCGTACCCGCATCCGATATGGAAGTGGTTGTAGGAACGACGATCGCCCGGATCCATGCCTGACACGACGACAGCGTTGCCGTCATTCTCGCTTGCCGGCCGGCGTGCGATTGTGACCGGGTCCGAGGGAGGCCTCGGGAGCGCCATTGTGGCGGCGTTCGTGGCCGCGGGAGCCGACGTAGTCGGAACCGACGTGAGTATCAAGGCCACCGACGACGGGACGCTCTCCGACGCAGGGCACGTGCAATTGCGAATCGACCTTTGTGACCGTGATGACATCGCCGTTGTCGTCGAACGCTCCGTCGAGATTCTCGGCGGTGTCGATGTCTGTGTCAATTGTGCCGGGATCGGTGGCCGATCACCGGCGATTTCATACGGGGACGACCTTTGGGACCGAGTGCTAGCCACCAATGTAAGCGGTTCTTTCGCGATGGCGAAGCTCGTCGGCGCCCACATGATGGCGCAGGGCTCCGGCTCGATCATCAACATTGCCTCGATCGGCGGGCTCGTGGGCTGGGCCGGGAGTGTTGGCTACCAGGTGAGCAAGGGCGCAGTCGTCCAGATGACCCGGTCGTTGGCGGTCGAGTGGGGACCAGCGGGCGTGCGCGTCAACGCCATCGCCCCGGGTCATATCGCCACCGAACTCGTGCAACGGCAGTGGCTTGTAGAGCCCGAACTCGAAGAGTTCTTCCTGTCGCGCACGCCGCTCGCTCGGTTGGGTGACCCTGTCGATGTGGCGAACGCGGCAGTCTTTCTGGCGTCGGACGCCTCGCGCATGATCACCGGCCAGGTGCTGGCGGTCGACGGCGGATACACCAGTCAATGAAGAGAGCATGATGATGACAACGAGACCGATCGATGGTGACACCGCCGGCGATCTGCTGCGCCAGATGCAAACTATCCGAGCGTTTGAGACGCGCATCGAGTCGCTGTTCAAAGATGGCGAACTTCCGGGTTTCGTCCACTCGTGTGCTGGGCAAGAGGCGATCGCAGTCGGTGTGTGCAGTCGACTCACCCGCTCTGACTACATCACATCGACCCATCGTGGTCATGGCCACGCAATCGCCAAGGGGATAGCGCTCGACGCGATCTTTGCCGAACTGTACGGCAAGGAGGCAGGGACATGCCACGGCCGTGGCGGCTCGATGCATGTGGCCGACTTCTCGATCGGTATGCTCGGTGCGAACGGCATCGTGGGCGGCGGCTTTGGTATCGCGGTAGGCGCCGCCTTCACGGTCCGCTACCAGCAACGCCAGGATGTTGCCGTGTGTTTCTTCGGTGACGGCGCTGCGAATAAGGGCACGTTCCATGAGTCGCTAAACTTCGCTGGCGTGCATGATTTGCCGGTCGTATTCGTGTGCGAGAACAACCGGTACGCCCAGTTCACCGACGCGTCGTACACGACCGCAGTGACGGACATCTCGGTGCGGGCCGCGTCGTACGGAATCAAGGGAGAGAGCATCGATGGCAATGATCTGTTGGCGGTGATCGACTCAGCCGAGCGTGCGATCGATCGAGCACGTGCCGGCGGTGGCCCCACGCTGATAAATATGGCGACATATCGCCACAGCGGTCACTTCGTCGGTGACGCCGAGGAGTACCGCAAACGCGGTGATGTGCAGGCCAATCGAGAACAGAACGACCCGATCGCCCGGTTCATCGAGCGAGTTGTTGCCGATG
>Ga0209091_10003994_pt1 | contig 11638 bp, 26 predicted proteins | sample ArcticOcean_MG_C_6_FD_187438 | JGI IMG/M metagenome (GOLD analysis project Ga0209091, IMG submission 187438) | Marine microbial communities from western Arctic Ocean - ArcticOcean_MG_CB8_128 (SPAdes) (version 2) | ecosystem: Environmental > Aquatic > Marine > Oceanic | place: Arctic Ocean...
AGGAGTTTAGTAAAAAGGCTTTAGCTTGGGATACTATGTATGAAGAGCATCAACCAAATGATGAAGATGAAGATACTCAGGCAGATTATGACCTGCGTGAAAAGATGGAAACCTATTTAGGGAGTTGCAAACATGAGTAGAGATACATTTGAAGCTAAGGGTGAAGAGTGTCACCTAACAAGTGACCAAGTAGATGCTATTACTCACGCATGGTTAGATTTGTGTGCTAGTAAAGAACATTTTGAGGGCGATGACGAGTTCGTAGGCGTTGGAGTAGACGAATTAGCAACAGCCTGTACAGATAGCATCGAAGAACTAGAAACGGCGTTTCCCTTTCTGCTTCGCTGCTCGTCCATCGGAAATCCCTTTATCGGTCTTGGAGGAGTTAAAGATGAGTAGAGTAATTAAGGCAGTATTATCATTTGGGATTGGCTCAAAGGGGTTTGGGGTTACTGTATATCCAAACAGTTACGATATACCAGACTCATCAAGCGATATTTCCATATCAAGGAAACAGGCAGATACAATCCGTGAAGTTCAAGAAGTAATGTCTAAGTATAGGGAGTTAGAGAATGAGTGATCTAATTGCTCAAATTGATGTTGAGATAGAAGCCTGTGAGCGAGCTATTAGAAACTCTTACTCCACTATGGAGGTAGAGAAACTAACAGCGATAGTACAAGACTTAATAAAGAAGAGGTTTGCAGCTTGCAATTTAAAGGAGAATGAAAATGAGTAATAGCAAAATAACAACATTATACAAGGGCGAATTTGTAATGGTTGACATGGTTGATGAAACCATTGAGCTAACAGTCGAGGACAATGTGTACAGTCGCTCAGAATCCCTAGAGCTATTAGAAGAGCTACGAAACGCTTGTAGTGTAAGTAGAATTGCAGACAATATGATTCCTCCCAAAAAGGAGTGGTGAAAATGAATAATTTAAAAATGCTAGAGATGGCATTAAACGCATTAAAACAATGCACTAGTAATGAATGGGTGGACAATGAAATGGGTCAGAGATATAATATTGAAGCTGCTCTATCTAAGATAAAGAAGTCAAGAATCGAGACTTACTCAGAGCAAATGCAGAATGAGCTAGAACCTATAGCGGAACCTACTGACGTTAAAGCTAAACTGTCTGGTGATTACATTATAGAAGGTGGCATAATAACTCACATCGGTGGAGTAGCTGTTGACTGGACTTTTCATACAACGGATGATGATTGCGAGTTTGAAGATGGTTAAATGGAAACCGTGTCCTCTTTGTGGAGAAATAGTTGACGAGTTTGAGCAAAAGTGTAGCGAGTGTGGCTATAATAAGGTGTGGGAAAAAGATAAGGAAAACAAGGATGAGTAATAATTGGAACAGAGATTGGAACAGAACAAACTATACAGACAAAAATAGCAAGGGTCAGGGTAGGCTCAAGCGAGAGACGCAGATGGCATCTATAGGGGTTTACTTCTTTTTTGCTGTCTTGGTTATAACCTTTACCTTAGCGTTAATCCGATGAACTGTCTTGCTGTTATTATATATGATGGAATAAAAGAGGTAACTCTATGAGTAACGATAGGCCAGACAATAAAGAACGTAAGTGTTCACACTGCAATGATTCAGGCATGGTCGAGCGATACAATAAAGATGGAGATGTCACCAGTACTCCATGTCCTAAATGTACAGACGTAATGTCTCATATTAGAAACTGGGATTGGAAGGGGCAGATGTTCGATGGGTAAAATAGAAAAATACGACCTAAAGTTTTATGGCAAAGCTACGATATATTTCTTTCTATCATTAGCAACAGGCTTAATATGTAGTAGAGGATGTCTATAATGGAAAGAGAAAAAGTGTTAGTATATAAATCAAGATTCAAATGGATTTTTATATCTGGATTCATTTGCGGAACTGTATTAGGAACAGGTATTATATATATATGGAGATTATAATGAAGAAGTTTTTACTAATGTTACCAATCCTATTTGCCCTTACTACAGAAGCAAAGGCAGAAGTTGAATTCAGGATAATTCCAGTGCAAGAGATCGCAAAGAGCGCAGGAGTATTTGTTCTAGATACTGGGAAAAAGGTCTGTGAAGGAGCTACTACAACTATCTTTGGTCTAGGAGAAATCCTAACAGCACCATTTCGGGCTAAGACCTACAAACCCAAGACAAGACTGTATTACTTTCAAAGACCTCGATTAGAGGTAGACTATGACGCTGGCAGACTGTATAGAGCTAACCATTACTGGAGAGATTAGCCATGAACCCAATTGAAAAGGCTTATGCTGAAGGGTGGGTAGATAGACATTCTATTGAAGATCAGCTAGAAGAAACTGTTCACGTTGCAGTAGAGAAGGATTGGCTCAAGAGCAACTCCTCTGCGTTCCTAGACTCTGTAGAGAGAAAATGGGAATGGAGATACGAAGAACAGCTTTCACTGATTAGAACGCTCGAAGCAAACGCTATTAAGCTAAGAAAAGAAATACGAACTTTAAAAAAATAGAAATACATTTCTATAAACAGAGGAGAATAAAAGGGAAAGGTGTTGCAAATTATTATACTGTATGATATAATCAATAGTAACACAATATAAGGAAAACAAAGATGCAATACAAAAATACTTGCTGTGGATATATTACCAATAACACTACTAGTAATTGTCCTGCTTGTGGTTGTGCAAATCCAACATCAGAAGAGGTCGATAAAGAGGATAGGGTTTTACTTAATGTTCCAAACTTCTCTGGAGATAAGTCTCACGAAACCCGTCCGTGGGGTTCTTTCCGTGTTTTGCTGGATGAGCCAGAGATAAAGGTAAAAAGAATCACGGTCAAGAAAGGCCAGCGACTCAGCTTACAACTCCACACCAAGAGGGATGAGCTATGGAGTGTAATATCTGGATACGGAACTATGCAGGTTGGCAATAAGTCTTGGGATATAAGTAAAGGTAGCGTTGTTAAAATTAATAGGTACGATGCTCACAGAGTTAAGTCTGATGGGTTTCACGATTTGGTTTTTGTTGAAATTCAAACAGGCAAGTGTCAAGAGGACGATATTATTAGAATTGAAGACGATTATAATAGATTGGAGAGTTAAGTATGGCATTTAACAAGAAGACACTAAATATACATAGCGTTGGAACAGAGGTATCACTCACAGAGGGCATTAATGCAAAAATTATGTCAGTATCTATCCACCAAAATGACGTTGTTCAATATGAGTGCGTATGGTGGAGTGGTGACACTAGAACGAGAGACATGTTTAGCGAGGACGACTTCATTAGTACCGGCAAGAAGGTTGCTCCCACAAAGATTGGATTCAGTTCAAGCTAAAGTATATCAACCGTCTCAGCGACCGTCTCACCTTATCATTCAAGACTTGATCCAGCGTGGGTCATTTAACATATAGGATATATTATGGTTATAAGTTATATTTTTGATGTAGATGGAACTTTAACTCCCGCTAGAGAATCAATGGAAAAGGAATTTCATGATAGCTTTATATCTTGGGTTGAATCTCAATCAGAACTTGGTAATAATGTTTACCTAGTTACAGGCTCCGATAAAGAAAAAACTGTTGAACAAGTAGGTCTTAAGATATATAACTTAGTCGATGGTGTCTATCAGAACTGTGGTAACGAGCTTTACAAAAAGGGGCAGTTGTGCAAGAGTAACAAGTGGAGCCTACCCAAGAAGATAGAGGTAAAAATTGACAAACTATTACAGTCCAGCGAGTGGTACGGTAAAAGTAGTGGCAATAAAGAGGCTAGGGTTGGAATGTTAAACATCTCAACCATTGGTAGGGATTGCTCAGTAGAAGATAGAGCCAAGTACTACCAGTGGGACAGAGAGAACGGAGAGAGGCGAAGAATAGCGAACGAGCTAAACGTAACCTTCCCCTCCATTGAAGCTGTCGTAGGTGGGGAAATCAGTATTGATATATATCCTAAAGGTAGAGACAAGTCTCAGATTTTGAGTGATATGATTGGTGATACTATTTTCTTTGGAGACAAGTGCTATAGAGGAGGTAATGACTATAGTATATCTTGCCGAGCCACTGAGACATACCATGTCGCAGACTGGGAACAGACAAGCGATATACTGGCAGTATTAAACAAACTTGACGAGCTTGACAAGGAGGACAATCTATGCGAGTTGTAGTAATTTCTGGGTTCTTTAACCCAATACATTGTGGACATATAGACTACATTAGAGCAGCGGCTTCTCTCGGTGACAAGCTAGTAGTTATTGTTAATAACGACGAACAGGTTAGACTAAAAGGTACTGTTCCTTTTATGAGCGAGGAAGATCGCCTAAAGATTGTATCTAACATCAAGGGTGTTGATTCTGCTGTTATTTCTGTAGATGAAGACGGAACTGTTTGTGAGTCCGTAAGGGCAGAATATTACAGGCATTATAACGATTACTTTTTCACCAGTATGGTTTTTGCGAATGGTGGAGATAGAAAAGAGGGCGGGATTCCAGAGAGCGTTTTAGAGGGAGAGATTGGAGTTGGCATGATATATAATGTCGGTGGAGAAAAAACAGAATCCTCAAGCGACCTAATCTCTAGAGCGAAAGATATTTAATCATGGAAAAACCAAACATAAAGATAGAAGACCGCTATGAGTCTAGACTATACATGGGTAGCGAAACATTTTTTAATGATGAAAAGTTTAGCCAAGAAGAAGTAGAAGACTTCATAGCGACAGTACAGGATAGCTATGATATTATAATCCCTGTTAGAGTTACTCCTATAACTTTTGTTTCTGGTAGTAAATACAAAGAGTCTGGATGGGAGGTATCAGCTATTAATTATCCCAAAGTTGAGGCCACACCTTCTATTATTGATAGCTTCATGAAGTATTTAGCAGAGAAGCTATTGGATAAATTTAATCAGCACACGATATGTGTTATGGATTCCGAGTTTGTTACCATGCTAAGAGGAGCTAAGTACTATGGCAAAGAAGAAAAGGTTCGTGGAAAAAGCTGTTGAGGATAAAGAGATGGCAGAACTCAGAATACATAATAAAATAATAGATGAAAAAGAAAAAGAACTCAAGATAAAACATCAAGAGATGTGGAAAAAGAAAAAAAAGAACCGTCGAGGATTCAATGAAAGATAAGAAAATATTTTGTATATATGTCCACAGTAACCATACATGGCAGGCTTGGATATATATCTATGGAGAACTAGTTGAAAAGCTAACTGATTTCAAAAACAAAGAGGAGACTGCTTCAGCAGTGAATCAATGGAAAGAAAAAAGAGGTATACAGAATGGGAATTCGTGAAAGGCTTAGTGACCATCATGGCAGCGACTTGCTTTTTGCCGATGATTATGATTCTTGTATTGTTGGGGTTTCTGTGGGCTGCCATTCAGGAAGGGTTGTCTACGATATTCAAGCTATGGTCGAAGTGTGCATGAAGAATCTAGAATCAACAGATCAAGAGGCTTGGGAATGGTTGGAGTTCAATACGTTCCACGCATATGTTGGGGAAAATACTCCAATTTTTGTTGATTCAGATAAAGACCTGTAGCTATTCTGCCGAAAACTATATTTAGGGCTTGAAAAAGCGAGACTATATGTTATGATTATGGCATACACAGAATTATTACTTTTACATTTGGAGAAACGATATGGCTCTTCCTAAAGAGATTGATTGCATTAATTGCAAAGTAAGTACGTCTAACTATTATATTATCAAGACGAACAAGGGCGATCTTTTTAGATGCAAACCCTGCTACGAAGCAAACTTTATGCGTAATCAAAGAGATGAGTATTCAAACTATAACGACACTCTACAGCAGGCAAAGAAACCATGAAGCGAAAGCAAGACCTTATCCCCTTTGACCATTTAAACTGGATAGAAACCGAGCAGGAATGGTGCTTACTATCTGAAGATGATGTGTCTGAGTTAATAGAAATAGCAGCAGAAAATGGCTACAAAGACATTGACTCTGTTATGAAAATAACACGATGGGCAGAGGAAGCTAAGTGCGGAGAAATCCTATACAAATTACTATGCAGAAGACAAGTTAAATTAAAGATAAAAGAAGATGAAATCTACCTCAGAAAAGCGTAAGCCACCCCAAAAGCAATGCCCTAAATGTGACACTTCTTGCCACGCTAGGTCTTCTAGCTGTGAGTGTGGTCACATATTCTACAAAAAGAAACGAGCAATCATAGACGACTGGACTACACTCGCTCACGGCGATGCAATTAAATCCATAAAGGGTCATGGAAGCTACTGGGTTGATATTGAAACCGAAGAGAAGGTTTACATGGGTGTTTATGGAAAGCTAATCGTTAAGAGTGTCCGTAAGGACGGAGTGATGGCTTACAGGGTACACAAAGGCCTGAAGTCCAGCTTCTCTGAGTTTTTATACATGGGAAATCCAAAGAGATGGAAGATGCTAGATAGTTACCACATCCGGCCACATAAATTAATTTGGGATAAAAAGAGAAAAAGAAGGTGACAAAACATGGCCGCTTGGCTATAATATAATGTAAGTTGTTTTTTAAATTTAATTGGAGGTTAGTTATGATTGATTGGAGTTCTGTTCTATCGAACAAGACAAAAGTTCGTGCCGTTAAAAAGTTTGCATCTGGTGGTGCTGGTGGCGAGCTTGCCAAAAGTTTTGCAAGCACTGAAACAAGTAGTGAAGTACGTTCACTGCTTCGTACACACGGAGTTACTTATGGTCGTCGCCTTGCTCGAAAAGCATTGAAGCGACGAGGTTATTAATTTTTTTAGGGAGTATCACGATGAATAATTTTGTAACATTTGAGGGTAATCTTACCAAAGACCCTGAGTTCAAAACTATCAAAGAAGATAGAGAGTTGGCCGTATTTCGTATGGCTATCAATGAGCGAGTAAGCAAAGACTATGAAGAGACTTTGTATATTGATGTAAACGCTTGGGGGTATCAGGCGAGCTATTGCAAGAATGTAGAATTTGCAAAGGGCGACAGAGTAAGTGTTCGAGGTCGTATCCAAGATCGTTCTTGGACAGACACAGAAGGAAACAAACGATTTTCAATGGTCGTTGTCCCTTCTAACATTTCAAAGATTGTACGTCCTCCTCGAACGGCTAGAACCGAAATGCCAGAAACGGCTAAGTCCGAAATGTCAGAAACGGCAGAGGTTACTGAGGTCTTTTAGTTCTCAATATAGATTCCTGTTGGGGATGGGTTTCATCCCCTTCAGGTTTTTACAAAATAGATATAATGAATAAACAAAGAATATATACTAGGTTAGAAATAATTAATGATTCACTGCATGATCTTGAATGTAGGATAGAATCTTTATTCACTGAACGAGACAAAAGAGAGCTAGAAAAGAAACGCTCTAAGCTAATCAGAGAACGTAACAAGCTAAAGAAAAGGCTCTATACAACTAATGAATAATAAACAAAAAGACAGAAAGAAAAAAGCTCGCCTAGCTCAATCAAAGAAAAGAGTATTAGCAAAAAGAAAATCCATTCGAGAAGAAGAAAAACAGAAGAAAGAGATATGGCTCATAAATAGAGGTAGCGAGAAAGAGATTAATCGCATGATGGGAACTACCTATCGAAAACCAAAAGAAAATTCAGAAAATATTTAAGTTTATCACTTGCAATTGGCGATAAGTATTATATAATAAACATATCGTTACGGGTTACTACACGTTTTAGGAGATTTAAAGATGAAATTGCATACGTCACAAAACACTATTGAAAAGTCATCCAGCTTTCAAACATCTAACTTTAAGATAGATGCCACAGCTAAGGCTTTCGCTATCCTTTCGGATAGTCTATACTCAAATAAGATCAAGGCAGTTGTTCGTGAAATCTCGACCAATGCTTACGATGCTCATGTAGCAGCAGGCTGTCCAGATAAGCCCTTCTACGTCCAGATTCCTACGAAACTAGACACTACATTTGCGGTTCGTGATTACGGCACTGGGTTGAGTCACGACGACTGCTTTGGTTTATATACTACCTATTTCCGCAGCGATAAAACAGACAGTAATAAAGCTGTTGGCTGCTTGGGTCTTGGTAGCAAGTCTCCGTTCGCCTACACCGACCAGTTCTTGGTTGAGTCATTCTATAACGGTACTCACTATATATTTAGCTCTTATAAGGGCGATACCGGCGAGCCAGTATTTTCTATGCTGGACGAAAAACCTACAGACGAACCAAACGGTATGCGTATTAGCATGTCTGTTGACCCAGAAGATTCTGGTGAATTCAAAGAAGAGGCACAAGCCATCTATCAATCTTTTGATATGAGGCCTGACACCTCTGTACAACTTGACTTTGAAGACAACGAGGTTCTAGTAGAGAGTTCTAACTGGAAGATATATAAGTCAGGATGGAAAAATACTGTTGTTATGGGGCAAGTGTCCTACCCAATAGACACCGATCAGTTTGAATATGGTACAGATGCCTACAAACTGTTAGATGGTTGTAATGGTTTTGAAATCAAGGTTGATATTGGCGACTTAGATATAACACCATCTAGGGAATCTTTATCTTATAACGATAGAACTAAAAAGAATATACTTTCTATGGTTACCGATGCTCTGTCTGAGTTGTCAACCATTGTCGAAAATTCTATCATTGAGTGTGCAACAATCTGGGATGCTAGACTTAAATTTATCAGCATGTTTAAAAAGCTAGATAGAATATCCTCTGTATCATCAAGCCTCAACAAGATTGATACTTGGAATGACATCAAGCTGTTCGATAAAGAGGAGTTGGGGTATAACAGGTTTTCAGTCCATACAGGCATTAAAAATCTGGTAGAATTCCAGAAAAGCAAATGGAGAGAGAGCATCAGTCGGAAAGAAACTGAATATGTTTTCTTGGGCGATCCAGCAGGCGTTAGTATTATTTACCAAGATACCAATAGAGGTGCTGTTGGTCGTGTAAGACATCACCTACTTGAGCAAGGTAAAGGATATGCTTATCTAATCCGTACAGAAAAGGAGCTTGGTGCTTTCATAGAAAACTCTGGATGTCCTAGAGAATTTATCGTAAATTCATCAGACCTTCCTGCTCCACCTAAAAAGGTTTCCAGTTATCGTTCATCTTATGGTGGTGCAGCCTCACCTGCTATTCGTCTTGATAAAAACGAGGGTGATTCCGCATTAAGCAAGAGATGGGTTACTAGGGAAACAAAAGTTAGCGTAAAAGAAGAAGATGCTTTTTACCTGACTAAGGTTCGTGATTATGTTTCTATGGATACAGACAACCCTTATGCTAATACCCTTCACATAGACTCAATCAAATCGGTACTAAATGCCCTAGAGGATTGCGGTTATGATATGAGTGAGCTTCATGCTAAGGTATTTGTTGTCACTCCTTCTACGGCGAAGTCTATGAAGCTAGAAGATCGAGACAACTGGGCTAACGGAGTTACATATATAAGAGAAGCAGTACTGTACACTCTTCGTGTGAACCGAAAGAATTTCATCAATATGAAAAGTTCACTTTTCGATAAATGGAGAGTTGGCAATGGGGATAATAAGCACTCGATGAGCGTTCATTGTCTAACTGGAATCTCAGAAGAGACTACAACCCAAAACGCTTTTAGTGATTTTGCTGAAACGTATAAAGTAACAGATCGTTCTTTATACAACAATCTGAAGACGTTAAAATCATTTGCCATAAGTCTTGATGTATGGAAAGATTTTAAGGAAAGTATTTCAAGCGAAGAGGTTGATATTGACGAAATATATGATACAATGATTGAGAAGTATCCGATGATTAGTTTACTCGGTTATACTTCCGAAGAGAATCATAAAACTATAGCTAACTATATTGATGGAATGGAGAATTAAGATGAAGTATATTATTAGTAATTCAGGTGTGGTAAATGCAATCGCAGGTGGTCAGGCATATACCTTTGATAAGAATCACCATAACTATAGCTCTCTAGTTCGTCACCTTAAGAGTGACAACGTAGAACACTTTGAGGCGGCTTATGATATAGCTGCTTCTGTTGAGCATTTTTGTGATGGTTATGTACATATTAAAAATGGTACGCTTAACTGGAATGGAATCCCGATGCCAGAGCTTTTTTCTGACCGTATTATGCAAATGCGTAAAGAGGGTTTTGAATTTGAGCCTATGCTTAACTTCCTAAACAATCTGAACGAGAACCCTTCTGATAAGGCTATCGTGGAGTTGTTTGACTTCATGCAGCACAAACATCTTCCGATCACAGATGATGGTAACTTCTTGGCTTATAAGGCCGTTAAAGAAGATTTTACAGACATCTATACAGGTAATCTTGATAATAATGTTGGATCAACAGTGTCGGTAGATCGGTCGTCTGTGGACTCCAATCGAGATAAAGGTTGTGGTCATGGTCTACATGTTGGTTCTATTGATTATGTTACCAGCTACGGTGGAATTGATCTTGATAATAAGGATGATAACAATGGTGGAAACCAAATTGTCGTCTGTAAGGTCAACCCAAGAGATGTTGTGAGCGTTCCTACATGCTCCCGTTATCAAAAGCTGCGTTGCTGCCAGTATGAAGTAGTAGCGATCTTTGATGATGTCTTTGACAAGTCGGTCGAAGTGTTTAGCAGTAAGAAGGATGACGTTCGTGTTGTGCAATACAACGATGCTTGGCGAGAAGATGTCAGAGCTAGGCTTGAACGTCTATCTACGGTCTTGAGCAAACAGACAGTAGGAGCTTAGTATGAAGTGTATCGTTACAGGTGGCGCAGGTTTTATAGGTAGTCATATTGTTGACAGGCTGATTGAGGATGGTAACGAGGTAATCTCGTTGGACAATGAGTCGGCCAGTTCTAATGAAGAATTTTATTGGAACCAAAAGGCTCACAAGGCTGTTCTAGACATATGTGATTATGATAAGATCGAACCTCTTTTTAAAGATGTTGATTGCGTCTTCCACTTGGCGGCAGAGGCGAGAATACAGCCAGCCATTAAGAATCCCCAAAGAGCCGTTTTAACCAACGTCTTGGGAACCTGTAACGTGCTTCAGGCTAGTAGGGAGAACGGCGTAGGTAGAGTTCTATACTCTTCTACGTCCTCTGCTTACGGTCTTTCTAATACCCCTCCTCTCTCTGAAGATATGCCAAATGATTGTCTGAACCCGTACTCCGTAACAAAGGTGTCCGGCGAAGGCTTATGTAATATGTATAACAAACTCTATGGACTCAAGACTTTAATATTCAGATACTTTAATGTATATGGAGAGCGTCAGCCAATCAAGGGTCAGTACGCGCCTGTTGTGGGTATCTTCTTGAGGCAGTTTGATGCTAGAGAACCATTGACTATTGTTGGAGACGGCCTACAGAGAAGAGACTTTACTTATGTTCAAGATGTTGTAGAGGCAAATATCTTAGCATCAGAAACAGATAGTGATGATATTTTTGGACAGACCATTAATATTGGCGTTGGGCGAAACCACAGCATACTTGACATAGCCAAGATGATTGGATATAATTTTAAACATCTGCCTGAGAGGTTAGGAGAAGCTAGAATAACTTTAGCAAATATAGACAAGGCCAGAGAGCTTCTTGGGTGGAAGCCTGAAGTAGGGATTGAGGACTGGATAGGATTACAAAAATTGTCGGGACTCACTATGTCCCCTAAAGAATGGATGAAACAGTTATGAATGTAGGACA
>Ga0209091_10003998_pt1 | contig 11630 bp, 8 predicted proteins | sample ArcticOcean_MG_C_6_FD_187438 | JGI IMG/M metagenome (GOLD analysis project Ga0209091, IMG submission 187438) | Marine microbial communities from western Arctic Ocean - ArcticOcean_MG_CB8_128 (SPAdes) (version 2) | ecosystem: Environmental > Aquatic > Marine > Oceanic | place: Arctic Ocean...
TGATTAATTTTTCGGGGCGGGATGACTTGGCGAGCTTGCCGATGCTATCCATTCGTGGAAAGTTCGGAAGACGCCGTAGTTTCCACACCCACTCACACACGGGAAGACAATTCCTCATCGTGACATAGTCCCTTTGGAGCCATTATAATCTTATGAAACCTTCGCTCTCCGCTGCTCTGCGCGAGGTTTTCACCTTCGCATCTTCCGAAGAACGCCCCAGCCAAAGCCCTGCTCGCGCACATCATCACGGAACAAACCAGCGTGCCGCAAAAATGGATCTCGCAAACCCTTCACATGGGCAGTGCCCCCCCTATGTGAGCAAATTGGCGAAGGAGTTGAAGCTAGCCATGCCAAGCAGCAAAGAATGGCGAGATGTGAAACAGAGAATTATAAGATTTATCACCTGACCCCCTTTTTTTCCCAATTCCAAAAAAACAACTGGACTACCTCGCCACAGCAGAGGTGTTGGGAGTCTATATGGAGTCTATAGGAGGGTCGTAATATTGCAAAACCCATATGAAATAATGGATATCGAGGCTTACCTTTCTATTAGTCTGTCTTTTTTTTCGTATGCTCGATCGCCGCCATAGCCAGCTGCAAGTCGTACCTTTTTATTAGTCTGTCTTTTTTTATCTGTGTGTCTGTTGAGCTTGCCTGCTCTCCAATGGACAAAGACATTCCGTTCTTCTCCGGAGCCCCGGCTTTGATTCTCACCCGACAAAATCGGCACCGGTCATTCGACCGGTTTCTTTTGGAACGGAGACTTCGGGTGAGTGCCTTTTTTGATGTAGGATTCGTAGTTTCTGCCGCAGTTTTCATAAATGCAGAAGCTCAGGTTTCCCAAGCAGACTGTGGTAAACATCTCGAACTGGGCCGTATAGGAAACCTCTGTACTGATTTCTCCCTTCGCCGGAATTACCGCCGATTTCGAATTCTCGGTAAAACCGGTGAAACCCCGCGGAAGCCATGCCTTATCATGATTGATGAAGAGGAGCGATTCCTTCCAGAGAATCTTATCATCGGATGTTCTCAACGCGTCCAGCGTGATCGGTTCATCCGATTCATTGATTATGGTGACCTTGTACACGAGGGAGGACATTCCCTCTTCCTTGAGCTTCATGACCCGGTCAACGACCATTTTCAACCGTGCGTCGGCTAGAAAGGCGGGACGATCGGACCCGGAGCACTTGTTTTCGACGGTGGATTTTCCGATGTACTTTTCCTTAACGGCCGCCCACGGGCTCGTGATGCTTCCGTTGTTTTTCACGCTCCATCCAATGGGAAGCTTTGCCGCCGTCTTCGCCTGTTGTAGGGCTTCCGCTGTGCCGGGGAACATTTTTCCGGGTTTGTATCCGCTCTTACTCTTTAAAAAAGGGTTATAGGATTGATCGAGACAAAGGACGACATCCTTCATGGTATTCCTGAATTTAGTTGCCTGGTCTTTCTCGGAGCCGAGCCACCCGCCGATTTTAAGATCCATTTCCCTACCATCCAGGGCTTTCCCCCGGTACGTTTTCATCACCAGGATTTTGAGCGGGGTGCTCGTATGTTCTGTCCTGCCCGATTGGCTGTTACCCACTTCTATGACTCTTGCACGGATCAGGGTGGCACTCATTGCCATGGCTTCCGGAATCTCCGGCGCATCCTTCTCCTCCGCCGAAATCGGAAAAGAAGCCATGGCTAGGAATACGAGGGCCAGAATATTATTTTTTTCAATCATATACTTGGGGTGTGACGATTGAGTGGTTGATCTGCGGGCCGCGCTTATCGTCCTGCTGGGTTCCCCACTCGCGGAGCTTTGCGAGACCCTGGCCGGTGATTCCTGTTCCGCTTATGCCTATGATCTGCATCTTGCTGGTCATCGGACCACGCAGCTGTTCCAGGGCCTTGTCCGTGATGCCGGTATTATCGTCCAGGTGGAGCTGGAAAAGAGTCGTCATGTGCGACAGGTTCTCCAATCCCTTGTCCGTTATCCTGTTACCATGAAGATGGATATGGGTCAGGTTCTGGAATTCCTTCAGTTTCACCATGTCGTCGTCCGTAACACCGCAATTGCTCAGCATTAGAGTCTTGGCATCCGTATTCTTCAGCTTGTCCCCTATTTTCCCCTGCGGCCGGCCGCCTCCTCTGCCATCTATAAATACGTATTCCGCGATCTTCGCTTCTTTATTAATTGAAAAACTGCCGGTGTACGGTTCTTTGTGGAGCTGCGCCGACCTGTGCGTACAGCGTTTGACAATCTTTACACTGAATATGGCTTTTTCCTTGTCTGTTCTAAAAAGAACCTTCCCCACCGAACAGCCCGTCGAACCTTTGACGACTACCAGGTCCTCCTTCGCAAACTCCACCGGGGCTTTCTTGCCGCCCAGCCTCTTATATGCCGCCTCGCTTCTGATTCGATGCAGCTCGGGATGCTGACGCCCGAACCTCGGGGCCACGCCCAGGTTCAGCTTGTCCGTCAACTCCACTTCTTTTACAACGGCATCCAACGATGCCTTCTCCGATGCCTTCTCCGGGTGCTCTGCTGCCCATAACGTTACAGATCCAGCGATGAATGCAGTGATGAGAAGTGTGGCGGATGTAAGGTGTATTCTATTCATGGTCTTTCCTTTGGTTTGTGTCCGAGATGCTGTCCTCATTTCATAATAAGATGAGGACTGATAGTCATTTTGTTTTTTATTGCTAGGAATTTGCTTTTTGCGGGGTGTCCCTGAGGACGTTGCTGTTTTTATTGATTGGTTGATTTGCATAATGTAGTGACTTGGGTTGGTTCTATTTTTTATTTGTTAGCGCGCTTCCTAGATCGATCCACCGGAACAAATCGCGAACTGGCACGCACCCTGCCCCCCCCCCCAGAACCTGTCTATATTTTTCCATCTTGACACTTGGCCCCATTGGGACAATGTTGACTTCATAGATCCCATCACCATTCTTTCCGGTGAGGAACAGGTTGCCGTGCATCTACGTGAGGAGCTGCTGCGGGGAGGATTGAGCGGCAAGATGCCTGGGGTGAACCCGCTGTTGGCAGAACTGGGGGTCGGCCACAAGACGGTGAATGCCGGGATTATATACCTATTAGTCTGTCTTTTTTATCGGTTGTATATGGAGTCTATAGGGAGTCTATAGGAGGGTCGTAATATTGCAAAACCCATATGAAATTATACTAGCTACTTGCTACTAAAAGAGGCTTTCATGGGCTGATAAGGGGGTTGATAAGTTTCATTATGTAGGAACTATGACTTCGCAAAGGATAGAGCAACTCCAATTTCAACAACTGGCAAAGGCTTACCAAAGCTCCTATTTTTTTCTTACTTTTTCCTATCACTGCGTCGACGTGGGAATGGGTCATTCGGTGGTAGATTTTCTGGATCAAGCTTTGTTTGAATGACCAGCTTTTTTAGGCGTTTTTTCATCTCATCGAGAACGTTTTTATACTCGGGATTAGCCACCTGATTTTGCATCTCAGCAGGGTCTGTTTTTAGGTCGAGCAATTCCCATCCGTTGGCCTGAGGTGTATGGATGAGTTTGTAGCGATCGGTTCGAATTCCGTAATGTGCCGGTCTTGCCCAGTAGGCATAAAACACCTCATCTCGCCAGTCGGCAGGCTTTTCTCCTTTAAGCAGAGGCATGAGCGAGCGCCCCTGCATCGCATCCGGGACGGGAGCATCGGCAGCATCGAGCATGGTTGCGGGGAAATCAATATTCATGCACAGGGCATCGGACTTCGTGCCTGGTTTGACAACGCCCGGCAAGCGGACCAGCAAAGGCATCGCCATCGAAACATCATACATCAAACGCTTGTCATAAAAGCCATGCTGACCAAGCCAGTACCCTTGGTCGCCGGTGTAAATGACCAGGGTATTTTCGGCTAGACCGTTCTTATCCAGATAATCCAACACCCTGCCGACATTTTCATCCAGTGCCCGCACACAGCGTATATACCGTTTCACGAGATGCTGATAAGACACGCGTTTGATCTCCTTGTCTGACAAACCCGTGGCATCAATGGGATCGAGTGAGCCAAGTTCATCATTGCCACGTTGATGTTCTCTTTTGATATACGTCGGATAAGTCTGGGAGTCTTGTGGGCCTAGCAGCCTGGTCAAATAAGCCTTTTTCAACGGCTGACCCGAGGCATCGACATTTTCGTATAAGGTCGCGGGTTCCGGAATGGTTTCATCGGCATAAAGTGCATCGTAACGCTTGGGACATTCGAATGCTGAATGCACCGCTTTAAAATGCAGGCTCATCATAAAGGGCTTGGTTTTGTCCCGTTTCTGATCGAGCCACTTGAGCGCAATATCCGTAAAAACATCCGCCGAGTAACCTTTGGGAGTGAGGTTTTCTGAACCGATCAGTTTGGGATTGAAATACGTCCCCTGGTCGAGCACCCGGACATGGTAATCATAGCCTTCGGGTTCATTCATCAAATGCCATTTACCGACCAGTGCCGTTGCATATCCGGCCTTTTGCAGTTCCTTGGTGAACATCGGCGCACCGGGGCGCAACTTACCTCGCAGCTTGGTAACTCCATTGGTGTGACTATATTGCCCAGTCAGGATCGATGCCCTTGACGGACTGCAGATGGAGTTATTGCAGAAGGTGTTAGTGAACAGCATACCCTCCTTCGCGAGCCGATCAATGTTCGGCGTTTTACAGTAATCTTTGAGCCATGATCCATAGGCCGAAATCCCTTCACGCGTATGGTCATCGGCCATGATAAAGAGAATATTCGGACGTCCCGAAGACTCCGCCGCAAAACTGCTGCTGCAACAGAAAACTATCAGCAGATAGAGTAATCTTTTTTTCATCATTTTAACTTTCATATATTTTTTTATCTCATCGCATCTTTGATATAACATGATTGCTAGGAATTTGCTTTTTGGGTGGTGTCCCTGAGGACGCTGTTGGAGAGATCGGAGAGGGGGGAGAAAGGGGGGTGACCTTCGGGATAAGGCAGGTTGAAAAGGAAATGATTTTTCGTTTCTATTGAATTTCCGTTAACAGCTTTTCGGCCTTTTTCGCAGTCACAGTTCCCGGACAAAATTTAATGACTTTTTCACAAAGAGTTTTTATTTTATCTTTGGCAGGGTTGGCTTCTTTTAAGGATTTTTCAGCTTTTGAAAGATAAGTCGCTGCTTTTATTTCCAAGCGAACTTTTTTATTTTTCAAATACTGTCTGTAAAGGTTAACTGCTTTCGGGTACTTCTTTTGGCCGAAGGTCTTAATGAGATCTTTGGCAATATTGTTTGCTATAGGGTAATCTTTCTCTCCATGTGCTTTAAGCATGGCTCTTATTTTTGAATTCAGCTCTTTTTTTATAGAAGGGCGAAGTTGTAAAGAAACCTCTGACTGCTCGAGCTTAACTTCTTTTTCAAGGAAGTCAATTTTTGCGATTAACTGACCGGTTTTAGTCCAGAAGAGCAATTCTATTTCTTTAATTAAACCGGTTGTTTTTTCATCTTTTAAGCCCCAGGTCATGCTGAACTTGACTCGACCACTTTTCAGATCTTTCATTAAAGAGTCTACGGAATTGAATTTTGCCGCCATTTTACTCAAATCTAGGCCCAATTCAAAATCTTTACCTTCCGTTCCCGGACCTCCAAGTGGAACAGCACCAGATTTGTCATTAAATAATACTAGGGGTTCCCAGTTCACTTCACTGCCTTGCTTTCTCCCCTTCAAACTAAGCTTCAGCTTAAGGTTGTTTCTTTTAGGGTAAACAGCTTTCATTCTTAAGGTCACTCTTGGTTCCGCATATTTTGGGACGGCATATGCCATAAAAGGACCTCTGTCCCAAAACTTAGAGCGAGAAAGAAGACATCTGTAAAGGACGTATACTTTTCCTTGATCACCCCATCTTGTGCCCCAGCTATTGGCGACAATAAAAGCCCCGCGTTCATAATCGGCCAGAGTTATTTTTCCATCATTATTGATATCGACATTATTAGTGATTTTACCGTCTTTATTGATATCGAAACCAACTTGATCGTCATAGCCTACGACACACATAACGTGTCCGGCGTATTTCGAACCCCAATCAGCCAAGACTTTCTTACCTGCTTCATGCTGACCTTGGGGAATTTTATGAAGGGGACAGTGGTGGACATCAGTGCCGTCAATAGTCAGCATGCCGCCTTTGGAACCTTGAACAGTTCCGGCATGATTATATAACCATGCTTTGGCTTGGAGAAGTGACTCGGGAGAGTCAACTCTCATAAAACCATAACTGGCAATTTTACCTTTCATAGCATCATGCCAAATCTCATAGCCATTGGGCCAGTGGCCAATTTTAGCATGTCGACCACCATAGTTTTTTTCTGATGGTATGCCTATTTGATAAGCCGTTTCAAGACCGTGAATCATCTCTGTACCGTTATTTTTGCCATTATTAAAAAAGTTCCAGGAAAAATGAGAAGGCAGTCTATTCTCGGCAAGTTTTGCATCGGCCTTTCTCAACACATTCAATTCATATGTCAACATACCAGCTACAGTACCTTCTTGAGAACAGCTGTTATTTCTATGCTGGTGACTAATACCCGGCCATTCCTTATGCAAGCTGTTATCAACTTTTGATGGAAGTGATTTAATTAAACTCTTACTAAGTTTTTTAGTGAAATTTTTATAATGGTCCCCAAGCGTATAATCTTTTGCCTGCCAGGGCAAGCGAAAGTAAGGTAACTCACGGGGAGTTTTCTTTTTATTTGAGCTCTCAGCTGCAACTAAAGCTGACTGCTGCACAAAAGAAAAACAAACTAATATTAGCACCACTATTCTCATACTTGCCATACCTTTATTGATTACTAGGAATTTGCTTTTTGGGTGGTGTCCCTGAGGACGCTGTTGGAGAGATCGGAGAGGGGGGAGAGTTCCTTGTTATGGTCTTTGCTGTTTTCATATCGTCGGTTGGTTTTGATCATTTTGCGTTGGTGGATGGATTATTGGTTTCTAAGTTCAGATCACTTTGCGAGTTTTCCCTTCTTCGCCTCTTCGAAGGAAATCATCGGCTTGGCTCCCTTGCCGGACTCGACTGCTTTCACTGCCGCGTTCCAGCCCTTGCCCCAGCGGCCTCCCGACAACCACCCCAACAATTTTGGGTCAGCCTTGATCTCCTCGATCGTCTGCTTGGCATTGGCACCGTAGGCATTGAGAACGCTGTTGACCGCGATGGCCTTGAAGCTGCCCTTGCCGTCCTCGGTGCGCAACACTTCCAGGGCCCATTCCGGCCCCTCCTTGATGCCGAGGCGGGCCAGCAATTGGCCTCCGGGCAGCAGGGTCGAGCGCGGATTGCTGTAAGAATGGGAGGATGGAGCCCGATTGAGGAACAAGATTTTCACGTCATCAGCCGCTCTGGAAAAGTCCTTGGCCGGCATGTGCACCAGCAAGGTCATCGCAGCACCACGGGCCTGCTGGCGGGGATGCTGGGAGAGTTTGTGAACGGCTTTATAGAACAAGTCCTCGTCGGTCACCAGACCATCGGCGAATGGGTTCTCCGAAGTAATCACCAGAGATTTGGCTACACCATCGTTGATCAACCCAAAGGGATCCCCCGGCTTGTCCTTAAGGACCAGGCGCAGCATGTCATTGAAGTAGGCCTGCCCCTGCGGCTTGTGCCAGCAGAGCGCGTAGGCGGCGGCGGCCCGCACCTCGACATTTTCAGAAGAGTCACGCAGCACCTTGCCGATCATTTTGATGCGCGGCAGCGCCCATTCCGGAGGGCACCTGTATCCAAAAAATCCGATAGCACTTTCCTGCTCCAGGTCCGTGCCCTTGAGAATCATCTGCTCGATTTTTCGGAAAAAACTTCCCTTACGATCGCGCAGGGTCCACACCGCACCTCTGCGGACTTGCGGTGCCTCGTGGCCGAACATCGCCAGTAACTCGTCGATACTGAGCTTGGAGTAGTTGATCTGGCTGAGATCCATGCACTCCTTCACTTCAGCCCCCTTCGCCCACAGCGACTGCTCTGCCTTCTTGCCAGTGATAAACAACTGCTTGCGTGGCGTGCAGTAGTTGAGCAGCAGAGCTCCACTGGTACTGAGTGCTTTCTGATTGTTGCCGTCGTGGGTGAAGCGGTCGTCCCATGAGCGGTAGAGGGTGTAGAGCCAGCGCGAGCGTTTATGGTATTCGCTGGTCACCTCGGGGCCGGCGACATTTGCGCCCAGCGGCGACCACAGCACGTTGAAGAAGTGGGTGGCATGGCCGGTCTCGAGCCGGTCGTAGTCGGTGGCGACTTGGCGGGAGAAAAACTTCGCCGCCTTCTTGTCGCCCACAAATGACATCGCGATGGCTGCCGAGCCACTCATGCCGTTGTTGTTATAAGCACCATCGTAAGCTCTGCTCACACCGTAGGGGATGGTGCCCTTGCCGACAAAGGTGCTGTAAAACCCGCGGCACTTCTCGATTGCTCTCTGCAGATCGGGGTCCTTCACCCCGCAGGCTTGGGCCAGGGTCAGCCCCATGAAACAGGTCAGGCTGGGCTGGTTGATGTGGGCGTATCCGGGCAGTCGACCGCGCCGTTTTGGTGAAGTCATACGGTGGCCCCAGATGCCGGCGGCATCCTGACCCTTCGACAGAGCAATGGCGTAGGCCTCGATACCCGGCAGCACCGACTTGTCACCAGTCAGTAAATAATACTCGGAAAGTGCGATGAGTTCATAACCCCAATACCAGCCGACGTACCCCCCGTCCTTACCGCCATTGACGATATCCAGCATCCTGGCCCGATCCGGTTTCGCCCACTTTTGCTTGGGCAAGTTAGCTTTTACAAAATCGAGATACTTCTTCTCACCCGTGGCCATCAGGCCCATCCAACCAATGGCAAGGATGTCGCCCTGGAGTTGTTTTTCATCGGTGATCAATTGCTCGGCCACCGCCGTCACCAGGGCATCGGTCTTGGCGCAGTTGGCGGGGGCGGTGCGGCTGAAGTCGCCGAAAACTTTGAGCTTCAGCTCCGCCTTCTTGCCGCCCTTGAGTTCGAGTGTGAGCCGGCCCCGCATCGCCTTGCCCTCGGACTTGTCGATGGCGGCTGCTATTTCCCGACGCGGGTTGTTCTGAAATTTCGCACCATTCACCCCGATGATCACATCGCCCACCTTGACCTTGCCATCGGCGGGTGATCCTTTGTCGACCTTGGTCACTTTGATGTCCGTCTTGCTGTTGGCGCCAAACATGCCGGTCGGCCCCAACAGATGACTGGATGACTTGGCCTGCAGCAGGCCGGCACCGGCGATGAAGAACAGACTTAGGGGCAGGAGAATTTTTATCGGCGGGCTTAATTTCATAATTCGTTAGATTGTCTTGTTAGGTGGTTCACGCGAATCTATCCATTCGCGAATCCATAAGAAGCAGTCGAAGTCTCCACACCCACCCCCACACGGGAAGACAATTCTCCAGCGGAACATGGTCCCTTTGGAGCCATGATGATCTTATGAAACCTTCGCTCTCCGCTGCTCTGCGCGAGGTTTTTACCTTCGCATCTTCCGAAGAACGCCCCAGCCAAAGCCCTGCTTGCGCTCATCATCACGGAACAAACCAGCGTGCCGCAAAAATGGATCTCGCGAAAAGCATGAAGACAAACCACTGAGGCAGTCTGGCAAGTGAAATTTTGATATTTATGCACATTTTTTACTGGGTTGATTTCTGATGATCTCTGTTAGATCTGAGCCTGATTTTTGTAGGGCTTTTAAGTATTTTTCTTCGTCGTAAAGTTCTCCATTTTTCCAGTATTTTAAAATAATACGTTGCCACTTGTAGGCTAGCCCTCGAAGTATGATCTGATGTGTTTTACCTTTTGATTTTTGTTGCTCATAATAGGCTTTGGCCCATGTCGAATACTTGTAGCTTTGCCCTGCATATTCTACAAATGTCTGTCTAACAAATGTTGAGCAAGCGTAACGCTTATGAACAAAATGTGTCTTACCACTTTGCTTGGTGACTGGAGCAACTCCGCTCTGGCACTGGAGACCTTCTGCTTTCTCCCAACCTTCACTATGAAGTCCCATAAAGGCGGTGATTCGTGGCGATAGATGTTGTCCAGCTCCTGGGAATGATTCGATAATTTGGTGCTTATCACATTGCTTATGGGTTTCTTCGATAAGGTCATCTAGTCGCTGGATGTTTTTTTCTAAAGCTGCTAGTTGATCTATGTAAGCGATGGTCATGATGGAGTGAACTTCTATGATGACTTCATCCGAGCAAAGAGGGATCGCTGCTGGTATTATTTTTAGCCGTTTATCGATAGCTGTATTACTCCGGCAGTGATTCAAGTAGTAAAATTTCTTAATCGTCGAGAGTTGCGATTTTTGCAATTTCTGTAGGCTAGTCCACCTACGTAGAAAGGCGATAGAGATAGAGCTTGATAGCTGTCTACCTAGTAGTTCGATGGCTTGCGGGTAATATTCTTTAAGGTTTTGAGTGAGTCTGTTAGATAACGCTGTGCGTGCGTTAATGAGTTGTCGACGTTTCTCTGTAAGCATTGAAAGCTTTTGATAATTAGGTTCTAGAGCTTTCCAAGGAGTTAATTTCTCATGATGCTCGGAGATAAGTAGTGCTAGGTGTAGAGCATCCTTTTTGTCATCTTTTGAACGTGATAAATTGAAAGTTTCACGATAGCGTTTTAGAATAACAGGGTTAATGAGATAAAGAGTAAACTCTTCGTATTGTTTGAAAAAATGAGTGAGATTCTGACAAGGTTGCTCGATACAAATTGCTATAGATTCAGCGTTCTTAGAGTCTTTGAGTTTAAGTATTTCTGCACACCATGAAGTTAAGTCTCTTGGATTAGTAGATACGTTTAGTTGATTGATTATGTTGTTTTTCGTGTCGATTATACAGCTGTCTAAGCATTGATCTGAGCGGTCGATTCCAATGAATAATTGATGTTTCATAATATTTTTTTGTTAGGGTTAAATGACGCGAGCTAGATCTGCGACGGCTTTATAGATGTGTCTTCTTAGGTGACAACCACTGAGGAGTCGTTTATGATCAAGCTACGTCCTACTAGCTTGGCTGTTTGTCTGTATTCATTCGATGAATAAATATAATAGTCATAGCTAGTAGGTGCGTAACTAAAGATGTTAAATGAAAGTCATGTAGATGTGAATAAAAGGATTCGTTTTGAGCGAAGTTATTCACAATGCTCGCGAGGCGGCAGGGCCTTGAATAGCCCTTTGCTCGCATTGCTGAATAAGCTTCGGAATGACTATAAAATTATAAGGAAAGATCTTGCTTGTTGGTTTGTGGCTGGTAAGTTTGCTCTATGGCGAAGGCGAGGTTATTGGCACCGTGGGTTGAGGAGGAGCGGAGATCGGCTATTTATCACTGTGTTTCTAGGGTGGTGGATAGGAGATTTATCTTTGGGGATGTCGAGAGGGGACAGTTTGTGGCTTATCTGCGGATGTATGAGGCGTTTTGTGGGCTGAGGGTGTTGAGCTATTGTGTGATGAGTAATCACTTTCATATCCTCGTGGAGGTGCCTCCCAGGATGGATGAGAGCTTGAGCGATGAGGATTTGATGGAGCGCTTAAAGTTGATTTATAGTGACGATTATGTGGGAATGGTAGAGAAACAGTTGAGGGCGCTGGCGGAATCGACCACGGAGAAAGGGAAAGCGGCTCATGTGGAGCTGC
>Ga0209091_10004005_pt1 | contig 11623 bp, 8 predicted proteins | sample ArcticOcean_MG_C_6_FD_187438 | JGI IMG/M metagenome (GOLD analysis project Ga0209091, IMG submission 187438) | Marine microbial communities from western Arctic Ocean - ArcticOcean_MG_CB8_128 (SPAdes) (version 2) | ecosystem: Environmental > Aquatic > Marine > Oceanic | place: Arctic Ocean...
CTAGGAAAGTTAAAAAATAAAATTTTTTAAAAGCATAAAAGAAGAATATTTTTAAATTTCCTAATTGTTTTACCCCTAAACTTTAAGAATCTAGCTGAAACTGGTGCGATCCCCCCTCTGCTCCTTGCTGCCTGAAGAACTAAAGGTCATTGTGTAACAATAGCCGGAGATCGCCCCCGCTAAAATTATCTTCCAAACTTACTGGTTGCTGAGGAATTATTGTAAAGGTTATGGTTTAAGGTTTCTTATTGCCGCCCCATCCAACAACCTTACTGACCGCAAATTCTATTTAAGAGACATAGATTATTTTTCTTTTGAAAGCCAAGCTGACATTCTTCCACCAAGGGGAGCTTTTAGTTGATCAGAACAGTAGTCGACTATCTCGGATAGTTTTTGGAGGTCCACGTCGGTTTTATAGCCCATTTGATTAAGCATGTTAGCTAAATCTTCTGTAGCAAGGTTCCCCGCTGCGCCAGGAGCGAACGGACATCCGCCCAACCCTCCTATGCAGCTATCAAATTTTCTTATTCCTTCTGTAAGTGCTGCGCATACATTAGCCAATGCCATGGCCCGAGTGTCGTGAAAGTGTCCCGAGAGAATATTGTGGTCAAATTCATTAACACACTTCTTAAATAACGAACCCACGCTTGCCGGGTTCGCTGCTCCAATTGTATCAGCAAGAATAATTTCATCTGCGCCAGCGCTTAATAATTGATTGGCTATACTGAGAACGGTTGAGCTTTCAACCTTTCCTTCATAAGGGCATTCCCAAGCAACTGAAACATATGCTCTAGTTTTTAAATTCAAATTTTTAGCACTTTTTATGATGTTGCAAGAGCTTTCAATGGTTTCTTCTAACCCCATATTTATATTTTTTTGATTCATAGTCTCTGTTGCAGATGGAACAACCGTGATGATTTCAGCGCCTGCTTCATGGGCCATCTCAAAGCCCTTCATGTTGGGAACTAACACAGAAATCTCGCAACTTTTAGTATGAACTAGCCCTTTGATGATCTCACGAGCTCCTTCCATTGCGGGTACGGCTTTTGGATTAACAAAACTGGCAACTTCTATGCCTGGGAGTTTTGCGTCTATAAGATGATTTATAAGATCGAGACGAATCTCCGAGCCCAAGATTGTTTTTTGGTTTTGCAGACCATCCCTGGGCCCAACTTCATTGATGTAGACATATTCTGAATTCATTTAAGCATCTCGATTATTTGCAGTTTATCTAAAGATTCTAAATCTTCATCTGAATACCCCAACCAACCATTTAAAACTTCTTTAGTGTGCTCTCCCAAAAGAGGAGGTGCAAGAAATTCTTCGTTCATCACTTCTGATAATTTAATCGGATTACCTGGAATTTTTACAGAGCCTCCTTCTGGATGAGGCACATCAACTAGCATGTTTCTGTGGCTCACTTGTTCATCGCTTAAAGCTTGCTCAATATTGTTAACTCGCGCGCACGGAACAGACTCTTTTTCTAACAGGTTTAGCCAATAATCAGATTTTTCTTTTACTAACTCATCCTGAATAATTTTTTCAAGCTTGACCTTGTCTTTTTGTCTTTCGTATGCGGTTGCATATTTTGGGTCTTGTAATTCCAAGTTATTGAATATTTTTAAAAGCCTTGGCCAGAACTGATCGCCCACTGCTGCAATTACTATAGGGTAGTCTTTAGTGAGAAATGAATTGTAGGGCATGTGAACAAAATGAGAATTACCAATCGGCTCAGGCACTATTCCCGACATAGTTTGCATGGTTGCCATGTAGTTTAGCATTGAGATTTGGCAGTCGAGCATAGAAATATCTACATGCTGACCCACGCCCGTATTAGTCCTATTAATAATGGCAGCCTGAATGCCCATCACAGCAAACATGCCGCCACTCAAATCTCCAATAGGGATTCCGGCTCGCATGGGTTGAGAAGAGGAGAACCCGGTAATAGACATGCCTCCTCCAAGTGCTTGAGCAATTTGATCAAAAGCAGGTCGTTGAAAATTAGGCCCTGATTCGCCAAAGCCACTTACGGCGCAGGTAATGATCTTTGGATTAATAGTTTTTAAAGTTTTAAAATCAATTTTTAGTTTTGCAGTAACACCAGCTGAGAAATTACTGATTACTACGTCGGCTTTTTCAACCAGCTCATAGAAAATTTTTATACCTTCTGGTTTTTTTAAGTCCAACGAAAGACTTTTTTTGTTTCTATTAAGGGTATAAAAATAAGCACCCATACCGTTAAAAGAGTAGTCTGGGTCGTTTTCTAATAATCTTCTTGTTCCCTCGCCTTTAACGGGAGGCTCGACTTTTATAACTTCACAACCTAGGTCTGCGAGAATCATTCCTCCGTAAGGCCCTGATAGCATATGAGTTAAATCTAAGACTTTTATACTTTTTAAGGGTTTTGTAGTTCCTGACATATTTTTATTTTACACCCTTAAGATTAGACGAGAATTCTACCATTAGCCACCCCATTGTTCTTTGAATTATTATTGTCTCCACGGCTATTTTACTGTATAAAATACGCACAGCATTAATTCCTGGGAGGCAATCTATGTATATTCTTAATAAGCTTTCGCTTAAGCGATTATTCGTTTTCTCTTTTATCTTTATTTCAGTAAACCTTTTAGCAGAGCCCGTTCTTGAAGAGATTGTAGTGTCAGCTAGGAAAGTTGGTGAAAACGTACAAGATGTGCCAATTTCCATGAGTGTTTTCACGTCAAGTGACATTAGTGATGCAGGCATAGAAAGACCTGAAGACTTTATAGCCTTGACGCCTAATGTTGTAATGGCTAACACAGTTAATGTTGGAGACACCTTGGTAACAATTAGAGGTCTGACTTCAACTAGAGACGCAGAGTCTAATTTTGCTTTTGTTGTCGATGGTGTTTTACAAACAAACCCCAACGCCTTTAATAGAGAGCTTTTAGATATCGCACAAATTGAAGTTCTAAAAGGTCCTCAGGGAGCCCTCTATGGAAGAAATGCGACCTCCGGGGCAATACTAATAACTACGAAAGCCCCATCCGAAGAACCTGAAAGCACTGCGGTTGTCGGAATGGGTATTAATAACTCTTCTAAATTACAATTTGTAAATTCTTCAAAAATAAGAGACAACGTGTATACGCGATTTTCATTCAGTAAAAGAGAAACGGACGGAGAGCACACAAACGTATATTCAAATAAAAAAAATGTAGATTTCTTTGAAGACACAACCTTTAGGTACAGAGTCTTGGTAGATAATGATGACAGTTCTTGGGATTTTAGGGCTGGAGTAAGCGAAGCTAGCGGAGGAACCATTAATTTTAATGCTGTTTTTGCCTTACCTGCCTTTACAGGATTTGGTACTCCTGGAGCTGATCAATTCTTCAAGGACGTAAATGATCATCAATTCACGTATATGTTTAATGTGCCTCCGGTCAATGAGCAAGAAACATCCGACATGTCTCTTAAATACACTGAAGACCTTACTAATGGGAGGGAATTCTCAGCAATATTTGCTTATAACCAACTTGAAGAGTTTTTGATTTCAGATGGAACTTCGGGGGCTTTTGGTGGTTACTTTGGAGTGCCTTCATGTGCTGCTTCAAATACCGCAACCAACCTTGGCTTAATTAATTCTCTACCTCCAGGATTTTCTTTCGCAGCTCCTGGAACGGCTCCTTCAGCTGCAAACTCAGTATTGGGGCCTTACCTGCCGCACACTTGTGACGGATATCAATTCCAGTCACGCGACCAAGACGACATTTCTATTGAAGTGAAATTAATCAGCGATCAAAGTCAGCCTGTCCGATGGCTGGTAGGTGGTTATTATGCTGAAATTGATAGAGATGTTGCTGTTTCATACGGAGCTGATTTAGGCAAAGGTTTTGAATATAAGCCTTATGTCCCAGCAACAGGAAAAAACCCTACTGACCTAGCGTTTGACGATACCTTTACAACAGATGTGTTCTCAATTTTTGGACAATATTCCGTTGATTTATCTGATGTAACTGAGCTTTCTATTGAAGCCAGGTACGACAATGAAAAGCGCTCAGTGGATAACAATGTCCCTGCTCAGACCTCGGCCTTGTATTATGGCGGCGGTGCTCCAATAAATCCTGCTATGACAGCAGGGGGCAGCAAGATTCCTTCGCGAGATAAATCTTATAGTCAGTTTCAGCCTAAAATTTCAATAACAAGAAGCGCTGAAAATACGACATTTTATGCTTCTTATGGGGTTGGTTTTAGATCGGGTGGTTTTAATTCGTCCGGTAGTGCTGCTTTAATAAACTCTCAACTAAATATTCCGGTTGGAGCCGGATTGGGTGTTTCAGATTCATTTGATAAAGAGGTATCTAAAGCTTTTGAAGTTGGTTTTAAAGGCAGATACTTGGATGGCAGACTGGTAATTAATGGTGCTATTTTTGAAACCGAAGTTGAAGATAACCAATTCTTTGAATTTTTTGCTGGACCATGGGGTTTATTAAGGGTGGTAACTACCATTGATGAGTTAGACATAAGCGGTTCAGAGCTGGACTTTAAATATGCGCTCACAGATAACCTGAGGCTAGACGGCGGCATTGGTTTCACTGATGGTGAAATTCAGAAAAATACTCACAGACCAAATACAGTAGGTAATAATGCTCCATTAGCTCCTGAGCACACTTACAACCTTGGCATGCAATATGAAACTTCTTTTTCAGCAAGCTATGATCTTATACTTAGAGTGGATTATATGGAGGTAGGAGAAACCTGGTTTCATACTGTTCAAAACAATCAACAGCCAGCAGTTTGGGGCGCTTTGCTAGGCTTCCCGGTGGCATCTGATATGAGTAAATCAGTTCGTGATCCCTACTCATTAGTTGATCTAAGAGCGTCGATTGTTGGAGAAAAATTAAATCTTACTTTGTGGGGCAGAAATGTTGCTGATGAAGAATATCTTGCAGAGGTCATCCCAGCTCCAGAATTTGGAGGATCTTTTATTCATCAAGCACCTTATGCTACTTATGGTATAGATTTAAAATATAATTTTTAAAAAAGGATTAAACTTTTATGTCATATCGCCTAGGGGTTGATGTTGGTGGAACTTTTACTGATTTTTTATTAATTAATGAGTCAGATGGTTCGACTCACACAGCCAAGGTCCCTTCCACTCCTGAAGATTCCTCAATAGGAGTCCTCAACGGGGTTTCTAAAATCTGTGATCAATCCGGAGTAGATCCTAGGGATATTAAACTTGTAATGCACGGCACCACCGTTGCAACCAATGCTGTTTTAACTGGCAATGGCGCGAAAGTAGGACTCTTAACCACCAAGGGATATGAAAGCGTTCTGCAGGTTGCTCGTTCATTTTGTCCAGGCGGCCTAGGCGGATGGGTAAGTTTTGTTAAAGGTCCGTTGCTTGCTCCTTTAGAATTAACGTATGGCATTAAAGAAAGAACGGATGCTTCTGGTGATATATCTACCCCACTGGATGAAGATCATTTGAGAGAGCAATTAGCTCAACTAAAAGCAAAAGGTGAAGTTGAAGCTTTAACCATAAGTTTTGTAAATTCATACATTAATAATGAGAATGAAGTTCTTGCTGCACAAATTGCCAGTGAAGTATTTACAGACATACCCATCTCAATATCCAGTGAAGTTATTCCTGAAATGCAAGAATATGAGCGAGCAGAAACAACGGTTCTTAATTCTTACGTTCGACCTCAAGTATCTAATTACGTTAACAATCTTCAGTCAAATTTAGAGAAATCGTTGGGGAGTGATGTCCAGCTATCCATTTTGAGATCTGATGGCGGGCTTGCATCAAGTCGTTCAACTGGAGACTCTCCAGTTAATCATCTTATGTCAGGTCCTGCTGGCGGAGTTGCTGGCGCTATACATTTTTGTAGCCAAGCTAATTTTGAGAACATTCTAACTTTTGATATGGGAGGCACATCAACAGACGTCGCCTTGATCCAAAACTCAAAAGCTAAAATTAGAAGAGAGACTTTGGTTGGAGACGTTAGAGTTAAAGCACCATCAGTTGACGTGAGAACTGTGGGAGCAGGTGGAGGTTCAATTGCTTTTGTTCCAGAGCTAACAAAAGCCCTTAGAGTTGGTCCAGAATCTGCTGGGGCTGTTCCAGGACCTGCTGCCTACATGCAAGGGGGAGTACAACCTACCGTATGTGACGCAAATATAGTGTTGGGCTTGCTTCCAAGCGAGGTGCAGCTCGGGGGAGATATGACGATACATAAAGAAGCTGCTGAAAAAGCTGTTCAAACTATCGCAGACGGAATTGGCATTGATTTAATGGAAGCTGCGGAGGGTATTATCAGGATTGTTAATGAATCTATGTTTGGCGCCTTAAGATTAGTATCCGTAGAGCAAGGCTTTGACCCTAGAGATTTTGCATTGGTTGGATTTGGTGGTGCTGGGCCACTTCACGCAAATGCTCTGGGCATTCTTTCTAATTCCTTTCCTGTGATCATTCCTCCAGGACCAGGTGTTTTGTGTGCCTATGGAGATGCCACAACTCAAATTCAAGATGAGTCATCAAGGTCTTATCTGGCAATGGCTCAAGATATTGTGACAGATAAATTTTTAAGTGACTTAAGTGACCTTAAGAATAAAGCCTCTGAATCACTTCTCAAAGACGGTGTGAGCGACTCTAATTTAGAAGTTGTCTACCAAGCTGATGTTAGGTATGCAGGTCAAGCATTTCAAATTACAGTTGAGTTTGATGAGAAGGAGTACAAGACCAAAGGCATTCAATTAATTACCGATGCATTTGATGATGAGCACTATCAATTATTCACATTTAAATTAAGTGATGGTCATGAAATTTTAATGATTCGAGCTATTGTTAAAGTTCAGCAATCTGAAATTAAATCTTTAGCAAATGAGGATTTCTCTGGATCACTTGAAGATGCAGTCATTCAGGACACGCGTTTTTATCACGAAGCACAATGGCACGATGCAAAAATCTATGAACGAACAAAACTTCATGCCAAATTGGTCATTCCTGGACCTGCTATTGTTTCTGAAATGGATTCAACCTGCGTTATCTTGCCTGATTATGAGGCCGCTATTGATCAAGTGGGTAATTTAATTATCAATCCCAAAAAATAATATGTCAGCACGAATTATTGAAACAAACAATTCTCCATTAAACATAATTGATGTCGACGGCATAACCGTTGATCTGATAGAGAATGCTCTCAAGAATGCGAGAGAAGAGATGGATGCGTTAGTTAGTAGAACAGCACTGTCTCCGGGGATTAGAGAGCAAGGAGACTGTTTTCCAATGATAGCCAATAGAGACGGGAAGATGGTGGTTGGCCAATTTGGATCATTTATTCATGGCTTCACTGAGGCCTACGATGAAGAGATTGAAGAGGGAGATATTATTCTTACCAATGACCCTTATATGTGTAATGCAGCTGTATCCCATTTACCAGATTGGATGGTTTTGAAACCAGTTTTTAGAGAGGGTAGGCACATTGCATGGTCGGCAATGTTTGGGCACATGTCTGATAATGGCGGTATGGTACCTGGCTCTATACCAACAGAAGCAACTACAATTTTTCAAGAAGGAATTAGAATTCCGCCCATCAAACTTTACAAAAAAGGCGAGCTTCAGTCTGATGTATTGGAGCTTATTTTGCACAATGTCAGAACTTCACAATGGAATCGTTTTGATTTAAATGCCCTTGTTGCTGCTTGTAATACGGCGGGCAAAAGGTGCAATGAAATAGCAGATCGTTTTGGTGATGATGTTTTTTGTTCCACGATGAAAATTATGCTGCAAAGAAATTATGATGCCATGAAACATATTATTTCTATGTTTATTCCAGAAGAACCCAGAGAGTTCTCTGATTATATTTGTGATGACGGCATGGGCATGGGCCCTTATAAAATACATTGCAAAATGTGGCGCGAGGGAGACAAAGCTATTTTTGATTTTGAAGGCACAGACCCTCAAGCGCAAAGCTCGGTAAACTTTTATCTTAATGAAGACATGTTCAAAATGTTCTTTGGGTCCTTTACGATTAATGTTGTAGATCCTCAAATTGTTTTTAATGATGGTTTCTATGATTTGGTGGACGTTAGAATTCCTCAAGGCACTCTCTTAAAGCCTAACTATCCAGCAGCTCTTTCTGGAAGGACCCATGCATTAGGCAGAATTTTTGATGTTTTAGGTGCCTTGTTGGGCATGGGCGCTCCAAAAGAGATGCTTAATGCAGCTGGTTTTTCTGACTCTCCGCATTTATTTTTTTCTGGCTATGACGATAAAGGAGATTGGTTTCAGTTATTCCAAATAGGCTTTGGTGGAGTTCCCGGAAGGCCTATAGGAGACGGGCCTGATGGGCATTCATTATGGCCGTCCTTTACGAACGTGCCAAATGAGTTTGTTGAGGCATATTTCCCCCTCAGAGTAGAGACTTATGAATTTATTGTCGACTCTGGTGGAGCAGGACTTCACAGGGGGGGCAATGGCCTTTCTGTGGCTTATCGATTCTTGGTGGATGGCCATATTGGAATCCATGACGACAGATGGCTTACATACCCATGGGGAGTGAATGGAGGAAAGCCAGGCAAACGATCTACTAAATTACTCGTAAGAGCAGATGGAAGAGAAGAATATATTCCAGCTAAATGCGAAGGCATTAAAGTGCACAAAGGCGACCTCCTTTATTTTAATACTTGGGGCGGAGGAGGCTGGGGAGACCCGCTTCAGCGTGATCCGACTATTGTTGTCTCAGACGTTGCAAAAAAACTTGTATCAATTGAGGGGGCAAAAAGATACGGCGTCGTGATTAATGAGGATCTGTCACTGGATCAGCCAAAGACGGATGCCTTAAGAGCCAAAATGTCTAAAGACACTGTTCAAGATGAGATGTTTAATTTTGGGGGAACCATTGAAGAAATCAAGGCCAGGTGCCTAGAAGAGACTCACCTAGAGCCCCCGGTATCTCCAACTTTTCTGAATCAATAACAATTGAGCAAGCTCAAATCACATCCTACTGGAATTGGCAGTTCTCCTGCCTTAGTGATTGTTGATATGTGCCGAGGTTTTATTGACCCGTCATCACCCCTTGGTTTTGAATGCAACGAATTAATTGAAGCGAATATTCGACTGGTCAGTAAATTTAGAGAAAAGGATTTACCGGTAATTTTTACAACAACGCTTTATCGAGATGAATTTGAAGCAAGTGTTTTCAGGTCCAGGCTTCCTGATTTAAATATTTTAAAACCCGGGTCTGAAGAAACATCTTTCTTGGAAGCTCTATCACCCAATAAAGATGAAATGCTGATTGAAAAGAAATTTGCGAGTGCTTTTTTTGAGACCAGCTTAGCCAGCCACTTAAACCAAACACAAGTAGATTCAGTGATTGTTTCTGGGGTTACAACAAGTGGATGTGTTCGAGCTACAGCACTAGATTCTTTGCAAAATAATTTCCTTACGATAGTGGCAGAAGATTGCGTTGGCGATAGAGATTTGAATGCACACCAAGCTAATTTATTTGACTTGCAAGCCAAGTATGCTGACGTACTACATTCTGAAATAATTTTTGAATAATATTCAATTAAAAAACTTTTCAATAGCTGCGTCTGCATCGTAGTCCCAAATTTTCCTCGTCCTTATTGATACTATTGGCGTGTGTTTCATAACAATGTTACGAACTAAGGCGATGGTCGGACTTCGAATGTGATTGAGCCGACCTTGAAGCATCGAGGCAGATTGTATTTTGTTATTTCGCTCCAGTCTTAATTTCTCATAAGCAAGTTGAGCCTTTTTAAAGTCACCCTTTAACTTTCCCATCAGAGCTCCAAATGTGTATGCGTCTTCAATGGCCATGCAACCACCTTGACCCAAGAAAGGGACCATCGGATGAGCTGCATCACCTAGCAAAGTCAGATTGTGAGAGTGCATCGATTTCAAGGGAGGTCTCGTGTAGATACCCCATTTGTAAATCTCCTCAATGGAATTCAGCATTGTGGTTGTTTTGTAATCATAAAGTTTAAAGTCCTCCAAGAATTGATCTTTTGATCCTTTAGTCTTCCAGGAATCTTCATTGGCTTCTTTGGTTCTTACGATGCCAACAAAGCTGGTGCTTTCTTGATCATTTATGGGATAACTAACGAGATGCGACCCCGGGCCAAAGTTAAAATGAAGGTCTTTTGAGTCAGAAATTCCAATGCCCCTCCAGGCGCTGTAGCCACTGTAAGTTGGCGTCCCGGAAGAAAAGTGCCTCTGTCTGATGGGAGATTTGATCCCATCACAAGCCAAAATATGTGAAACCGCATAAGTTTCACTATTGGTAAAAGTGATTTCACAGGTTTCTTGATTCAGGCTTAAACATTCATGATTGAAAAGCATCTCTCCACCAAGCTCTAAGTACCTCTGATGAATGACTTTAATAAGATTTTGTCTGCTGGCGGTCAGCACTTCTGCTTCTAGGGTAAGAATGTCTTTGTCTAGGTGGCGCATAACAACTTTTTTTGGAGAGAAGGATTCGTTTATAAAATCTTCTTTTGTTCCTAATTTTTCCAGAAGTCTCAAGCCGTTTGGTGAAATTGATATTCCTGCGCCGTATTCACTTATGTCTTGCCCGCGTTCAAAAATAATGGTTTTAACTCCATGAAGCTCCAGCGCACAACCGACAGCCAAGCCAGAAATTCCTCCACCTACAATACCGACATGTGACGAGTAGTCTTTCATACAGTCATTATCAACTTATACAATAAATTTGAAATCAATTTAAAGCTCCCATAAGTTTGGAGATCAGAAGAGAGAACTTAAAAAAATTTTAGCTAAGGCTTCAATCCAAGCTAAGTGTTAACTAAAATCTTTCAGCATTTTTCTTAATTCCAGTTGATGTTGCTCTTCTTGGCCAATAAGGTTTCTTGTGTACTCTTCGAGGTAAACAGAAGAACCTTCCACAACATTTAACATTTTCTTGTATAAATTTAACGCGTGCATTTCATGGGCGAGACTTTCTTCAAGTATGTCTTTTATGGAATGATTATTGGTTTCAATAATTTTGGCTATCCTTTGGCTTGGGTGTCCATCCAGGCCGGTTAATAATTCGCCAGCTTGTTGTGCATGCTGCAGAGATTCATTGGCTTGTTCTTTAAGAAATTCTACGATGGGAAGTCGGTGGGGGCCCACCACCATAAGTGATGAGTGCGTATACCTAACAACGCCGGCCAGCTCGTACTCCATAATCTCGTTTAAAATACTGATAACCTCATTAGAATTTAAATTACTTTGTTCCATGTTCACTCCAAATTTTTTTAAGATGGTATCAGAAGATTCAGGAAATTCTCTTAATGAGAATAAGGATAAAACTGATAATCATTTCTATTCACCAGTATAATTCGAGCTAATGCACTGCACTATTTGCAAAAATGAATCCATTGTTGTTTTTAAAACAATAGAACAGACGAAGTATTGGAAATGTAACTTTTGCAAAGCCAAGTTTGTAGACAGAGCACATCGTCTTGATGCTGAAAACGAAAAAAAGCGTTATGACCAGCACAACAACGTGGTGGAAGACCTGGCGTATAGATCTTTTCTATCAAAACTTACAGATCCACTTAAGACCAAGTTATCACCCGGAGACAAGGGTCTAGATTTTGGATGTGGACCCGG
>Ga0209091_10004006_pt1 | contig 11621 bp, 12 predicted proteins | sample ArcticOcean_MG_C_6_FD_187438 | JGI IMG/M metagenome (GOLD analysis project Ga0209091, IMG submission 187438) | Marine microbial communities from western Arctic Ocean - ArcticOcean_MG_CB8_128 (SPAdes) (version 2) | ecosystem: Environmental > Aquatic > Marine > Oceanic | place: Arctic Ocean...
CATGGTATTTCAGTATCTATATTATCTAATTTAGTTATACTAGGAAAATCACATTGCATCATTTTTTCTATATTTTTACAATCATATTCAAATTCTAGATTACATTTTTCACCAGGTTGCCTCTTTTCTATAATATCAGTTTCCATAATATTCATAACATATGAGTAACAATTATTAATTTCATGATCATCTACACTTAATTCCCATTTATCAGGATTATAACTTGGTCCACCACATTTACTATTTTGTATTGGACAATAATTATTCATAATATAATATATTATATATTATATAAATGGCAGATGAATTAGAAAGGAGATTACAAGCTTTAATGAGTCAAGAATATGTACCATCCCAACCAATTCATATACCTGATTCAAATGATTTACAAGAAAGATTATATAGAATGGAACATAGACATAGACCATTAGATATATCAGATTATCCATTATTGAGAAATAGAATGATACATAAAAATATGGGCAATATACCAATAGTTCCAGAAACTTATAATGTGGCAGATCCAGTAGATGAATTAAGAAATATGGCATCAAGTCGTATACAGCGACATAATAGACATAAGTTGACACAAAAAAGGCGTTTAAATAAAGCAAAACATAGATTATCAATTGTAAAAATACCAGAATTAGATATTGATACAGCAAGATTATTAGGTGAACGATATATTAAAAAAGGTGGTGCAAGTGTATCAGATGAAACAAAACGTAAAGCTGTAACAAAATTACAAAGTAGATATAGAGGTAGAAAATTATCAAAAAAGAGAAATCAAGCGGGTGGTGCTAGTAGTGAATTATCAAATGAACAAGAACAATTTGATGAATTTCTAAGTGGTATTAGAGAACCATATAATCCATATCCAGATATGGCAAAATCTATGGCAGCATTAAGAAATATAGATACACCATTACACAATATTGACGATTTGTCTGTATTAGATAGGATATCATCATATGTTGGACCAGCAAGAAATGCAATAAAATTAAAAGAATTAAAAACATCAAATATGGATTTAATACAAAATTTCAAATCTAATGTTATAAATTTGAATAATAGAGGATTAAGCGAAAATGTAAAAGATAATTATTATGCAGAAATATTATTTAAAAATACAAGAAATCAAAATATAGATAGAACATATATCAACTTTAGTGATTATACATTGACATTACTACAATCTATGTTTAAAATACCAAAATATGCTGCAATTACATTAATAGATGCTATTTTAGAATTAGAAGACGAGATTGACGTAGATGGGTTAGCAACATTGCCAAGATTATTAAAATATCTAATTATAAGTGATAATTTAAATAATTTTATTATAAGTTTTAGATTAATATTAGGTTTAAGAGGCGAATATTCTGAAATAGAAAAAGAAACATTTATAAATAATTTCTTAAAAAAGATACAACCTTAATTATTTACAACCTGCACAATTTTTACAATACCAACGATTCAATCCCATTAAATCTAATCCAACATGTAATATTAATCCAGTAAAAAATAAAGATACCCACATACCTTTATTATTAAATATAAAATTCGTATTGATACCTTCAAATTTTGCGACAATATACCTTACTACTAAACCAAGCAGTAATACACTTAAACCAACAACAAAACCCTCTATAGATATTTTTTTAATATAACTCATCTTTATTATAGATATTATTTAATTTATATGTAATTCTTTATAAATACGTTGAAATATGTTCTAATAAACTAGGATCATATCTCATACTACTCATGGGTCCCTCCCTCGATTCCATACTTTTCATTAATGCTAATTTTCTACTATTTTTTAATGTTTTTACTCTATTGCGCGTCATTCTACGTCTATTTATCCTTTGAACTCTATATATGTCCATATAATATTTTAATATTTCTGCTTCATCATCAAAACTTTCGCTCATAGATATATCATATGCTGTATGACCATCTATATCCCGAATGAATGGATTTGCACCTTCTATTAAAAATAATCTTAATAGTTGTAAATTATTTTCAAAGATTATCCAATGTAATGATGAACCCGTATCATTAGTATAATTTACATTTGCTCCTGCTCCTAATAATAATAATGTTATTGTCATATTTTCATTTTGAACTGATAACATTAGTGGACTCATAAATTCATTTAAACCTAAATCTGTAATATATTTGTCAAAATTTGGATTTAATCCTCTTTCCAAAAACCCCCTTACTGCACCAATATTGTTTTCTTGAACGGCATCAATAAATCTATTTTTCATAATACCAGAATTTATATCAGTAGTCATTTTATATTATATATATAAAATTTGAAATAAATAAATCAAATTAACAGGTAAATTCTATTAAAAATGCAATCATATGATAAATTATCAAAAGATGTTACAAAAGATGACCATTGTTCTAGAAAATGTAAAGCATATTCTATAATAATATTATTAATAGTTTGTCTAATTGTAATATTAATTGTAATATCATTGGGCAATTATAAATTAGGTTCAAATAACACTGTAGCAAGTTTATATTTGATAAACCATCATGATTGTAATGATTTAGATTATGTATATAAACCAAATAAAAATAGATATGGATGCTGTCAATTCAAAGATTATTTGAATAAAACCTATACAATATCAATGTCTACCAATATAAAGAGAGATGAAAGTGGAAGTAATTGTCCAACATATAATAATTTAATATATAATTATATAGATTATATAGAAACATATCCAAAATATTTTAATACAGATAGATATATTAATGAAAATTGTATTATAAATAATATTACATTACCTTTAGAAAAGGGACACTGTCCATCAACATATACAATAAAATTGGCATATGAAAATTATTATATATCACCATACTCAGATTATATATTTTTAGGAATAATTGTATCACTATTTCTATGTGTAATTTCACAATATTAAGTTATATTAGTTAATATTTATCATCCATTATTTTTTTTAATGTTTCTCTGCCAATACTAATATCTTCATTTAATTGTAATAATCTGATACAATTTTTAATATTTGTTTCATAATCTGATTTGTATAAAGTGATCTTTTCTAATACATCATCATATTTTTTAGGTTTTCTTTTTTTATCAACATTATGATATTTTAATACTATACCTTTATCAGTTTGAACGTATCCCTCTATTACAAGATTACCATATGTAACATTATCATGACATTTTTTACATAATTGAACTAAATTATGAATATTGTTTTTGTGAAAATGTGTAAAATTACCATTACTATCAGCGTCACATTGTTCAACTATATGATGTGTTTCTTCTGCTACATCATTGCACACTTTACATTTATCTAACACTATTTTTTTATTATATGGAGATGTTTTTAATGGTTTGTCTTCTATAATATTTATTCCGTTTGCAATATCTAAAAAATCTTGAGGTAATCCCAATGCTTCACATACTTTCATACCATAAATTGACGGACCAGGTCCTTTTTTAAGTTTTCTATTATAAATTAATGTGCCATTATCATTTATAATTGCCAAATGATATACATTTAAATTATGTAATTCATGTATTTCATTTAAATCCATTAACTGATGTAAATGCGATGTAAAAACAAAACTACATTTCCGATTACATAATGTATGTAAACCTGCATAAACAATTTTGATAGCAGATATTGTTTCTGTTCCACTACATAACTCATCGCCTAATACTAATGATTTATCATCTGCTAAATTTACAATACTACGAAGTTCATTCATTTCAACTGCAAATGTAGATTCAGATTTAAATATATTATCATTATTTAAAATTCTTGTAAAAATTTGTGTGTATGGAACAAATTCAAAACTCTTACAAGCAACATATAAACCAGCTTGTGCCATTATTAAATTTAATCCAATTGCTTTCATATAAGTTGATTTACCACAAGCATTTGTTCCAAATAATAATATACCATCATTACATAAATTTACATCATTTACTACATATTCGGTATCTCGATTAATACATTCAACTATAGGATGTCTCATATCTACTGCATTTATCATACTATCTTTGCAATCAGATATATTTGGTTTATAATAATTATTATCAATTGATAATTTAGCACCACTACTATAAAAATCTATATTACCTATTAAATCGTGTATCGTTTTTAATGTTATACTATAATTATCATATAAATATTTAATTGTTTCATCGTAATATTGTGAATTTAATTCGGATACAGATTTATATAAATCATATTTCTTTTTTGATATATCTTTCATTGTATTGCATAATATATATGTGCTATTACCATCTTTTGTTTTTAAAACAAAGTCATCCCTTTTAAATGTATAAATCGTTTCATTAGATGAATCCTTTACATGAATATTTGTATCACCAATATTACTCATTCTTTGTTTAAATGTTTGTGCTCTGCGCTTTGTACAATATAAAAACCATTCACCATCTTTACCATCAGTACATTTTATGACATCGTTTTTATCATCAATAAATTTACTTAATCTATTACATATACATTCAATATGACAATCTAGATTTAATATATCAGAATCAATCCTATCAATATCATCAAACTTATTTGGTTTAAATATAGATCGTCGAATATTTATAATTGGATCATTTGTCACTTTTTGAAAATCAAATGTTTCTCTAACATCTTGCATAAATTTATCGAAAATTTCTATATTTTTCTTATCATGTACAAGATTATCTATTTTGTTTAAACATTTTTTAACAAACTCATATGATAAAATAGTAGAATAAAAATTATATGGCATTAATATATTTAATGCCATTAAACGTAATGATTTATCTAAATCATTTATTTGATATAAGTCATCTCTAATAATTTTATAATGGTCATCTCGAATATAATATTCAATATTATCATATCTAGATTTTAATACATCTTTATCAGTGGATGGATATAATAATCTATTTTTTAATAATCTTTTACCCATAGATGTCATACAAATATTACATATACTTAATAATGATTCATTTTTACCTTTAAAATAACTATAATTATTAATAATATTAAGTTGTCTTATACTATTTGATGTTAAAATTAAAGTACCCTTTTCATTATATTTTTTTGGATATTCAATATTTTCTAAAATATCTCTTTTATGTTCTCGAATATATAAAATCAAATATACAAAAGATAATCTAATTTCATCATGATCTAAATATAATATATCAAAAACATCAACCATATTTTTAACTCGATAAATATCCATTAAAATATCTCTTTGATAACTAGGTTTTTTATAAATTGAATCTGTGAAATGATTGATACGAAAACATTTTGTATTTAAATCCCATTTATTTAGTATATCATCGTGCGATAATTGATAATTAGTACATTGAAAAATACACTCTTTTGGATTATAAAAATTTATATATCTTGATATTTCATCTATACAAAAATTATTGTCATTTTCTACATTATCAATCATATGATTCATACTATTACCAGTTGATAAATCTATAGCAGATATACCTGCTTTTAATATACTATCACCTTTATAATCATAGCATTCAATATATATGCTCATTAAATAATTATTATATCCTTTATTATGAATTATCGATGTACCAGGTGATAATATTTGTGTTGCTTTACGTTCTGGATTTGGTGGTTCAGTAATTTGTTCTATTAAAACAACTGTGTAATCATTGTTTAATAAATTAGAAATATGTTTTTCTTGTGATACTAATGGAAATCCAGCCATTAAATATTCTAATGTATCATGTGATTTAATAGTTTTTTTGCCAACTGCAATACTTAAAATATCATCACAAATATGATTGATATCAGTTTCGCCACACATATTTTTAGAATCCAAATTGGCACAAATTTCAAAAAAACTACCAAGTTGAATTAAAACAATTGTATTTGGACCATATATATTTTTATATTTTTTGACATATTTATCATATTCATATAGTATATGGTCTTTATTCATAATTACATATTTAATATTACAAAGATATCTTTAATATTAATTTGAAATAATAATATTAATATTTGTAACAATATATGCAATGATTGCTTTAGCATTAGCAAATCGCAACCGCACAAGTTATATTATTAATCACAATACATTTATGTATTTGAATAAAGATAAAGAGGATAAAGAGAAAAAGAAAAATAAAGTATTTAGTCTATTTAATAGAATAAGATATCTTAATAGATAATAGAAAACCTAAAATAAATTTACATATTTTTTTCTAACCATTTATAAGAATCATCAAAAAAATACTGAGTACTTAAATACATAAGTAAACCAAATACAATTGAATGTAATACTAGAACAATCATATGATTTGTACCATATTTAGTTCCTAATATTGTTGCTATGGCCATATCAACAATATTAAATAACATAGGATTTGCAACAATTAAAAATAAAATAGCAGCAGTAATTGAAACTTGAACAGATTTCATTGCTAAACTTTTCCGAATACTCATTATATTATAATAGATATTTTATTTAAAATTTAATAAGTAAGAGTAAATATGGGTGAATTAAATGAATATCAATATAATAATTATGATAAATATGAAAATAATGTAAAAATACACGAAGCATATACAAATAATACAACATCTGATGAAAGTGAAAATTATTTTGGTACTATTTTATTATTATTTGTAAGTAGTATTTTTTGTAGTTATTTTTATGATATAGTAAAAAATAAAATAGTTAAAGAATGTAATAATTATAAAATAAATAATGGATTAAATGAAACAATCTTAAATATAGAAACTGATATAATGTGTAGTATATGTTTAGAAAATTTAAAAAAAAATGAAAAATGTATAGAATTTGAATGTAAGCATATATATCATAAAAATTGTATTAAAGAATGGTTGCAAAATCATAAAAATTGTCCAAATTGTAGAAAAATAATTATATAATTATAATTATAATGAATTTCAAATCAATGGTTAAAAAAGTTGATAATAAAGAAGTATTAACCTGTATATTACTCATAATTGTTGGTTACATGACTGCCCAATTATTTATGAGAAGAATGAATGGTTTTAATGTTGGTGGTCAAACTGAATGTCCATTTAAAGATGCCAAATGTAAAATAGATGGAAAGCATCTATATTCAAAAAGCGCTCCTGATATATGTAATACACTCACAAAAGAATCATGTAATGATTCCTGGTATGAAAATACAATTAAGGGTGGAGCAAATAAAACAACACCAATTGGTATAGCATGTTATTGGAATTCTAGTGGTAAGGATTGTGTAACACCTGGTACAGGATTTAAAACAATTACCGATGCTTGTCCTACAAAATCATGTGATGCATCTCCACCACCAGGTGGAAAAACACCAGCACCAGCACCAGGACCAGGAACATCTTATAATTGTAATGCATCTAAATGTGTACCCGTTAGTGGAAAAAATGGTTCATATACAAATATTTTTGATTGTCATGATCTCTGCCAGGGTCCGATATCTTTTAATTGCAGTGAATCTAAATGTGTACCCGTTAGTGGAAAAAATGGTTCATATACAAATGTATCTGATTGTATAAGTGATTGTGAAAAAACAGCACCATCATATAGTTGTAGCAGTTCGGGATATTTTAGTAATGATGATTGCTATAATAATAAAAAACTTGTAGATCCATACAAATGGCATCTTTCTTCAGCAAGTTGTACAGATGATAATTGTAAAGGATGTCAAAATGTGCCATGCAGTATGTGGTATGGACAATTGTGGCCATATATTTTATTAATATTATGGTTAGTAATTGGTATTATTATTGGTTTTAGTTTAAGTGTTGGACTTGGGATTGCATTCTTTTTTATTGTATCAGTTATTGAATTTTTAATATTATATTATATTAATAAATCTGTAACGCCCGAATTAAAAAATTAATATATTTTATAAGTATAATTAAATGTTAAGTATGTTGTCTAAATTTTTATTTATAATCGGTGTTGTTTTAATAATAATAGGTTATTCACATCAAATAACAATAAAAAAACATGATAATAGAGAAATTGAATTTGTTCCAAGAAGTGTATTTGATGAAATTGCAATGTCTACAGGTCTAAATTAAATTATTTACATACTCGATAATATGGATATTCACCACATGTTTTACTCATTCTCATAATTTTACAAATATCTCCTGGAACTAACATTTTAAGTTTAGCAACTGGATCATTTTTTAAAATAATTGGTAATTGATCAATTGTACAATTACAATCATCTAATATTTTTTTAATATCAGTCGAATTTCTGTAAACAATATGTTCGGGAACCATATTGTGTTCTAAAATATTATATTGTAAAGTTTTAATATCAAACATAAATATATTTCCATAATGTCTAATTTCCAAATCTTTATCGTTTTCAATGATATTATCATTTTTTAATTTATTTTTTAATAATAAATTCAAGTCATTACATAATACTTGAATTGTTTCTCTAATTGGTTCATTTAAAACAATAATCATATTATCTGTATAATCGAATATATTTTCTTCATACAGTTTCATAATATTTGTAATTATGCTTTTCATAGTTTTTGTTTTGCCATCTTTTTGAAAATTATAATATATAATATGTAATTTATGGTTTTTTAAGATTTTATGATTTAATATAAGATTACATGCATTGCCATTTGAAGATTTACCTAAATTTTTATAAGGATTTTCTTTTGTAGATTCTAAATCAAATAATTTATCAACTTCTTCAATGCTATAAATTGGCAAATCGTCTGTATCGTATTCATCTTTTAATACTTCTTTAAGAATTTTTCTTGATTTTACAATTTGTCCAATAACTTCCATATTATTTATATTTATATATTATTTATTTAAATATCAAATTTTTTATTTTATAAAAATAAAATAGTTTGTATATTATAATGAACTTTAATGAATTAATGAATGATGACACTTGTCAAATTCTTTTGGCAATCATTGTAGGTATAGTCATATGTTATTTTATCTTTGGCGCTGGCTCATGCAATAGAGATGGTTTCAGTGTTGGTGGTCCATGTACAGGTACACTATACAATCATAATCTTCTTGAGATGGGTAAAACTTGTGGCACTATTACGGATGCCCAGTGTAGGGGGATGTCTGCAACCCAGGGCGGATGTACATGGACTGACCCGCCAGCAGCAGGAGCACCCCCACCATCAGCACAGGGCACCGGATGCGTAGCTGTAGGGCAGAATGGGCAATCATTCTTGGGGGAATTAACTAGTGCATGTCTAATAGGACAAGACGAAGATGGGGCAGTTGCGTTAAATCTTTTTGACCAAACTAGAACTATAGATCCAACATTTCAATATACTCCAGGATGTTGTAATCTTGTTAAAAATATACCAACAGGATGTAATGCAGCCGGAACTGAGTTAGATACTACCATTGATCCGAATGATCAAAAAACTTTAAGAGCTGATTTAGCGACAATGAATACTATGTGTACTCAACAAGCAGCAAGAACAGGAACACCACCACCACCACCACCAGCAGCAGGAGGAGCAGGAGGACAATCTTCATCAGTCGATGAGACTAGAGAAAATAACATTATAGATAGTATTAAAGATATGATTCGAAAAGTAGCTATAGGCAATCTTAATAGGCGATGGATTGATCGACTTAATCTTATTCAGGACACTTCAAGTAGGTCATTTAATTCATTATTTCATATTGGTAAAGAATTAAATCTGGAATTTATAATATTAGTAAATACTGATAATGTTGCGTCATTAACTAAGAATGATTTCGTCAATCTTATTAATAATGTTGAAATTTTGCCGGAAGACGCGGCCACAAACAACAACCCCGATGAAACAAAAAAGGTAATGCTCGTAAGAACAAAACTTGGTAATATGTTTGATCCATATGCTAGATTATCAGCGGATGATAAAAAAGAAATATATTGTTCTGAGAATACACTTACTACATCTAATCTCGGACAAGAAAAATATGATCAATTATTAAAAATGAGATCAACTGATGAAGGCGATGGCTTACTTAGTAATCTAAGTTGTGATGGCCAAGATGGCTGGGGAAGCAGTACAGATAAAATGTATGATATAGAACCATCTGTGGGTGAAGGGATGGGACTTATGACTGAATATGGAAATATGATTAATCATAGTCTCCAGGACACGCCTGGGGATTTGTCGCCTGTGCCGCCTGCAGATATGATAACAGCGATTGATGGAGTATTAGATATAACTAGTATAGGGTCATCTCCAAGATATAATAATAAACAGATGGTAATAATCGATAAATTTGATAATAGTAGATTTCCAAATGATGGTATATTCCAACCAAAATATATAGAAATTGTAATAAAAAACTCTATAGTTAATATTAGAGGAGATGATGCAACAGGGTCCAATATTATAGGGGAAGGAAAATATCAGTTATTATTTATGGATGGCATGAGCTCAAATGGAACGCCTTATAATGAAAAGATTGATGCATTTGATGGATCTAATCTTTATAATGCTTATTATAAAAATTTATTTTTTGTACAATACTTAATCTTTAAAATATTTTTAGGTACCGGTAGGTACGTTCCACGACTAACTAGTTTCTTAGTTACTGATCCAGGTAAACGTAATAATGCCATTGGTGCTAGAGAGTATAACCCACCCCCTAATTGGTATGCTTCTCAAGATGCTGACGGAGCTCTGAATAATATGTGTACATCATCTGGTCGTGATTATATAGTATTAGGATTATTAAAAGACTACAGATTTGCAACTACCGCTCAGTCTAGAACGAATAAACATACTATAGGTCAGCGCACGCAGGTGGTGCCGCGGACCGAAAATAGTATAGATAGAAATGGAAGCATTTTTACAGAGGGCACAACCACTCGCTCGACATTTGATTTTTCGCCACAGTCCGAAGAAGAATATCTTGATCAATATCCAGTACCAGTAGTACCAGTAGTACCAGTAGTACCAGTAGTACCAGTAGTACCAGTAGTACCAGTAGTACCAGCAACACCACAGACACGTTGCGACTCTGTATCATATATTTTTGATACTGGTCAAGGATGTGAATGGTTAGATATCAACAATGATGAATACGATCATAAAAATTGCTTTGAATTTGTGGCGAGGAGTATTGGTGCTGATTTAGGTCAAATATGCGAGGCTGGGTCACGAGATGGAGGTCATGGGGTCTGTCAGAATGGTCCTATTATATGTACTGCGCCATTACCCACTCAATCCGGTAAAATAGGCCATGATGATCGTGATCCATAACTTTTTTATTACTACCTTTATTTCCATCACATAATTCTATTTTACATAAATCACAACAAGTTGTATTCATAAATCTATTATATATATTATCGTAATCACCAATTAAACCACGTTGTTTCCAAGTATTTATTTTGTAAATTTTTATAGATCAACTACTATAAATATCATTCATATGTTCAAATAATTGGGGATTTGAAATATTCGTAGGTGTAACGATTTTTGATGCAACACTCATAGTTTGTAATTCTTGTATTAATAATTTAGCAGTATAAGGTATTTGTATAATATTTTTATCAGTTATAGGATTATCATCATATGATATTAATCCAGTATATTTATCTA
>Ga0209091_10004011_pt1 | contig 11615 bp, 8 predicted proteins | sample ArcticOcean_MG_C_6_FD_187438 | JGI IMG/M metagenome (GOLD analysis project Ga0209091, IMG submission 187438) | Marine microbial communities from western Arctic Ocean - ArcticOcean_MG_CB8_128 (SPAdes) (version 2) | ecosystem: Environmental > Aquatic > Marine > Oceanic | place: Arctic Ocean...
TATTCTTTGCTTCACTATCACTATAGCTTCTTGTCAAATATTTGGCTTCAGGAGAAAGTTTTTCAAAAGACGTATACTGTTGTTCGCTTTTTCCCCGAGGTTCGGAGATTTTAGGTTCTTCAGCCTTTGACTTCTCATTAGTAGATTTATTTTTAGACGATAATCCTTTATTATTAGCTTCCAAAATGTCTAAGCGTTCTTTAGGCTGAAGTAATTCATGTTTTTCACCACTAACAAGTTCGTTATTCTTTAGAACTCCTGCATGACTTGATAAGCCCTGATTTTCTGAATATATTCTAGAGTCGGTCATCTCCTCCCTGAACTTAGGAGGGACTACTGCAGTATAATTTCTTCTGTTAATTTTTTGATCTTTGTCTCCAAAATCTACATATTTCCCTTCGATTACCTCCCGGCCCCCTTCACCGTTTAACTTAGGAAGTTTTGATAAGCTCTGGTCTCTTTCACCGTCTAACTTAGGAAGTTTTGATAAGCTCTGCTCCCTTTCACCGTCTAACTTAGGAAGTTTTGATAAGCTCTGATCTCTTTCACCGTCTAACTTAGGAAGTTTTGATAAGCTCTGATCTCTTTCACCGTCTAACTTAGGAAGTTTTGATAAGCTCTGATCTCTTTCACCGTCTAACTTAGGAAGTTTTGATAAGCTCTGATCTCTTTCACCGTCTAACTTAGGAAGTTTTGATAAGCTCTGATCTCTTTCACCGTCTAACTTAGGAAGTTTTGATAAGCTTTGATCTTCTGAATATTCTTTGGTTTTGTTTGAATTTAAATTATGACTATTAGTGAATTCTTTAGAGATCTCAATCTTCTCTTTAAATTTAGGAGAGGACACTGCTAAATGATTTTCCCTATCACTTTTTTGACCTTCTTTTCCAAAGTTTATATTGGAAGCACGAGCATCGTCCTGGTAATAATTAGACAGGCTATCAACAAACCCCTCCCTCCCAGATTCTGATTTAATCTTATTATCAACACCCTCAGGCCCAAGTATAACTGGCCTTTTATGCTTAAGGGTGGTGACCCTTACAAGCTTCCCACTAATGACTGTTTTTTCTTCGCCCGAGATTACTGGCCGGTTCTGCCCTATTTTATTTGTGTTTTCTAATTCAATCTTCAACACATTTAGGTGGCTTAAAATATCGGGGTGTTCTTCAAAATCTATTCTATGTTTTAAGTCAGCCCCTATTTCCTCTTGAGAGACCAATTCAGACGAATTAGAAAGTACCTGCCCTCGATAAAAGGAGCCAAGCGCAGCTGTATCTAGATCAGAGTGATGTTTGTCTTCCAAGCTTTTAACAGACCCACCACTCTTCTGAAGAGTTTGCTTAAGAGCGGAGACGAAATCTGGCGGATTTTTGCCACTTTCTGCCACTTTCCCTTCCGTATTTGGATCCGGGATGCTATTTACAGCTTTGGTCAGTAACACGTCAAAAGAAGCACCTTCCTTGTTTTCAGCTCCTGAAGTGCCTGTTTTACTTGATATGTGGCTAACAACATCCGCTATATCGTATCTAGATAATGTATGCATACTAATAAATACTCTCAATTTATTCGACTTTACTGCCGTATATAAGAATATGAGCAATTATCGTACCAGTATGCCGAAAGACTCGGACCTCACATGAAGGTTTAACTAAAGGTCTATTTTATTTCGGCAATAAAATTGTGCAAAGCGATAGCATCTAATTCTTTGTCATCCCTCATTTTTTCACTTGAAGTAACCTGTTTTTGGTGCCTTTCTCTAACTTTATTAAATTTTAATAGTTCCACTTGGTGTCCAATAATTTTACTAGTGACAGCGCTTAAAGCCTCACTACACTCTCTATCAAAGGCCTCAAGATCACGCCTAGCTGTCATAAGCTGAGTTATCATATTCATTATGCCATTAATTTTTTGTACGCCATACTCAAAATCCGATTCTTCTTGCATTCTAGACGTATATTCAAAAATATATTGGTCTATATCTGCAATCCGAGCAATAAGCCGTTCTTTCTCTGCAAATAGTGATTTTTTACTTTCGCTCAATTGCACGAGCTTAGCTCTCTCTTTACCCGCCAGGGTTCTCCAAATATTATTCTCAATCATCATCCTACGATAACCTTATTAAGCTCGTCGATAGATTCACTCATAGAAATAACATCAGAACTGTCCTGACGAAGAAACTCATCAATTGCAGGCTTAAGTCTTATAGCTTCGTCAAGTTCAGGATCAATATTTGGGGTATAGGCCCCTACCTGGATTAGATCTTGTTTTTGCAAATATAAAGACCAATATTTTCGTAGCTTCTGAGCTGATCGAAAATGATCTGCGGCGACCAACGAGGAAGCCACTCTCGAGATAGATCCCTCTAAGTCAATTGCAGGATAATGAGCAGCATCGGCAAGAGACCTTGACAGCATTATCTGTCCATCTAAGGTAGCTCTAGACAAATCGACTATAGGGTCGCTCCGATCGTCACCCTCTGCAAGGACTGTATAGAAGGCAGATATAGACCCGACTCCTCCCAATCCCACTCCGGCTCGCTCAATAAGCTTAGGAAGTAAGCTAAAAACCGATGGTGTATATCCCTTTGTCGTAGGCGGCTCACCAACTGCCAAGCCAATTTCACGTTGCGCATGGGCTACACGAGTTAAACTATCAAAAAGAAGAAGTACATTCTTGCCCTTACTGGAAAAATATTCAGCCACAGAATGCGTTAACTTCGCAGCCTTAATTCGCATAACTGGAGAGACATCTACAGGAGCTGCTATGACTACTGCTTTTTTTAATCCTTCATCACCAAGAGTTTTTTTAACAAACTCTTGAACTTCCCTTCCTCTCTCCCCTATGAGGCCAATGACAACTACGTCAGCTTCGGTATTACGAGTCAGCATACCCAGGAGCACACTTTTACCTACACCAGAACCTGCAATCAGGCCCATCCTTTGGCCCTTACCGAATGTGAGGCAAGCATTTATCGATTTCACGCCGGTGTCTAGCACGTCTGTAATCGCACCTCTAGCCATAGGGTTGACTGTATGACTTTCTAAAGGCATTTGAAGCTCATAATTAATAGCTCCTTTCCCATCTATCGGCTCACCAGACCCATCAACCACTCGGCCCAGCATAGCTTCACCGGCACTGCAAGTTGACTCTGATTGCTCGAGCCTTACGACACTCCCAGCCTTAATCCCATCTAGAAAATGTATTGGCATTAAAACTATTTTTTGTTCGTCGAACCCGATTACTTCTGCTTCTATCTCCCGACTTTTTCCCTCTATTTCAATTACGCACTGAGAACCTATTTCTGCTGAAATTCCTGATGCCTCAATGGTCATTCCAACAACACGTGTAACTCTACCGAAACGCTCCGTATTCGAAGGAATTAAGTTACCAGAAAGATTATTTACTTTACCTAAAAATGCATCTGCCGCTTTCATCTTTTGATCCAGTTATTTTTGTTTTTTAGTAGGTTTTATACTGTTAGAAGTAGTTGTTTTTTTTTGTAAAGACTTTGTTTTTTTCTCTTTTTTTTCTCCCAATATCTGGTTAACAATATTGGCTACCCTATTTTCTTTCATACTTTCAATAATAGAATCTCCCATAACAGCACGAGCGCTTCCTCTAGTTAGCCTATGGTCAGATAATATTTTAACCGAGGACTCAGTATTAGGTTTTCGATTTTTAAGAAGCACTGCATCATTTGGATTTAAAAATATTCGGATTTCACCATCCGCTTCAATCGCCATTTCTTCAAGCAGAGTTGAAACTATATTAGAAATAGAATTTTTGCTTTCTGACAGCTCTACTTGCATAATTGTTTCTATAGCGCTAGCGACCAGTTCACGTATAGGATCGTAAAATTCAGTTAGATCCACATACTCATTTTTTAGCGTATCTATTAAAATATTTAGCTGATCAAGTCGATCATCAAATTCTAAGCTTTCGTTTTCTTTGCAAGAATTGTATCCCCGTAAATATTCAATCTCTCCATTTTCTCTATATTCAGCAGGTGTATATATGGGTGTCCAACCTAAGTCATTTATTCCTTCATTCTCAACTTCATTAACCTCATTAACCTCATTAACCTCATTAACTTCATTAACTTCATTAGAGAGAATGAAATCTCCATCATTTTTTTCCTCAGATGACTTTTCATTAATCTCATCTGACAAATTGGCTGACGTTAATTTAGAATGTTTTTTTATATTTTCAATTTTCCCTAGATCGCCAATTTCAGCAACTTTCTTCTCAATAAATGTTTTGTCATTACTGGTTTCGATAATCCAAGGAATAAATTCAGGCGCGTTAGACAAAGTCATCTCCCCTTCCTGCTAAAACAAGTTCTCCCGCGTCTGACAACTTCCTAGCAATACGCAGGATATCTTTTTGGGCTTCCTCTACATCAGTAATTCTCACTGGCCCCTTATCTTCCATATCATCCAAAAACATAAGCCTAGCGCGCTGTGACATGTTACTTAAGAATTTTTCTTTAACCAATTCAGTAGCACCTTTGACTGCGGTCATTAACAAGTCTTGATCAATACTTCTCATAAGCGTTTGTACACTTCTATTATCTAAGCCATTAAAGTTTTCGAAAGTAAACATGTTATCTTGTATTTTAAGCGCCAATTCTTCATCTCTTTCACTGATGCCTCCCAAGATAGCCCCTTCCATATCGGTTTTTGTGAAATTCATTATCTTTGCGGCAGTTTTAATACCTCCAAAACTAGAGGCTTTTACCGATGCGCTAGAGCTAAATTGCTCCTGCATAACTGCTTCAAGCTTTTTCATTGCATTCGGATGAACAGTTTCTAAAGCGGCAACTCGGTGCACCACTTCGGCCCTTAAGTCTTGATCAATAAAATTTAGTACATCCGCAGCGATATCGTATTCTAGGACCGATAATATAATCGCAATAATTTGAGGGTGCTCTCCTGCAACCATCTCTCCAATAGACCTAGCGTCCATCCACTGCAAAATATCTAAGCCTTTGCTAGAGGAACTGGGCATTATGCGCGCTAGGACAGATGCTGACTTATCAGCACCTAAAGCCTTAGTAAATACATTGGTTACATAATCTGCAGTTCCCAACCCGATATTTGTTTGCTGCTTAATTGTCGAAACAAAATCATCTAAAACAATATTTACTGCCTCTTGAGAGAGGTCAGCAACGCCGACCATATGTACACCAAGTGATTGAACCTCCCTGGGAGACATATAACTTATAATTTCAGCAGCTTGATCTTCACCAAGAAGCAGAAGAATTACTGCTGCTCGTTCTGCTGGCAGTAGGGTTTCGACCAGCTCGTCCAACTTTTCTACGACTACTTCCGTTTCTTCAGCCATTTTAATTTCTTCTCCCTTTAATTACGATTCGAAGCAACCATCTTTTTAAGAAGGCTAGCAACACGGGATGAATCTTCATCTACTAACATCCTCACTATATTAACCTTATCATCATAAGTATTTGCGGTATCAAACATGTCATCTGAGACGTTAGATTTTTTAGGTCTTAGTCTTGCCTTTATTTCTTCAAGTGTTTCACCTGTTTCTTCGGCCGCAGCCAGCATTTCATCTTCGCTTAGTAAACCTTTCTGCCCCAATTCTTTCATTTCATCATCCGATAATATTTCTTTATCTTTATCTTTCGTCTCTCCTAATAATTCCGTAGCTTTTACTTTTACTGAAGTTCCATAAAATCCATTTATTAGAGGCTTAATTACCATGATTAAAAAAAGTATAAACCCTGTTAAGAAAAGGCCCATTTTAGCGTAATTTAGTATAGATTCGTTTTCGAACCAAACAACGTCCAAACTAGAACCATCTTCTCTAAATTGAGACACCAAAACCATGATAGAGTCACCGCGAGATTCATCTATTCCTACTGCGCTGGCAACAAGACTTTCAATCCCACTCACATCAAAAGCATCCGTAGAGCCGTCATTTCCAAGAGTAAGCTCAGATATAGCATTTCTGTTTAAGACAACAGCTACACTTAGTTTTGTTATGTCTCCCGATGAGCTTTTTTGATATTGAATTTCACGATCAACTTCATAATTTCGAGTTGTTTGGCTAGATCGTATATTTGACGAGTCAATGTCATTTGACACCGTATTAGCATCGACTAAAACCGTATCTTGCGGTGCAACATTGCTAGTTTCACCTGGAACTCCTGTGGCTGGCGTGACTGCTGAAGTATCAACCTGCATCATCTCCGACCTAGTGCTGGGTCCCGTACCGTTTCTATCAAAAATTTCAGCCGTTGATTCAAACTCTGAAAAATCAACAGTAATATCAACATCAGACCTAACATTATCCATACCGACAATGGGCGATAACAAGCGCATTATCTTATTATGATATTCCTCTTCTAAATTACGCTTGAACGCAGCTTGCTCAGTAGCCTCAAGCAGACCTGACTCATCTTTATCCGATAACAATGTTCCCATTTGGTCCACAACCGACACATCGTCAATAGATAGATATGGAACACTAGAGGCAACAAGATTAACTATTGCTTGAACTTGGGACTGACTAACTACCCTTCCCGGGAAAGTCTCAAGCACAACCGATGCTTTAGCCGGCTGGCGGTTACGAATGTAGGAACTTTGACGTGGCGCTGCTAAATGGACACGTGCCGACTCAATTGTCGAGATCCTCATGATACTTTTTGCTATTTCACCCTCGATTGTAGCTGTATATTGAGCTTGCTCCATAAACTGACTAGTCGTCATAGACGACGCTACACTTAATGACTCAAGTGCTTGCGTGCTTCCATCGCTAGGCAAGCCATTAGCAGCTAATAGCATCCTCGCTTGATAGTATTCATCATCAGGAACCATCAATGTTCCAAGGTTTTGATCAATATATACTGGTATGTTGGCTGCTTGTAATTGAGCAAAGGCTTCGCTGCGATCTGACTCGGACATGCTAGGGTATAACGCCCGTGTCCCTACGGCGGTGACGGCAAAATATACTGATAAAAATATTAGCACGCAAAACAACCCAATCATGGCCGGGATTGTCCGCTTAACAAGAGGTTGAGCTAAAAACTCAGCTACGTTTGATGACTTCACCAAAGACGTCGAGTGATTATATTTTTTGCTCATCTCCCCCCTTACCACATCATTGTTTCCAACAAGTAGTTCGTCAGGTGTAGCTTCATTGGTTTGACCCCCCCCATGAGGGGTCTCTAAGGCCATGGTGTCTGCCATAACTAATTACCTTTTAATAATTTTAAGCAGTTAATGCCACTAAATTGGCATATTTATTATTTCTTGATACGCAGTAAGTACTTTGTTCCTAACTTGTACTGTAGCCTCAAATGCCAGCGATGCTTTTTGCATATTCATTACTACTTCTGTGAGAGGTATATCACCACCCATTTGAAATTCTGTCTGCGAATTAGCAGAAATATTTTGTAAAGTATTTACCTCTGTTATGGCTCCAGTAAACGCTTTACTCAGCTGACTTGAAAATGTCGGCGCATCTGCAGTCTCATTAATTACGGGCGCTACATTATTAAGCACTGGCGAAATTTCAGAACCCATTTTTGAAGATTCTATTTTATTTTGATATTCTCTTATTTGAGAAAGTAAAGACTGGGCACTTGCATTAATTTCCATTTTCATTCTCTCTAGATTATGTCCGTGCGTATGGACTTGGGACGGGAAGTCCTGCCTTTCTAAAATTATTAAGCTTCTGCCGTAAGGTTCTTGAACTTATCCCAAGCTCCTTTGCTGCGCTGTCGCGTGAGGAATGCATTTTTAGCGCAGTGAGTATTTCATTTAATTCTGAATTAGACTTCCATTCCGATAATTTATTAAAATTGGCGAAAGAAAAGATATCGATATTTTCAACCTCATGCTCCCTAGAAGGTTGAAACATCGCGTCCGTTTCATCTTCAGGAAATTCATCGAAAGCGATATCTTTTTCTAATATTTCTTCATTTTCAGATAATATGACTGCCCTTAATATCACGTTTTCTAGCTCTCTTACATTGCCCGGCCAGGTATGAGTCATTAATTTATTTATAGCGTTACGACATATCCTTGGCCGAATTGTATTTGTATGTTTTTGTACAAATATTCTCGCTAACGGCTCTATATCTTTCGGTCTTTCTCGCAATTTTTTTATATTTAAAACAAACCCGCCAAGCCTAAAATAAAGATCTTCGCGAAATTCTTTATTTTTAATGGCACTTTTAATATTTATATTTGTTGCTGAAACTATTCTCACATTAACATCGATCGGTTTAGTTGCACCGACTCTATAAATTTGTTTCTCCTGTAGCACTCTAAGCAGTTTTGATTGAAGATTCTTAGGCATTTCACCTATCTCGTCTAGAAATAAGGTGCCGCCTTCCGCTTCCTCAAAAAAGCCCTTATTTATTTGCGTCGCTCCGGTAAAGGCGCCTTTCTCATGACCAAACAGCGTGTCTTCAACTAAATTTTCGGGAATTGCTGCGCAATTTAATGCTACAAAGGGAAAATTCGAACGCATCGAGGACTCGTGCAACACGCGCGCAAGGACCTCTTTGCCTACCCCAGATGGGCCGGTAATCATTACCTGTATGTCGGACTTTGCAACTTTTGATGCTAATTCAAACAGAGCCACACTTTCTGGATCTACAAAGACAAACGGATAGTCATCTGTAATGCTATTCATAATTAATCTGCTAAAGTTATCGTGACTTATTGATTCGTATCTCAATAAATGCAATTAGCAGGCCAATATTTATTTAACGAATAGAAACAATAAGTTAAATGCTATATCGTCCGAAAACAGACAGGGGAATTACAAAAAAAGTGCCTAGGAAGATACATAGTGTTCGAAACCAAACACTAGAATCCCATATCCAGGGAGTACAACGAAGAAAGATGTCAGTAATATCTTAAAGGCATCTATAAAATTAGATCTGAGGCCTTAACTATTAAGGGCAGAAGTAGAACGAAGAGATATTTGGCCCAAGGTCCTCGGGGAAGGAGGTCAGAGGTCTAACCCCTAACACCCTGAGCCAAATTTGGGTGCCGGTGCCACCTTAATTGGGCACCAGCGAACACGGCGTCTAGCTGACCACTCCTGACCTCTAACACCTACCGTGAAGCGGCCAGCTAGACTTAGTAAACCTTTTTGTATTAATTACACTCATGGGAGTGTCTTAAATAAGTATTTGGCCCAAGGTCCTCGGGGAAGGAGGTCAGAGGTCTAACCCCTAACACCCTGAGCCAAATTTGGGTGCCGGTGCCACCTTAATTGGGCACCAGCGAACACGGCGTCTAGCTGACCACTCCTGACCTCTAACACCTACCGTGAAGCGGCCAGCTAGACTTAGTAAACTTGCTATTTCATCAAAACCGTCAACACCGCCTCATTACCGATGTTAGCCTGTGCTAGCATTCCATATCTTGCCTGTGCAGATATCACATTGCGAGAGACCTCTGAAGCATAACCAACACCATCTATGCGATTATGAGGTCTCGGCTCCTGTGCTGGAGTGTTTACCAAATGATCTCCCGCACTTACAAGCTCAGCGATATAAGCAGTCAACCGATCGCGCTCATCGGAAGCCGCGTTTATCGCCTTATCTATATTAGCCAGGACATATTCTGCGTTAATGCTACTTAATATATTGAGCCGTCGCGGGTTACCATCGCCTGGAGATGGATTCCCAGCCCATAGAACCGCAGAACCAAAAGATTGTGTCTCCGTAGAACGAGCAGATTGATACGCAGCACCCTTAGTAATAGAGTTGTCGTTACCACTTAAATCGTAATCCAGCATCTTGCTGTCCCCTAACGGCAGCTCATCGCCACCGTCAATGAGGCCATCAGGAGTGTATTGGTTGCCACGAACACTCTGTAAACCCGTCACCGGATCGACGGTCTGCTGGACGACATTCGCTCTGATTGCCATGCTGGGGTTCCATGATTTCAAAGTTGTATTCTTGATTTGGTCTTCAACATTACCGCTTAGATTCTCTCCAGCTAGGGCGGAACTGACCAAAACTTCTGCTTCTTGATCGCTGCCGCTCATAATTGCCATGCTGTTCCAGTCTGAATCAATCGCAATACTCTCAATTTCAGCAAACAATTGACCAAATTCTAGATCCAATGCCGCTCTATCTTTCACAGGCAGGTCCTTCCCTGCCGCCTGGGCAGCTAAACCTCTCATCTGATTCAAAGCGAATAATATTTCATTTGATAAGCCCTCAATGGTTTCCAGCATTGAGATTGAGTCATTGACTTGGCCCGTTGATAGTTCAAGACCGCTGACTTTAAACTTCATACGCTGTGTAATTGCATGCTTAGCGATATCTCTGTAAGCAGAATCATGATGCTGGCCTTGCGAGGAATTTTTCACTTCAATTTCCTGCAATCGATTATTCGCGGTACTCCTATTCGTAGACATTGGACTCGCGATATTAAAATTAATTTTAGTCATGGGATCTGACCTCGTAATCGCAACGACACTGCGTGCCGTAAATTGGCCTCCGACTCAGGCGCCCTAGATGGGCCATCAGGAATTTTATCCCTAACACTTCGAGCCATTTTTGGTTATCAACATTCCCCCCCCCCAATGATCGATAAGATAAAAAGTATTTGGCCCAGGATCCTCGGGGAAGGAGGTCAGAGGTCTTACCCCTAACATCCTGGGCCAAATTTGGTTGCCGGTGCCTCTGTTATATTGGGCACCCGCGAACAGGATATCTAGCTGACAACTTCTGACCTCTAACACCTACCGTGAAGCGGTCAGCTAGACTTGATAAACTTTTACTGCAACAGTGTCAGCACTGTCTGCTTGGCCGCATTGGCCTGAGCGAGCATTGCCGTGCTTGCTTGCGCGATGATCGTCGTCCGAGAAAGTTCTGACGTCTCAATTGCATAATCTGCATCTGCTATTCGACTACGTGATGACTCCTGATGCCTCGCAACATTTGTGAGATTATCTCCCGCACTCTCAAACCTAGCAATATATGCACCATACCTGGCGCGCTCTGCGGAAACTGCAGTAATCGCTATATCTAAGTTAGTTAAGGCATAAGACGCATTAATTCTAGTAGTAAGATTAAGTCGTTGTGCAGTGTTTGACCCAACAGCCCCTCGATTACCAGCGCCAGCGGCGTTATCACCAACCCATAAAACGGCATGGCCAAATGCTTGCGTCTCTAGATCAGAGGTATCTCTGAGGTTGGCAATCACATTGTTATGGTTATCATTACCTGACCTAACTACGCCACGCGCAGTGCCAATTGCAGCGGCGTTATCAAGTCCGGCAGTACCAGAATTAGATACAGGTCTGCCCGGGAGATCTGGAAGGTTGTGCGTGCGGCCTGCAACGGCGAGCCCTGTATTCAAGTCCACCACCTCCAGAACAGCGTTGGTTCTGATTGCTGTCCGCGGATCAAAAGACCGTATTTGTACGTTCATCGACTCATTGCTGCCTTTACCCAACTGTATGTCTAAAGTTGTGCTTGTCACTGCGGCAGTAGCTAAATCATTAGCGCCGTTCAAAAGAGTTTTAGTATTCCAGGTGGTCTGAGTAGCGATGCGTTGTATTTCAAGCATTAACTGACCATATTCTAAGTCCAGTGCGCGCCTATCTCTTACTGAATAGGT
>Ga0209091_10004016_pt1 | contig 11610 bp, 19 predicted proteins | sample ArcticOcean_MG_C_6_FD_187438 | JGI IMG/M metagenome (GOLD analysis project Ga0209091, IMG submission 187438) | Marine microbial communities from western Arctic Ocean - ArcticOcean_MG_CB8_128 (SPAdes) (version 2) | ecosystem: Environmental > Aquatic > Marine > Oceanic | place: Arctic Ocean...
TGATGAAGCGGAAGCAAGACAACTAATACAGTATAAAAAAGGCATTGTATCAACGTCAAAGCCTAAAGAAAAAGCAAAGAAAACTGATAGAACTATTAAAAGCAAGGACTTAAAAACCCGTGACTAATTTTAAAGTTATAAAAGCTTTTAATCGAAATGGTAACAAAATCAAAAAGGGTGAGATCATTGATGTCATCCCTTGCAGTGTTGATAAGCTTACCGCTAGAGGCTTTATTGCAGTGAATGATAGTAATGATGATGTCTTGCTAGAAGAAATAATTGAAATAATAGAGAATGATGATGACGCTCAACCTATCGAGTAACGCCTTTTTTGAACTTAAAGACTTTGCTGTTGAGTGCCAATGGACAGTTGTATCATCTCAGGACAAATATCTGGTAGTAGGGATCTTTGATAATACTTTTTATGAAGCTTTTAATGAGTTTGGTTCAGGTGTTAGCACTAGTTCTCCAGTATTTACTATGAAAACAGACGATATTCCTGACGGAGCATCAGATCAGAATGATTTATTGCTTGTGCCTATAACTACAAAAGGCCGTGTTGCTAAAATATCTTACAAAATTAAAGTAATTGAAAAAGATGGAACTGGGGTTTCAATTATAAGGTTGCAGAAGCAATGAGTCATGCTCGTCAAAAAATAAGAGATGCAGTTGTCTTATTGATAACTGGTCTAACGACTACAGGGTCTCGTGTCTTTGATACACGATTATACAATCTTGATCCTGATGTAAATTTACCAGGTCTTGTGGTTTATACACAAAACGAGACCTCAGAAAGAAGCGACTTTAGTCCAAACAATTACTCTAGGGAATTAGATGTAGTAATTGAAGGCTATGTCGAAACCAATTCTACAGTTGAGAACACTCTTGATACTATAAGTCTTGAGGTGGAAAACGTCTTGGGAGCAAATCCCTTGCTAAATGACACCGCAACGACATCAGAATTAACTCAAACTGAGATAGAATTTGACGTGATGGGCGAAAGGCCTATTGGGATAATTCGACTAACTTTATCAGTGACTTATTACACATTGAGCACTGATAATTCAACAAATCAATAATAAAACGGAGAATTAAATGGCATATTATACTGGGGTATTGGCCTCAATTAAAATTGGTGATTCAGTTGCACCAACAGACATACTAGCTCAATGCACAAGCTATTCAGTCGATAAACAACTTGAATCAGTAGATGTTTCACATATTGGAAGTGCAAGCAAGACCTTCACTTCTGCTCAAGAGTCCTGGTCTTCAACAATGGAAGTTTCTTGGGATCCGGAAAGTGGAGCACAAGCTAAGTTATTTGAAAGATCAGCAGGTGCTTCAACATCAGTACATTGCGAGTATTATTATGAGGGAACTGTTTCTGCCGATAAATACTTAAAAGGCGAAGGATTTATTACAGGCATTGCATGGTCACAAGAACCCTCAGGTGTAATCACCGGAAGCATTTCCATACAAGGTACAGGCGCATTAACCGAAGGTGTTGTTGTTTAATAATGGACATGTCTGAAAGGCTAAAAGCCATGCAACAAAACAGAGAGAAATATCCTGTTACGTTGCCAGGTCTCGGTGAAGGTGAAGAAAAAGACCTACATTGTTTTTTTTATAAAATGACTGTTAGAGATGACGAAAAACTCAGAAAACGTCATAAAGACTTTTACAAAGATATGACAGATGGGGATGTTCCATCTTTTTCAGCCATGATTGATTTAATGCTAATAAAATTAGTCGATGATGAAGGTGTAAAAATCTTTAATGATGGTGACAGAATGTTTCTCACTGGATTAGATGTTGGATATGTAACAAAAGTTGCAACTGACATGATGGCTAATCTTTTTGATATAGATTCAATAGAGTCTGCGGAGGGAAACTCCAAAGCGGTTGGTTAATGAGTCAATATGTCGTGGCTGACCGCCTTCATACTACAATCGACACAATAAAAAACATGTCAATCCATGAATTTCATCATTGGATTGCTTATCTTCAATTAGAACAAAAGAGAATCAAAAAAAGTGAACAAACTTCAAACCAATTTAGTCGCTAAAGATAAAACCAAACAAGCGTTTGCATCTTTTAGAGGATCAATTAAAACCTCAACAGGAGCAATGAAAGGACTTGGAGCAAGTCTTGGTGCTTTTATTGGTGTTGCATCTTTAATGAGGTTAAAAGACCTTACAAAAGACGCTTTGGATTTTGGCACTAATATTCAAATCACGGCAAACAAAATTGGTGTGACAACCAAAGAATTGCAAGCCTTTAGATTAGCAGGTCAACAATTTGCAGGAATAACAGGTCGTACCCTGGACATGGGCTTGCAAAGATTTTCAAGACGTTTAGGAGAGGCTAACCAGGACACAGGCGAGCTAAAAGGAACACTGGCACTGTTAGGCATTAGCACAAAAGATGCTGATGGAAATGTCCGAAGTGTAACTGATGTTTTAATGGATTATGCAGACGGCATTAAAAATGCTTCAAGTTCATCAGAGCAACTAAGATTAGCTTTTAAAGGCTTTGATTCTGAAGGTGCTGTATTAGTTGAATTATTTAAAAATGGTTCATCAGAAATGCGAAAGTTTATTCAAGAAGCGCAAGTAACTGGTGCAATAATGTCAGATGTAATGTCAAAAAAAGCGCAAGATTTAAATGATATTATGGCGATGCAGTCTCAAATAATAAAAACACAATTATCCGAAGCTTTTATTGGCTTAGGGGGAATTTTAGTTGGACTAACAACAATTACTGCAAAAGTATCAAAAGAAATTAATGATTTATTTACAACGATAACAACTAGAGCTTCAAAACAAGCAGAAAAAGAACTTATGACCATTGAGCAAGTTCAAGCAAAAATTGAATCACTTGAAGAATCAAAATCAACTGGATTTATGTCAGGTATGCTTGGTGAGGCTCAAAGAAATCAAAATGTTGATAAAGAAATTGAAGGCCTTAAAATTTATATAAAAGTTTTAGAAGATACCGCTAGGAAACTTGAACAAACAGAACAAGCATCAAGAAGCTTTGGCAAAGGCTTTTCTGAAGGCATAGCCAATATGAAACTTCCAACATTAGCTGAAGAAGGTCAAAAGTTTGCTGTTAGTTTTCAAACAGGTCTATCAGGTGCATTTGATAGCATTATTGATGGTACAAAATCTGTTGGTGAATCTTTGAAAGACCTTGGAAAAACATTAATAAAACAAGCTATTAAAATGCTAATTTTTAGAACAATTCTTTCTCCAATAACGGGATCAATCGGTGGATTATTTGGTGGTGGTGGTTCGCCTATAAAAGATTTTGGAATGAAAATGGGTGGCTCAGTCAGTAAAAATAAACCAATAATTGTTGGTGATGGAGGAAATGGCAGTGGAACAGAAATGTTTATTCCACATTCTTCAGGAAGTATTATTCCAAACAACAGGCTTGGTGGCGGTGGTGTAACGATTGTGCAAAATATTAGTCTCTCAGGCGATGTATCAGCACAAATAAGATCACAGGTAATGTCAATGTTGCCAGGAATAGCAGATGCTTCTAGAGGAGCTGTAATTGAGGCACAACGCAGAGGACAACCCGCATGAGTATAACTTACCCACTATCAGTTCCTAATTATACGTCTTTTTCAAGTGTCCAACTTGTTGCAAAAAATACAGTTGGGATGACATCTTCACCTTTTACTCAAGCACAGAAGGTTTATAAATGGGCTTCAGGAGAGTATTGGGAATGTGACATTGGTATTAAGGCAATGACAAGAGCTCAATTTGAAGATTTTTCTACTTTTATTATTAAATTAAAAGGCATGTATGGAACATTCAGTCTTTCACCTGATCCCAATGGCCGAACTGTTCGTGGTTCTGCATCTTCAACACCTGGTAGCCCACAAATAAACGGAGCTCAAAACTCAAATTCAAATTCAATTGATATTACTGGAGCACCTGCATCAGTAACCGGCTATCTTCTTTCAGGCGATTATATTCAAGTCGGAACTCAACTTTTAAAAGTCTTAGAAGATGTAAACACTAACGGAAGTGGCGATGTTAGTGGAGTTAATGTTTTTCCACAAATAAGGACTGCATTAAGTGGTTCTGAACCTATTATTGTTGAAAATGCCGTTGGTGTTTTTAGACTCGCAGACAATAATACAACCTGGAACATATCAACTGCGAGCATATACGGGATCAGCTTCAGTGCTGTTGAATCAATATGAGAAAATTTATAGAAAATCTATTAAAGTTTTTAGGTTTATTAAAAGAAAAACCAAAACCAAAACCAAAAGCAAAGAAAAAACCAAAGAAAAAAGTTAAAAAAACAACTAAGAAGAAGTAATTATGCCAAAAAATATTAATTTTAATGTTACAGATGACACTTTAGAGCCTTTTTATGCTGTAGAGCTTATGTTTAGTCCTAATATAACAAGAAATACAATAGTTAATGTTGTTAATCTTGGCGGTGGTAACCTTTATTCACTTGATAGCAACGCTAGTTGGGATGGCCTAGTTGTCGGTAGGGGAAACACTATTGTTTTTGACCAAAGCGATATTAGCAATTCTAATCATCCACTAAGACTTTCAACAACACTTGATGGCACTCATGGTGGAGGTGTTGAATACACAACTGGCGTTACAATAAGTGGTATTCCTGGACAAGTGGGAGCAAAAACAGAATGGATTGTTGATTCTAGTTTATCGCAAGGTGACATTTTATATTATTATTGTTCAAATCACTCAGGTATGGGCGGTTCAATAACTGTTGCCAATGCTGAACAAAGATTTTGGACAGGTTTTGGTCAAATTACAATTGGTTCGGACATTTATTATGGAACGGGTGATTTGGGATCTGTTGGAGATATTACGGAAACTCAGTCTGTAGAATCCAGAGGTGTTAATTTATCTTTATCAGGAATACCAAGTAATTTGATAGCTGATGCAATGTTACAAGACTATCAAGGCCAAGTCGCAAGAATTTATTTTGGAACTTTGACAAATGGTCAATTAGTAGTTCAACCTTATCTTTTTCTTTCAGGTTATATGGATGTAATGAATGTTCTTGTTGATGGTTCTACAAGTACAATAACTTTAACTATTGAAAACAGAATTGCTGACCTTTTAAGAACTAAGGTCACACGCTATACAAACGAAGACCAAATTGCGCTTTTTCCAAACGACATAAGCCTGAGGTTTGTTGATGCAATTCAATCAGATAAGGAAATTCTTTGGGGTGTTCCAACTGATGTTGTTGGAAGGACTTTTAAAGTACCAACACAAGAAGAATTATTAGAGCAAATAAAAAACATGCCTTTTCCATTTTAATGACTGATTTAGATAAATTTATTGAAGAAAGGCTTAATCAACCTTTTGTTTGGGGTGAAAATGATTGCATAACATTTTGTATGGATGCAATTAAAGTATGTACTAGAATTGACCATTTAAAACTTGAAAATGTTAGAACCTGGAATACTCCGCAAAGTGCAAAAAAAACACTCTTAAAAATGAAGATTCCAACAATGTTTGATTTGTTTGATAAGAGATTTAAAAGAATAACCAACAAACACAAATTAAGAGATGGTGACATTGGAATTGCTCCAGTTGGTGCAATAGATAATTTCTCAAAAGATACAGCCCTTGTATTTTATAAAGATATTTTTCTAGCTCCAGGACTTCACGGAATTGAAAGAATTAAAATTGATATTGTTGAACACTTTTTCGATATTAGAAACATTAGGATGAAATAATGCCACCTGTAGGAAATTTTATATTAAGCATTTTAGTAGGTATTGGAACAGGTGTTGGAACTGCTCTTGGATTTACTTCTGCTTTTGCAATGGCTGTAACAGGAGCGGTAATTTTAGGAGGTAGCATCCTTCTTTCATCAGCATTAGCACCTAAGATGCCCGACTTAAATGCAATGCTAAATCGTGGAACAAACATCAGAAGTCCTGTTTCATCAAGAAAATTAATTTATGGAAAAGCTAAAGTTGGCGGAACTTATGTATTTATTTCTGAAGGCAACGTAAATACTGATAGAAAATATTTATATTTATTATTTGCAATGGCATCCCATGAAATTTCATCATTTGACAGAATATTTATTGGCGATGATGAAGTAACAATAAATGGCTCAGGCGTTGTAACATCGCCAACTCGATATTATCCAAATTCAGAAACAAGAGCAGAATTTTATGTTGATATGCTTGGAGCGTCTACTTCTCAAACTTTAAATACTAAATTTTCAACATATACCGATTTGACAGCAACTGACCATTTTAAAGGTATGGCAATTTTACAATCAGTTTTAACCTATGACCCTGAGACTTGGGTTTCAGGAATACCAAACATTAGCGTTATTGTGTCAGGCAGAAACGATATATATGACCCACGAACAGGAACATCAGGTTTTTCACAAAATCCTGCATTATGTGTAGCAAATTACTTAATGTCTGATTTAGGGCTTGGACTTAGCACAAACGACATTGACTGGACTTCCGTTACAGCTTCAGCAAATGTTTGTGACGAATTAGTAGACCTAGACACTAGTCCAACTACGCAACAAAAAAGATACGAATGCAATGGAGTAATTGACACACAAAATGACATTAAAACTAACATTGAAAGTCTTTTAACCAGTATGGCAGGATTTATGGTTGTTGAAGGTGGAAAATATAAAATCTTTTCTGGCAGTTATAGAGCACCAACATTAACGATTGAAGAAAAAGATTTAATTAGCGGTTATCAAATACAAACAAAAAATCGAATTTCAGACCAATTTAATAAAGTGGTTGGATTATATCAATCTGAAGAAACTAATTTTCAACCGACTAATTATCCTGAAATAACTAATGCAAGTTATGTGGCAAGTGACGGCCAAGTTTTAGAAAAACAAATAAATTTAACTTTTACTGATAGCACTGCAAGGGCTCAAAGAATTGCAAAAATTTATCTTGAAAAATCACGACAACAATATCAAGTTTCATTATCAGTAAATTTAGAAAACTTTACATTATCTCCTGGCGATTCATTAATGTTGACCTTGCCAAATTTAGGCTTTAATCAAAAAATATTTGAGGTCATGGAATATAAGTTTGGAGGCAATTTAGCTTTAGGCTTAGAATTAACACTAAGAGAAACAAGTTCATCAGTTTATGATTGGAGCACTGCTGAAGAACAAATTGTTACTCCTGCACCTGCATTAGATCCAACATATAATAGAAATGTTGCCGTTCCAAGTTTTTCTATAACACAAGTTCAAGAAGTTGCAGAAGATGGTTCAATTGTTGAACTATGCCAGGTTGATATTGTAGACCCTGTTGATGACCCGCATGTAAATGTTTATTTAGTAAATCAAAAAGCATCGACAGAATCTACTTATGCAGAAATTTCAGTTGATAGGGAATTTAACACATGAGCAGTTCACAAATATTAGAGCAAAGAGTCGATGACCATGAAAAGTTATGTTTAGAAAAATATGACAATATTAAGTTAAGATTGGTGCGCATTGAAGCAATATTAATTGGTTCAACTGCAAGCGTAATTGGATTGCTTATTAAAATTGCAGTGTTTAATTAGAGTTAATATGATAGCAAATTTATTAATTGGAAATGTCGCAAAAATATTAAATAAATCTATATTAGACAAAGACTTAAAAGCTGAACTTGAAGCTGAACTTATGATGGCTATTAATGAAGTTGATAAGGCACAGTTAAAGTTAAATTTACAAGATTCAAAGAGTTCAAATTGGTTTCAAAGTATGTGGAGGCCATTCATTGCCTGGACTTGTTGTCTTGGTTTTGTTTTAAATTTTTTGATTTCACCGATCTTAGTTCCATTTGGAATAATTGTTCCGCAAGCTGACACAAGCGTTATGTTGCCTGTTTTAATGGGTATGTTGGGTCTTGGAACAATGAGAACGTATGAAAAGAAATTAGGAGTTAATAAATGACACGAGTTCAATTTCCTGTTGTATCAGGTCAAACGATACAGGTTAGAGTTGGAGCTCAAAATGATGTTGGTTTTCAATCCGATATGTCAGCCGTACAGAGCATTATTATAAATCCATCTTCAACTGCACCAGGTGTTCCAACAGGCTTCACAATAAGCTCAACTGCGCTTTCAATTGTTGTTTCCTATGTAAACCCTACAAATAAAGATTTAAGAGGCGTGGAACTTTGGTGGAGTACAAGTGCCGGCGGAACTTATGCTCTTTATGATACGATGGGTGGAGTACCAGGAGAAGAAAGCAAGTTCAACCTTAATTGGGGTGATGTTGTAAATGGTATTACATTTGTTTTAGGTACAAGTTATTATTTTAAGTTAAGAGCCGTTTCAACAAGTGGAGTAACCTCAAGTTATACTGTAAATTCTAGTGGTGTTTATGGAACTGTAAACACAGGACAAGTAACTCAAAATGCAATTTCCAATATGTTTAATTCTGTTGTCACATCAAATTCAGCCGTTTCAACAGTTAGAGATACTATTAATTACAACAGTACAGGTAACCAGTTACAAGGAATTATGATTTCAACAATATCGTTAGGAACTGTATCTTCAGATATTGCAGGTTTTAGTATTGTTGCCAATGCAATGTGTCAAAAAAAATCTACTTGGACACTTGGAAGTAATATTTATGTCATTGGTGCAATATTGCAAGAAGTAGCAGGGAATAATTATTGGGAGCTTGCAACAGGGGGTTCAAATACAACCTTTTTAGGTGAAGACATTCCTAGTAATCAAGATTTTGATATGGGTGTTCAGCGCACATATTCATCATCTTTAATAGATACATCAGGAGATGTTATTGGAACAACGGGTTCTAAATATGGATTATTTTTATTTACAAATACAGAGCCCACTTATTCTCTTGGAGTTTTTGCAGGAACAGGTCTTTCTGTTACGGAGTTAAAAAGATGAGTTTAGAGATGTTAAAAGGTTATTTTTATAATTCTGAAGGTGAGTTAATAAATTGGTATGTCGGATATGGTGATTTAGATAATATGGAAGAATTATTATTATATAAATATCCATGTGTAGGTTTTGTAAATAGCAAGTCTGTTGACGTTAATTTATACAAATATGACTTTGAAAATAATGCTTTGGTGATGCGATAATGTTCATCTATAAAGCATACTTAATAAGGGTCATAAATGGATCTAGTATCAAGGCCACAATTGACCTTGGATTTGGTGTCATGTTGAGCAATATGACAGTGCACTTAATGGGCTTAAAATCACCTGGTGGAATCGAAGGAGAAAAGAGCAAAGAATATTTAAAAACACTCTTGCCAACAACCTTCACAATTAAAACCAAACTCGATGAAAATTTAATTCTTGGTGACATACAAAGCCAAGGCGAAAGCATAAATGACAAGATGTTAAATAGTGGACTTGTGGATAAGTTTGGAGAATAAAAGTTAACCAAAAGTTAACCAAAAATATTTTGACTAGGATAAATTAGAATAGCAAAGAATGAACAATTAAATCTTATTACACCAAGTCAGATAAAGCTTTCAATGTAAACTACTGATTCTATTAGATTAAAAAAATCCATTATTAACGACTTTTAATCAGCTTGTCGCAGGTTCGAACCCCGCAGGGCTCACCAAGGTATTTAAGGCTAAATACAGCCATTCTAAGTCTTTACCATCTTCCCAATATTTCTTAAAAAACCGACAAAAATAAAAAGTTAACCAAAAGTTAACCAAAAAAGTTTGACTTAGCATTTTTTATCCCCATTATAATATACATTGAAGTATGTGGATTACTTCAAAATATAATAACTAGGAGATTACAATGAGTATAATAAAGACCAAAGTTTGTTTCGATGATTATTTTGAAACTTTACATAATGACGATTTAAAAATTAAAAATATTAAATCTGCATTTTTATATGATGCCTATGCAGATCCAAATATTTTTTGGAATGGTTGGGCTTGTCCATATTTTGAAAAAGAAACTTTTGAAAGATTTGTTGAATGGCAAGAAAAAAATTCTGATGATAGCGATCTGCTTGATCAAATTAAATCAGTTGAACCTGAAAATATAAATGGATTAATTCTATATGATGTTAGTTTGGGATTATGTTGGAATATATATAATGAGTAAAGTCACAAAAATAAATTTAACTAATACTGATAAAAAAAAGTTTAGTTATTGGTGCGTTGATGCAAGAAGCATTGGATTAAAAAAATATTATAAAAATCCAAATACAAAGCAAAGATTTGAGACAAAAAAAGACGCTGAAATCTTCCTTGATAAACTTAAAAATATTGAAGTAAAAAGACATCAATCTTATGATGCAAAAACACCTCAAATAGAACCTCAAAAAAATGACTTATTAGTGACTGACATTTGTGGCATTGGTGACTCTAAAAATGATAATATAGGAATTTACCTTGCAAAACGATTTAAGGAAGTTGAAAGACAAAATTTAAGTCGTTCACAGTTTGACGGAATACGAAATTCTATACGTGTATTTTTATTATTTACCTCGCATAAAAGTTGGCTCGACATAAATTTAAAAAGAGACCCTGAAATAATTTTAAATCAAATGCTAGAGCATAGAATTTTATATGCTATAAAAAAAGAAACTAATAATTTAACAAAAGCTTCAGCCTGGACAACTTTTTTGCAAGACATAAAAAACATTAAGAAAATGAGTTCATGGATTGCTAATGAATATGATTGTGATGATAAATTTAAAAAAATAATTACAAGAACAAAAAATAATCAGGCAACATATAAAAAACCTGTGCACCTTCATTTATTGCAAAAAGAATCTACAAGAAAATCTGTTGATAAAAATAGAATCTTTTTATTGCGACAATGGATAGAAGATAATTATTTTATATATAAGGGCAAATTTGTTCACGATGAGATTGTAGCAAAAGAAAGACGCAGGAGTTTATTAGCCCAATTTGATTTAATTCAAAATCTTGGACTAAGAATTGGAGAATGTCTTGCTCTGACTTGGGATGATATTGAGGTCAAAAGTTTTCAAGGCAAAAAAGTTGCTTATATAAGAATTAATAAACAACTTGAATTGCGTACAGGTAAAATAAAGGCCACCAAGGGCACAAAAGATACCTCTCTTTATGGCGATGTCAAGTTGGCAACTGCCGTGCTTCCTGAAAGCTTAGAGACGCTAAAAAGATTACAACCAAATAATTTAAAATTAAATAATATTGTCTTTCCTAACCTGGAAGGAAAATATGATTTACGTCTAGTGCTAAACAGACAAATGAAAAAAGGAAGTAAAGCACTTTGGTTGGAAACATCAGAACACATTTCACCTCATACATTAAGACACGCTATGGCTACTTATTTTGTTAAAAAGCATGGTAAGAATCGAATTGGTGAACTCAGTGCATTGCTAAGGCATGAGTCAGGACAACATTTTACTGAATTAAAGTATGTTGCAAACCTGGATAAAACAGATGACCAGTTATATCACGAGGCTACGCTGACTGATAATTTATATGTATAATGGAGAATAAAATGACTATAAACCTTGATGAAGAAATAACAATTATTTGCAAGAAACATGGTGAGTTTAAAATGAAGGCAAAAGACCACATTGGTGAGAATGATGAAAAGGTTGCTTATGGTTGCCC
>Ga0209091_10004017_pt1 | contig 11609 bp, 2 predicted proteins | sample ArcticOcean_MG_C_6_FD_187438 | JGI IMG/M metagenome (GOLD analysis project Ga0209091, IMG submission 187438) | Marine microbial communities from western Arctic Ocean - ArcticOcean_MG_CB8_128 (SPAdes) (version 2) | ecosystem: Environmental > Aquatic > Marine > Oceanic | place: Arctic Ocean...
CGCATGGGCAGCTCGGCCAAGCAGTGCACGGTGTCCGGGTGATTTTTGGCGTGTGTTTCAAGCGCAAGTGGGTTGCTGTCGCACACCCACGCCACCTTGCACCCAGCTTGGCGCGCTCCTTCTGAGAATCCGCCTGCGCCCGCAAAAAAATCGTAGACCTCCGGCACGCGGGCAATGGCCCGCGTGCAACCGAGGCCCAAAACCTCTTGGAGGGATGGTTGGCGCATACGCTTTAAAGTGCGGAGTGGCTTTTTTGGTACCAAGAACAATCACACACTGCCACAACTCAACCACGCGGCGTTTTCTAGCGCAAGGCTGCGCTTACACAAACCACGACAAGTCCGGGTGGTTGCAGTACCGGCAACGGTCAGCACCCTCAATCAGCGACCTCTTTTTCCCAACACACACGCCACAACGTGCGCAAGTGGTTGCGCTGCAGGCAACAGGCAGCAGGCAACAGTCAGCACCCGCAAGATGTAGCTCCTCGCACACACGCACACTCATGCCATCGCGTCGTCGTCGTCGTCGTCGTCGTCGTCGCTGTCGTCGACCCTGCGCGCGTTCTTGCGGCGCTTAGGGGCTTGCTCATGTTCCGTGCGCTCCGGAGTGACGGAGGCAGTGGTCGTCTTGCTGCGTGTCACGCGCTTGCTTTTGCGGTCGCTGATGCGCGCAAGTGCGTCGGGATTTGCATCGACCTGAGCTTGCGCAGCCCTGATGGCGGGAGTGTCCAGCTCCTCCACGAAGCGCTTAAGGTTAAAGCGGCGGTCGTGGCCTTCCGGGTAGTCGGTAAGGCCAAGCGCCACAGCAGCCCACCTGAAGGCGGTGCCAAAGGAGGCAGCCGTACTCGACCCGTCCTTGACCACGCCCGCAAAGGCGGTCTGGAGCGTGTCGGTCATATGATGGAACTCCCACTCGTCACTTGGAAGCTCGCTCACATGCGTCAACACCTCTTGGCCGCCCGGAGTTTTTACATCAAGAAGCTGCGTAATGCGCCGACAATGGCGTTCGAGATTCTGCCGCGTGGAGATCTTCCTTTTGATGTTCTCACCCCCCTTCGACCCGTTCGTGGACGCAACGATCGTGATGACGCTGCCCTCCTCAAGGGCGTGTACAGCAAGCTTCATGAACTCGGTCAGTCGCGCAACGTCGGTTGCCTCACCCCTCTCGCTCTCATCCTTCTTGCGACCGGCAAATGTCTTGCGCTTGCGGGAGTGGCCACCGCCTGCCTGGGTATTGTTCTTGAGCCACTCCCCGATGGTCTGGCGCTTGTAGTTCAAGTACTTGTCGGGCCCCTCGTCGGTTGGCACTCCCTCGCCGTGCATGCGATTCGCGCCAGCGATGAGCTTAGCTTCTTTGCCGTCCTTCGCTTTCCTGTTGTGGATGAATGCGTAGCCGTTGCCGTGAAGGCGGTTGTACTGCTCGGAGATGAGATCGCGGCCAGCAAGCAGCTCGCGAAGCGCCTCGTGGTAGTGAGATTGCTCGGCAATGTCGCGCGTCTCAAGATCGCCACCGGGGGCGTGCGCCGCGCTGTAGCGCGGCAGTGGAATCTTACCAAGGAACGTGGCCGTGACGGCCTTCTCGTTCTCGGCGCGCGTCTCCTCCGTAGCGTAGTCCGCGCCAATCTGCGCGTCAAGCTTGTCGACCTCCATCTCAAACCGACTGGCCATGTTGCTGTCGGTCCCCTCGCCGTTCTGGTAGGCGTTCACTTCGGCGTTCAGCAAGCCAGTGGCCATGTCCGTGATGCAGTTGCGAAGCTTGTCCTCACTCTTGGTCTGGTTGCTGTGGCGCAGCATGCGCACGGAGACGTTCGGCGCGCGGTTGACGTGCGCCATCAGCCACTTGTGCAGGTGCGGGTATTCGGTGTGAGGCATGTCGTCGCTGGTGGGAACGCGGGAAGATTCATCCCACACTTGGAATGCTTTGCGGAAGTACTCAACCACCTCACCGCCGACGACGCGCGTGAGCGCCTCTGACGGCTGCTCCTTGAGGCGCGCATCGTACTGCTCTTCGGACTCGCCAAAGCGCATCGGGTCGCCCTGCTCCTTGCGCAGAAGGCGGACCCACTCGTCCATGGACATGAGCGCGTTCTGCAGCAGAGGCACAAAGTCCTTGGTGGAAATGTAGACCTGGTCAACCCAGTCCTCCATCCACTCGCCCTCACAACCAGAGCGGGCGCGGTCGGCGTCCGTGCCGAATCGCTCGTACTCGTCGTAGCCGGCGGCGCGGAAGCCCTCTTGAATGGCATCGCACATCGCCAACCCAAGCCGCTTGTTGGGGAAGATGTCGAAGGTGTGCACCATGACCTGGATGCGCGACCGGTGGCCGTGGCACATGTAGCGCTGCGCGCGGCCACCGGCGGTCTTCGTCATGCCAACGTACGGCATGGGCAGCGAGGTGGCGTCTTGGGCGTGCCGCTGCGCGTCAATGAGCGTGAACAGGGTGGCCATGAGGCGCGGCTGCGGCGTCGGCTTCGAAAAGTCCACGCACGTCAGCTCAACGGCTTTGCCCACGTGCTGGTCGGTCATCGCGTCCTTGGCCCGCTTGATCTCCTTGCGAAACACGATGCGCCCTTGCGGGTACCGCGGCTCCTCCTGGCCAAGCGCGTTGGCAGCACGCACTTGCTCGTCGTACGCCGCCGCCTGCTCTTTGCTCACACCCTGGCGCAGCGCGCAGCGCTTCAGCTCCTCGCGAATGGGCTGGATGTAGTGGCGGCGTAGCCACGCATCGCACAGCTTGTCCTTGACCTCACCAGTCACCGGATCCGTGTAAGTGTAGTGCATCGTCTTGTCGCCTTTCAGGTACTCTTTCAGCACGGGCAGAAAGGAGTCGGGCTCTTCAATGATGTTCTCAAGCAGGCGCTCGATGTCGCTATCGGAGCGGAAGTAGAGGCTGAGCCGCTCGCCGGCGTAGTTGTATGCGCACACTTCGTGCATGTCCTCGCCGGGTGCGTTACCACAGCGGACAAAGAGGTCGCTAATGAGGTGGTCCTTGCTTGTGGTGAAGCGCGTCTCCCCGCTGATGATCAGGCCTTGAGCGCCACGTCGAGACTTCTTGAGACCCTCTCGCTGCGACTGCAGCTCCTTAAGCGCCAAGGTGAACATGTTCGCGTTGCGGTCCCAGGAGTTGTGCATGCGGCGCGTCTGCATCTTCTTGGCTTTGAGGTAATCGTTCATCATCTCGGCAACCCACGGGTACTCGGGACGCTCGCCCTTGTCTGGGCTGTGCTCGTACCAGTCCGGGCGGATGGTGTAAGAGCCGGTCTTGTTGGCTGGCTGAACGGGACAGGCGGGAATAAGCTTGCCGGTTTCGGCGCAAGTCGTGGCCAGCTTACGCCCGTCAGGGCCGTTGTGGCTTAGCATCCAGTGCTCAAAGAAAAGGTTCTTGTTGCGGGCCGAGGTCATGTCAAAAAACCCGAGGCGCTTGACTGCCGCCTCCTTAATCTTGATGGATCCCTTCTTGGCCCTCTTGCCCGGCTGGTTAAGGATGCGCCATTCTCCAGCAACCGCGTCGTACCGGGCCAAAGTGTTGTAGGCGTCAGGCGTGGGCATGTTGTCAAGGCGCGTGCTCATGCGCACGCGACCCTCCATGATGGGCTGAACGCAGCCAAAGATGGTGGCGGTGATACCCACGTTGTACATTGCGGAGGCCACCATACCGTTGATGTGGTTGGCACATTTCGCCATCGCCTTGGTCTCCGCATTCTTGAAGAACTCACAGCTCTCGGCAAGCGCCTCCATCTCGTTCCGCAACGACTCAACCTCAAGCTCCTTGTCCTCAACGCGCTTTTGCTGGCGCGCAGCTTCAAGCGCCTGTTTTGAGTCAGAGTCACCCCCGGACTTGTGGTCGCGGTCGTTGCCATCGTTGCCATCGTCGTCGTCGTCGTCGTCGTCGTCGTCGTCGTCGTCGTCGTCGTCGTCGTTGCTGCTAACGCCACCGCACTTGTCATCTTCGCCGTCGGTATACCACGACTCGTCATCCGAATCAGGTTCGGCGTAGTTGGGGCGGTTGGTAGAGGAGGAAGCGCCGCCGCCTGCCTCGCGGGACGCCCGCCGCGCCTCGCGTTGAGTGTTGGCCCGCTCACGCGCATCGTCGCCCGACTCCTCAAGCGTGCCGCCATTCTTGAGGATCGTCAAGTCGTCGGAAGCGGCCTTGTGAAGTTTCTGCAGGCGCTTGAGCTGGCTCTCATTGTCGTTTGCCTTCTGGTGTGCCTTTAAGCACTTGTCGTGCGCGGGCTTGTCGAGCGCCGCGTTGGCCATCTTGGCAATCTCAGCCGAGTCGTGGTTCAAATCGCCAATCACGTGTTTCTTGGTCTCGCTCGTAGTGGTATCAATCTCGTCCACAAGTCGAGCAATGCGGCCCCGCTTGCAGTTGGTGGCCTGGTCGTAGGGCTGCGACGTGTCCCAGCAGCACGGGCCGTAGGCGGAGTGCATCATTGCCTGGCCCGGATGCGTTGCGGACGAGGCCGAGGCCGAAACCGCGCGCTTGCCATGTGGCTGGAACTTGACGGGTACGTTGTGGGTGCCAAAGAAGAGCGAGAATGGTGTGATGGTGGCCGGGCGCATCTTGCCGTCCTTCTTGGAGCCGGTAAAGACCTTGGACAGCTCGGCGCGGTTGACCTTGTAGCCCGCGCCATCGAGGTCAATCTGGTACCCCTCGGGAAGGACGCACCCGGTGTGCATGAACTTGTTGATGGAGGTGGGGTTCATGAGACCAATCACAACCTGAGGGCGTGTCAGGCACACGGCCTTGTGCGAGCCGCTGTTCTCCTGGTCCGCGTCCGCCGCCCAATCGCCGTCAATCTCGGCAAGGTCAACCACCTTAACCTCAAGGCCAACGCGCCGCTTGTCGTAGTTGGCTTTGCTGTCGGACATGAGCTTGGGAGCCAGCAACACCTTGGAGATTTGCTCGTCGTTGAGCCAACCAAAACGACCAGGCTGCTCACGCTGGAGAGTGTGGCAGTAGGCGCGGATCTCTTGGTTGAAGTTTTCAAAGTCCTTGCAGATCTCGTTGCAGTCGTTGAGGCCGCCCATGTTGCGCACGTAGTAGATTGGAAGGCATGCGTGGACAAAGTACTTGGCCCAGCAGTCGAGGATAGCCTCGCGCGTCTTGCCACCCTGCGGATCACCCTTGATCACGTTCTGTACCACGGTCTTGGCGCACTGCAGCGGCTTGGAGTTGATGATGCAAGACATCACGCGCGTGATCATGCCATCCAGGTTGGGGCGGATGACGTCGGGCTGCTTTGAGCCACAATGAAACTTTATGCCGATCTCGCGCACCAGCGCTTGCCAATCGTCACCAACCAGGCCCGAAAGGCTGTGGTCAATCTTGCGGCCCCCCATGAAACGCTCCTTGTCGGTGCCGCAGAGCGTGTAGGGCTTGCCCTTGCCGTTGGGGTTCTTGTCAGACTCGCGGATCACGGTCTCCAGAACGCGATCCGGAATCCACTGCATGCCCGGCTTCTTGATGCGCGGGTCGTGTGCCGGGTGCTTCTTGGCGCGGCGCCACATCTCAGAGTCCACACACGGCACAGCAGTGGGCACTTGCGAGTCGGCCTGGCTGTCGTTGTCCACGTCCATGTCATCCTCCGAGTCGTTGCAGGGCGTTTCAATCCAGTCCTCGGGCCGGCTGCCCTCGCCCGATTCCTCTTGGAGGGCAACCGGACTGGGGTTCACAATGGCGCCATCGCGCTCCTCGCGCTCTTCAGGGTCACACCCCGCCTCCTTGTAAAGCGCGTGCAGCACTTCAGCGTGCTTGTTGTAGAAAGCGACCATCCCCACACGCACGAGGTCTTGCAAGCCAGGCATGTCCAAGGTACTCTTGAGCGTGAACATTAAGTTTTCTTGCGCGGTAATCTCGTTCGCGAGGCTTGTTGCCCCACCAGCCCCGCCAGGCGCCTTGCCGGTCATCACCAGGGTCTGGTTGGGTTGGATGCCACAGCTCTGCAGCGTGCGTTCGTCGCTGAGGTGGGCACCCGTGTGGCGCTGCAGCGCAAACTGGCCAAACCAGTGGCGCACGTTGGTGTCAAGCTCGCGCATGGCATCTTTACCTTGCTTGAAGAATGCGAGAGCCTTGACTTGCCCAATGGTCGTGCTATCGGGGCAGCTGAAGCAGTAGTGCTTCTTGTTGACTTGGACAAAGAAGGCAACGGTCTTGGCACCGTCCTCTGTGGGAGGGCACGTTATCTTCTGGCCCATGGCCTTGTGCGCCTCAAGTCTGAAGCGCCACTTGGCCACGCGTGCCAGGTTGGTGGTCGTTCCCGCGGCCGCGGTTGTAAGCATGCTTGGCATTGCGGCAGTGAGCATTACCAACGACGTCATTGCGTCGTCAATGGCGCGTGCCATTACCTTGGGGCAACGCGCAAGAGCTTGGTTGAGGTTGAATGTCGGAGTAGAGTGCCGCATCGCTGGTTAGGGTTAGGGTTAAGGTTAGGGTTAGGTGCAATAAAATCTGTGGTTTCGGTTGCACATTTCTCTACGTGCAAATGAGGGAGCAACGCGCACTCTAAGAAGAAGAAGTTGCTTGGTGAGTTGCTGTTAGGGGTTAAAGGTTGGGGAGGTGCAATTCGAAAGTTGTGGTTTCGGTTGTGCATCTAGGTATCCGGGTGAGTGGGGGAGCAACGTGCACCTGCACAGACGTGTCGGTCTTGGTACTCGTTGCTCGTGACCTATACGGCTCCCACGAGTCGCAGACTTGTCGAGCAAATATTTGCTTTTAGGGTGTAGTGGACACGCAACTAGTAAATATTACCACAGCAACGCACCCGTGCAACCGCAAGCGGTGCACCCGATTGCTCTCCTCAAACCCCTGCACCCTAGGTTGCAACCGAAACCACAGGATTTTGAAAGTTGCACCCCCCACCACCTCAACCCCAACCAGGTACCACGATGCCACCACCGCCGGACACCACGCCCAACAAGCTGCGCTGCCCTACGAAAGCAGAAATGGGCGGCTGCAATTTTTTATTTCCCGGCCCCAAGATTGTCAAGGACATGGCGCGGACCTTTGAGACTCAGCGTAGCGAGATGCACATCAACACGAAGCGCGACGGCAAAACGCCTGGCAAATCCACCAAGAGCATGTGCCAGGCGCTGGCTTTCGAAGAGCGCTTCAAACTCGATACGGTGCCGGAATCCTACGACGAGGAGGCGGCCATCCACTTCTCGGCCAGCGAGCTCACCGCCAACGTGCTCGACGTCACCACCCAAGCGGGCGTGCTCGACGGGGACATTACCTTTGTGACCGACGCCAAGGACGGCACCGTCTCGCTCACGCGAGGCGACGGTGAGGGATTCGCCGGCTTTGCGCCCACCAAAGCTGGCGTTGTGATCTGGAACCTCTCGACGCCGTTTTGCCCGGCCGCCTTTCTGCGCGGCGGGAGGACACGTCCCAAGCTGAACCAACATGGGGGCACGGGCGGCTTCAACTGCGGACTCAAGCAAGCCGTCCAGAATTTCGAAGCGGATAACACCAAGCTGCAGTTTTCCTTCTATGGTTATGATGAAAAGCACCCTCGCCACAAGTATACCTACGACTGGAAGCCCGACCCCAAGGAGCCGCACGACATCAAGTTTATCCAAGACCCCAAGAAGGAGGGTGTGCAGCAGTGCAACGTGCCCATCCTCGTGCAGACGCTCACAGAGCGGGTGTGGAAGGGCACGAAGCCGAAGGACGGCTTCGTTGAGACGCTGCATGGGCGCTTTGCCCACGCGCTCTCCACCTATGCGCGCCTCTACAAGCGCGACGAGACGGCGGGGCCAGTGATGCTCGGAATGCTCGGTGCCAAGGTCATGCACCGCGACTGCTTCACGCTGCTCCTCCCCGCCTTTGGTAAGCATCAGCTCGTGCTGCCGCCGGGCCCACTGGTCCTCGTGGGCGAGCGCTTCTATCCGGTCTCGCTTTCGTCGGGCGAGAAGCTGCCCAAGGAGTACACCGATGGTCTCGGCAACCTCGTCGTGTCCTTGAAGGGCAAGGGCATGGGCTGCAGCCCGGAAGACCCCTACCGCGCCTTCTCTGACCAATCTCGACAGATCACCCTTCACACGTTCACTCGTCTCCTGGCCCAGATCATCATTTTCATCATCAAGCTTGCGGGCGTCGTTTCCGACGCGACGGGGGGGGATCTCGCGATGCGCAAGGAGCTGGCCACGCAGCTGATGCCGCTGCTCATGGGCGGCGAGTCGCCCGTCTTCGGCGCCGTGCGCGGCCAGCTGATCACGACGCTCATGGGCGATGCGCATATCAAAGGCAACATCGACTTGCTGCGCAACCTGCTGGTGCGCGAGCAGCTGCGTGGCTTGCCGCAGGCGGTGGGGCTCTCGGAGGAGGACTTTGAGGCGAAGCTCTCCCGGAACCCGCTCGTGCACTCGGGCAACGTGGGGCGCGCAACCCTGCACGCGCACCTGGTGGGGACGCTGCAGCTGTACGTTGACCCTTCCAAGGTGCACCCGCTCCTCTACGAGACGACCAACATGCAAGCCGCCGAGCGCCGCGCGGCGGAGGCCGTGCACAAGACCTACCCCGACGAAAAACTGCCGGAGGGCCTCAAGGAGATGGCCGAGTACGTGCTCGGCGCCGAAACAACGCTGCGGCTTTTGCCGCTCCCCGAGGATTCGCACCTGCGCGACGCCGCCGTTCCCTTCCGCACCGACGACGACGCCAAGAACGTGCACATGGCCGTCCTGTGGGAGCGGGCCGGCGACCCATTGGCACAGATCAAGGAGGTCTGCACGCTTCGTGTCACTGGGGTGAAGCAGCAAGTCGATCGCTCGCACGCGGTGCTCGAGGCGCTCAACTCGCCCGAGTGCGCGGGCCTCGACGCGACTGCCATGTGCTTTAAGATCCTCGAGCTCCTGCGTGCGGGCGTGGACGATGCAGCCGACGCCGCCGCCGCCGACGACGACGACGACGACGACGACATGTGCGCCGCCACCGGCACCTCGGACAACGAGAGCGAGAGCGAGAACGAGAGCGATAACGAGAGCGGCGGCGGCGGCGGCGGCGGCGGTACGGACAACGAGAGCGAGGACGGCGAGGACGCGATGTCGCCGCCCGCGCCCGTGCCCGCACCCGCGCCCGCGCCCGCGCCCGCGCCCGCACCCGAGGCCGCGATGGCGGACGCTGCCTCGGACGACGACGACGACGTGAGCGCGGACAGCGACAACGAGGACGCGGACTCGGACGACGACGACGACGACGTGAGCGAGGTGAGCGCGGACAACGACAGCGACAGCGATGACGAGCCGCGTGACAAGAAGCAGCGGCTCGACAAGTACAAGACCGAGCCGGGTACCGACGTGCTCAAGAACGAGAAGGCATCCCTCAGCAACAGCGTCGTGCTCCACGCATCGGACAAGTTTACGCAAGAGGAGCCGCTCCCGGACAAGCCAGAGGAGCTCACCTACGTCAACCAGAAGATTGCGGTTCTGCACGGCGAAACGGTCTACGTGCCACAGGCCCACGACGCCACCAATGTGCCGGAGCTCCGATTCCGCAAGGTTTACGCAGTCTACTCCAAGGCGCGCAAGCAGCTCGTCCGGCTCCTCGGCTTCGGCACAGCCAAGGTGGTCGCCTCCTGGTCGCCCGGTGCCAACTGGCACGGCCTCTTTCTGGAAAAGGAGAAGCTCGTGCTGATCAACCTCGCCATTGGACACACGACGCTCGGCGAATTCGAGAGCGACATCATTCACGAGCTCGCCCACGCGAAGACGGTCGGATGCGGCCACAACTCCGAGTGGTACACCATGCTGGAGGAAATGAACGCGGCCTTCGCGGACGCCAAGTACGCTGCCAATGGGGCGACGCGCTGAGGCCGCACGGTCGGTGTCGTTCTGCATTCTTTTTGGGAATCTTGTGAATTGACAGGCGCGCCTTGCGACTTGTGTATCCCTCTTGTGTGCGTCGGTAGTCGCAAGGTGCGACTTGTGTCTTGGTCTGTAAAAGCACTTGTAAGCACGGACGCGGCGCACCATGAACGCGTTTGATGAGCTCATGAACTACCCCGGCAACCGCGTCCAGAACCCAAAGAAGCGGTGGTGCACGGTCTGCAGCAACGACAAGCGCGCCTCCGCGCGCAAGGGGCAGGCACAAAGCCTCATGGGGTACATGCGGCCACCGACGTGGATGTCGGAGCCGCTCGACCTGAGCACCGACGTTGTCACGGTGATCGTCGAGGCGCTCATGGGATCGGGCGACGACGACCGTGTGCGCACGATCAAGACCCTCGCGCTCGTCAACCGCCTCTGCGCGTCGGCCGTCGCCTCGACGTGCGACCAGGTGCGCGGACAGCTGCAGAAGAATGCCACCGCGCTCGCCCTCGCGCGAAAGGAGCGGGAGTGGCACAACTGCAAATGTAGGAACGCCACCCACAGGGTCGTCAGTGCACATAGCCGGGAGGAGGTGAGGCGGCTGCACGAGGCCCACGACCGGCACATGCAGTCGGTGGGCATCCCAATCGCGCGTCGGATAAAGCTCCTGCTCTTTGCCGACCGCACGTGGTTCCACGACAGTCGGTCACTCTTCGGCCACCTGGAGAACGGCTGCGAGCTTTGCGGAAACCCCCAAGGACGCCTTGCGCAGATGGGCTACTACGTTTTCCGCGATGGCCCGGTCATGCTCGCCGCGTGCGAAAAGTGCAAGGCGAAGAGCTGCGTTGAACTGACGCTTGAGTACGCCGACGACACCTCGCAGCTGCTCAAAGTCCACATCGATCCGACCGAGAAGGACGGAAACAACTACGCACGCGCGCTGCTCAGCAAGCAGTCGGCGCACCGCAAGCGCATGTGCGCGAAGCAGACGGCACGCTTACGGCCGGCAAATCTGGGCAAGCGCGTCCATTACATTGGCCTCACAAAAGAGCTGGGCATGTGCTACTGGAACAGCAGCCACAGCATGCGAGACGCGCCATGGTTCATAGACCTGTGGCATACGCTGCCCAAGGGGCTGCCACAGGAGTTCACATTCAGTGCGCTGATGGGCGTCCGCAACAGCGAAGATGTGCGCGACGAGGCTCAGCGGCACGCCAAGCGGCTGCGCGCCGTGCGCGCGCAGGCCGCCCAAAAGCGCGGAGCGCTGGCGCGGCTGATGCGCACACACGAGGCGGCGTGCAAGCAGGTCGCGCTCGTTGTCCGAGCGGGACACTTTGAGGGATGGGTTCAGGCCATCGACCTGTGCACGACCGCGCGCGCCTTCGACGCGCGGTGGATGTTCCGCCGGTACGAGGGCGCTGGCGCCCTCCCAAACGATTGGCGCATGGCGCGGTACCACATGCTAGAAATGGATCAAGACGAGCTCACCGCCTCGGTGCAGCGCGTCGCGGCGGTCGCGCAAGTGCTGCACACGGGCTTCTCCCGCACGGACTGCCCAACAAAACACTACAAGCACAGGACCACCGAACGCGACGTGATGCTCAAACTTATGCGCAACTTTCCGCCCGCGTTCCTCGAGGGCCCCGTCGACAGGGTGGACGCGCTCGTCGAGCTCGTGCGCCGCGCCCCGGTCGTGCTGACGCTGCGCCCAACCGTCACCGGACAGATCTCGATGGTCGCAACCTACACGCTCGGTGGTCGCTTCAATGGACGCCTCTTGGAGATTAACGTCTACATCACAAG
>Ga0209091_10004022_pt1 | contig 11606 bp, 7 predicted proteins | sample ArcticOcean_MG_C_6_FD_187438 | JGI IMG/M metagenome (GOLD analysis project Ga0209091, IMG submission 187438) | Marine microbial communities from western Arctic Ocean - ArcticOcean_MG_CB8_128 (SPAdes) (version 2) | ecosystem: Environmental > Aquatic > Marine > Oceanic | place: Arctic Ocean...
TTCTGATGACCGATCACCACGACTGGACGACCATCGATCTTTGCTAATCCACCGATTAGAGCCTGATCGTCAGCGAACAGCCGATCACCATGCAGTTCATCGAAGTCTGTAAAGATGTGCTCGAGATAATCAAATGTATAAGGTCGCAGCGGATGTCGGGCAACTTGGGAGATTTGCCACGAAGAGAGATTCGAGTATATTTTTTCGGTGAGCTTCGTGCTCTTGCCTTTCAGGTTCTGAATTTCTTCAGTGATATTCAAATCATTGTCACTGCCCACCAATCTCAGCTCGCTGATCTTAGCTTCTAACTCCGCAATGGGCTGTTCAAATTCGAGATAATTAGGATCCATGCTGCACTCAATTTTCCTGCCAGTTTGATTGTCGTGGCTGTCTATTTGTAACTTAACACTACTTTGTCTTTGCCGTACTCCAGCCGCAGACGCTGAATCAAGTCATCGGCAGGCGACACGACCCACTCTTGGCCCAACATTATACACCCTATGGAGTCAGCGCGCTGATAGCGCACCATGACCTGACAGCCCTCCCCCTCGTCCACTGACCCCCAGTCTGCATGGCCACTGGGCGGGAACTGTCCGGGATGCTGATGACGAGTATCAATGCCCGGGATAGAACTACCCCCAACGCCGGTTGCAACCACTGCGCCCTCCAACTCTAAGAGCTCGGCTGGCTTACGATAAGGCTCGAGGATCCGTGCGAGATGCTCGCAGAAATTGCTGCCCAGCAACCCTGATTCGAGATTCAATGCCACGCGGTGTGCATTGCGTTTGCGCGCCTGGGATAGTGTCATTACGCTCTTGCCGCGGCCGCGCATACCGCCGCTATAGTCATCGATGCTTACGGCGCATTCCACCACCATGATCACATCTTTGTGTAGCGTTTCTCTGTACTTCTCGTATTCTTTTGCGAACAAGGAAAATTCAAAGCGCCCGGAACTATCGTCCAATACCAAAAATGCTATGGTATCCCCCGCCTTGTTCTTCATAGTACGTATGCTATGCAGTACACCAGCGATAGTCTGGGGCCCTCGTTCCGGCCTCAGATTAACCAGCCTATTCCTAGTAATATGAGAAAGCTCATCCAGAAATTCGTCGATGGGATGACCTGACAGCCACAAACCCAGAGTGTCCTTCTCCACCTTGAGGCGATGCTGTTCCGCCCAGGCGCGGACTGTAATATTAGAGGCGCTGAGATCTGCATCTTCTGTGCCCGCCGGCGCAATCTCGCCGAACATATCCTCAACACCACTAGCCTGATTTCGGCTAGATTGCTCAGCTGCCTGCATGGCCTGTGGCAACAGTGCCGAGAGCAAGGCGCGAGCATAATCGAGATCACCTTCCACCATGTTGTCCAAGGCGCCGGAACGAACCAACGCTTCCATGGTGCGTTTATTGACGTTCTGCGTATCCACTCTCTGACAGATGTCCAGCAGGTTCGTAAATGGTCGTTCTTCTCGCACGGCAAGAATACTGCCAACTGGCCCTTCGCCCAAGCCCCTGATGGCACCCAGACCGTACACAATTTCGTCCTTCTCATTTACTGTAAAATTGAACTGACCACGATTGATATCTGGAGGCACTATGACCAGCTGCATCGAGCGACACTCATCGATCAAGGTTACGATCTTATCGGTATTCTGCATTTCAGCCGTGAGCACTGCCGCCATGAAACAGGCCGGGTGATGCGTCTTCAGCCACGCGGTCTGATAAGAAACTAGCGCATACGCTGCCGAGTGCGACTTGTTAAAGCCATAGCCTGCAAACTTCTCCATCAGATCAAAGATAGAGGCCGCTAGGTCAGCATCGATTCCTCTCGCCTCGGCACCGGTTTGAAACAAGCTGCGCTGCATCGCCATCACTTCTGGGTTCTTCTTACCCATGGCCTTACGCAGAATATCCGCGCCGGCCAGTGAGTAGTTCGCGAGAACCTGGGCGATCTGCATCACCTGCTCTTGATAGAGAATCACTCCGTAAGTATTGCCGAGGACAGGCTCCAACTCAGCATGTGGATAGACCACTTGCGTGCGACCGTGCTTGCGATCGATAAAATCATCCACCATGCCCGACTGCAATGGACCTGGTCGGAACAAGGCCACCAGAGCAATGATGTCTTCGAAACTATTTGGCACCTGACGTTTTATCAGATCCTTCATTCCGCGAGATTCAAGCTGAAAAATCGCCGTTGTCTTGCCCTTCTGCAGCAGTTGATATACACGTTCGTCGGTTAGAGGCAGCTTTGTGATATCGACAGGCGGCTCGCCTTCGGCAGCCCTAGCGTTAATCATCTTTACAGCACAATCGATGATGGTCAGAGTACGCAGCCCGAGGAAGTCGAACTTCACTAGACCTGCTGTCTCCACATCGTTCTTATCGAATTGGGTGACTAAGCCTTGACCTGATTCGTCGCAATACAGCGGTGTAAAGTCCGTTAGCTTGGTAGGCGCGATAACCACGCCACCGGCATGCTTGCCAACATTGCGAGTTATGCCCTCAAGTTTGTAGGCCATCTCCATGATTTCCTGCGCGTCCTCATCAGAATCGACGAATTCGCCCAACAGCGGTTCCACCTCAAACGCCTTCTTCAGGGTTATCCCAGGTTCGAACGGAATTAACTTCGAAAGCTTGTCAGCCAACATATAAGGCTTGCCCTGCACTCGGGCCACATCACGTACTACAGCCTTCGCCGCCATTGTGCCGAAGGTAATGATCTGCGATACCGCATCTTTCCCATACAGCTCGGCTACGTGTTGAATAACGCGGTCGCGGCCCTCAATACAAAAATCCACATCGAAGTCGGGCATCGACACCCTTTCCGGGTTGAGGAAGCGCTCGAACAGCAAATCGTATTTAAGCGGGTCTAGATCGGTAATTCTCAGCGCGTAGGCGACAATGGAACCTGCACCCGAGCCACGGCCTGGCCCGACTGGTATATCATTGTCTTTGGACCACTGAATAAACTCCATCACGATCAGAAAGTAGCCCGCAAAGCCCATCTGGTTGATGACGCCCAACTCGAACTCCAAACGCTCCCAGTAGGGCTTCTCGACGTCTTTCGCCTCATAGTCGGCACCAAAGAGGCTGCGCAGCCGTTCTCTCAGTCCATCGGAACTCAGTTCGGAAAAATACTGCTCCATGCTCAAGCCTTCGGGCACGGGATAATTCGGCAAACAAGGCTTGTCTAGTACCAGTGACAGATTGCAGCGCTTGACGATTTCCCAAGAGTTCTCCAGCGCCTCAGGTATATCGCTGAATAGCTGCGCCATCTCATCGCGGGTCTTTAAGTACTGCTGATCGGTGTAATTGTGAGGTCGTCTTGAGTCATCTAGCGTGCGCCTCTCATTGATGCATACACGCACCTCGTGTGCATCGAAATCATCCTGATCGATGAAGCGCACATCGTTCGTTGCGACCACTGGCGAGTTCGTCTCGATAGCCAGAGCGACAGCCGCATCGATGTAGTCCTCCTCTTCTACTTTGCCCACTCGCTGCAGCTCTAGATAGAAACTTTGTGGAAACAATTCCTCCCATTCCGCCAGCAACTCCTTCGCTAAGTCTTTTTCATCTGCCAGGAGTGCGAGTCCGATATCGCTGTTCTGCGCACCCGATAAAGCGATCAGGCCATCGACACGCCCTGCCAATTGCGACTTGCATACAGACGGCTCACTCTGGCTGCGGTTCTCGGTGTACAACTCGGAGATAAGTTTAGTCAGGCTGAGATAGCCGACCTCGTTCTTGACCAATAACACGAGGCGAGTCTGTTTAGACCCATCGTCGCTCTCAACCAACACATCACAGCCACAGACAGGCTTGATGCCGGCACTGAGGGAGGCGGTGTAAAATTTAATCAGGGAGAACATATTTGCCAAGTCGGTAATAGCAACCGCTGGCATAGAAAGTTCGCGCAGTCTCGCGATGAGAGGCTTGATGGTAACGATACCATCATTGATTGAAAATTCGGTGTGAAGTCTGAGGTGCGCGAAGGGCTGATTAGGCAAATTTTCAGACATTTACAAATCTAATTATTGAGTGGCGAATGAGCTTCCAATATACCTTTTTTTTGTTAGCAGCGGGACAAAAACTTAAGGCATTTGCGCTGCCCTCAGAACCCTCGCGACCGGCGCGAATGTACGCCGATGAATAGGCGTTGTCCCAAGAGATTCGAGCGCTGCCAGGTGCGCCGGTGTTGGGTATCCCATATTACTTGCAAAGCCATAGCCGGGGTATTGCAGATCCAATTCCTGCATCTCTTTGTCGCGAGTCACCTTCGCTATAACCGAGGCAGCTGAGATGCTCGTGACTAAAGAGTCGCCCTTGACCACAGCCTCCGAAGGATACTTCCATCTAGGACAGCGATTACCGTCGACATAGACAAACTCGGGCTGAACCTTCAGACTTGCGACTGCCCTACTCATTGCCAGCATGCTCGCATGCAATATATTGATCTGATCGATCTCCTGCACCGATGCTCGGCCTACCGCATAGCAGTGCGCGTTCTTAACGATAGCATCGAAGCATTCCAGCCTCTGCTTGCGGGACAACTTCTTCGAGTCAGCTAGGCCGCTGATAGGCTTTGCGGGGTCGAGTATCACGGCCGCGGCGACAACGTCCCAAGCCAATGGCCCACGCCCAACCTCATCAGTACCCGCTATCAAGGTGTAGGGCTCGCTAGATGGAGAAAATGAAGGCTCTCTCGTCATTTACTGGCTACTGTCTTTCTCGATAAGAGATGCTATGGCTGCCGCAGCCGCAGAGGAGGCATCGAGGCGCAGACTCTTATGTATTTGCTCAAACTCCTGAATTAACGCCTCGTGATCCTCCGCACCGGTCATATGCCTAACTATCCCTTCACATACTTTCTCCGCGGTGAGGTCATGCTGAATATATTCGGGCACTAGCTGCCGTCCCGCGAGGAGATTTGGCAAAGCAACATAAGGGATTTTCACTAAGCGCGAGGCGATGGCAAATGTGATTGCCGCAAGTTTATAACAGACGATCATAGGCCGTCTTAGCAGCAACACCTCCAAAGTAGCGGTACCGGAAGACAGCACGACTAAATCCGCCGCACTGATAGCTGCATGAGAATCATCGACTAAAATAAATTGCTCGCCGCGAATTATTGACTCTTCGCGAAACAGCGCATCGACCTGTGCTTTGTTCGCCGCGCTGCTAGTCGGAATTAGAAACTTTAGCTGTGGACACTCGGCTAGCGATTCCAACGCTGCTGCAAGAAATACCGGCGCAAGACGTTTGATTTCACCGCCGCGACTGCCTGGCATCAGAGTTACTACATCGTCATCTGGGTTGAGGCCGAATTGCTCACGTGAAAGCAGCTTCTTATCTTCGAAACCGATGGTATCTGCTAACGGATGACCTACACACTTAACGTCGACACCATGTTGTGTATAGACCGCCGTCTCAAATGGAAACAAAGTCAGCATTAAATCTACTGCCCGCTTCACCGTATGAATTCTTTTCTCTCGATAAGCCCAAAGGCTAGGGCTGACATAATGAACCGTTTTAACCTTGTCGATCTTCAGCTCTTCTTCGAGGCGCAAGTTGAAGTCGGGGTTATCGATCCCGATAAAGACGAGTGGGCGCCTTTCGGCGAAAAATTTTCTGAGGCGTTTCTTCAGCGCGAATAGCTCGGGCAATCTGCCCAAGGGCTCGACGAAGCCCATGACCGAGAGCCTATCCATCTCAGCAAGAGAATTAAACCCGAGCGCAATCATGTCTGGCCCACCAATACCCGCAAATTCTGCATCAGGATATTTCTTACGCAAAGCCGAAATCAGACCAGCACCCAGAATGTCTCCCGATTTTTCGCCAGCAACAATTCCGATTAGAGGGGCATTGCTCATAGTTTGAGGTATCGTGATTAGTGACTTTCGTAGTGTTCGTTGCTTCTCTACTTACGTTACCAGCTAGCGAGCGAGTTTATGAAGAAGTGAACCCGAAATTTTAACGGTGTATACCTTTCGTCGAACTCTCCAACGAGTCGATGAGAAGCTGCAGCGCTTCGCAATCTTCACGCATGATATTCAATTGCGCTATAGCATCCTGCAGAGAGTGGCCGCGCATATAGATGACCTTAAATGCGGCACGCAATTGCTTAATAGTAGGCTTATCGAAACCGCGACGCTCCAAGCCGATAGTATTAACCGCCCTCACCTGCGCGGGCTGGCCACTAACGATCATATAAGCAGGCACATCGTGATCGATATGCGTCACTCCGCCGACCATCGCGTGAGCGCCGATCTTCAGAAATTGGTTTACGCCTGCATAACCACCGAGAATGGCCCAGTCATCCACTTCAACGTGACCTGAAATCCCCACATTATTGGCGAAAATCGTATTATTACCTACAATACAATCATGGGCGATGTGCACGTAAGGCATGAGTAGGTTGTCGTTACCAACTCGAGTGAGACCGCCACCAAATCCTGTACCGCGGTGCAAGTTGGAGCCTTCACGTAAAACGTTGCGGTCACCAATTTCAAGCCAAGTTTGCTCACCTTTGAACTTCTTATCCGCGGGATCTTCACCGACGGAGCTGAATTGAAAAATGCGATTGTCTTTACCGATTTTCGTGTTCGCGCGAATCATCACGTGCGAGTCGATGACAGTGCCAGATCCAATCTGTACATTGGGCCCCACAATAGTCCAAGGACCAATCGTTACATCGAAATCTATTTCAGCTTTAGGGTCTATCCTGGCGCTGGAGTCAATCGACATCCACCTTCCTCTCTGCACACATGATTGTCATTGTTCCGACAAGCTCTTCACCCACTGAAGCGCGGCAGGAAAACTTATAGATACCGCGCTTATTGGTGACGATTTCGGCCTCTAGAGTGAGACAGTCACCTGGTACCACCGGTCGTCGTAAGCGCACATTATCGGCGCCAACAAAATAATAGAGATAGCCGTTCTTCGGTTTCTTTTCCTGGCTCTTGAATCCCAACACACCAGCTGCCTGAGCTAAGGCCTCGATGATGAGCACACCTGGCATGATAGGCTGATTCGGGAAATGGCCGTCGAAGAATGGTTCGTTCACAGTAACGTTCTTGTAAGCCACGATCGACTTACCGGGGTCCATCTCAACGACTCTATCCACCAGTAGGAAGGGATAACGCTGGGGAAGATACTCTTTAATTTCTTCGACATTCATAAACATGTTCGGTTCTCTAGTCTGCCCTACACGCAGATCACTGCGCGCTAGATTAATTGTTATTTCAGTTACTTCTAAATCAAAGCTCTCGCTTAAATCCTATCGATCTACTTATTATCGGTAGAATTTTCAATTTCTTTCAGTCTCTTCGCGATGCTATCTAGTTGCTGGAACCGAATCGCATTGCGCTTCCACTGCGAAGTCTTCGCTTGGATTGTACCAGTAGAGTACATACCCGGCTCTGGAATCGACTGACTCACCAGTGACATAGCACTCACCTGCACCTTATCAGCAATGGCTACATGGCCCACGACACCCGACCCGCCACCCATGATGCAGTACTTTCCTATTGTCACGCTGCCAGCAATACCGGCACAGCCACAGATTATAGTGTGTTCACCAATCTTGCAGTTATGGCCAATCTGAACTTGATTGTCGATTTTCACGCCGTTACCGATCTCAGTGTCTTCGAGTGCACCCCGATCTATCGTGCTACCCGCGCCGATCTCAACGTCGTCGCCTATTTTAACTCCGCCGAGTTGATGAATTTTAACAGACTTGCCGCCATCAAAAGCAAAACCAAACCCATCAGCACCGACTACGGAGCCAGAATGAATCTTCACGTTCTTTCCTAAGGCAACGCCGTGATAGAGCGTTACGTTGCTATGTAATTTACAGGCTTTGCCTAGACTCACACTCTCACCTACATAACAGCCCGCACCAATTACAACGTCGTCGCCCAGCGACACGTTGGCTGCAATTACTGCATTTGCAGAGATGCTGACGTTTTTGCCGAGCACGGCAGAGGCATCCACATTTGCGGATTCATGAACGCCCGCTGGGGATATTGGTGAATTATCGAATAGCGCAGTCGCTTTCGCAAAAGACACATAGGGTGAGCGTGTCACAAGTTTGTTACCTGGACAGCTGTCTAGATGTTTTTCATCAATGAGTATCGCAGATGCCCGGCTACTCTTTAGCTGGCCTACATAGGAAGGGTTGCTTAGGAAGCTCAGCTGGCCGGGCTCGGCATTATGGAGAGTAGCTAGGCCAGTTATTTCGCACTGGCCATCACCGGTTAATTTGGCGCCCAGCAATTCTGCCAACTGCGCCAATGTATATCTTGTTTTATGTATCACCTGACACTAACCCGATAATACGGTTTCCTCTACTGCTCAGTCTGCGAATTTTCATTCAGTTTTGCAGTTACCTTAGCGGTAATGTCCAATACCGGCGCGAAATAAGGTGCACTATCCGAATTGAGAATCAGATCGTAACCGCCTTCTGCGACTACATCGGTAACAGCCTCAGCAAGATCGGCTTGCATGCTTTCGAGGAACTCCTGATTCTTCGTCTGTAGTGCTGTTTGCACTCTCTCTTGGATCAACTGTAGCTGAACCTGCAAGTCTTGAGCATCGGAATTCATGCGAGTAATTTCTTGTTCGCTCATAACAGCTTCGTTCTGTTGGAACTCTTCACGCAGAGTATTTAGCTGATCAGTAAGCTCTTGAGCTCGAACCTCGTCAGTACCAAATTCTTGCTCCAATTCCTCTTGCACGACACGAGCCGCATCTGAATTAAACAATGACTGCAATGCATTCAGCACACCTATCTTCGTACCCTGCGCAACGGCGCCTTGAGACACAAGCACCAAACTCAAACAGACAATTAGACTCTTAAATATTTTCACGGTAATTCTCCAATTCTTACAAGCACTATTGAGCATACGCTCGACTAACCATTTACTACTAACACTACACTATGTACTTAGACGCCTAAAAAACGTCGTCATCATGCACTTAATTCTGTAATCCCTGAATCCTGACTATTCAACAATTGATGTACTGCTAGCACTTTAAATCAAGACAATCTAAAAACCCTGTCCAACGGTGAAATCGAAGCTCTTCATATCATCCCCTTCCTTGCCGAATGGTGCCGCCACATAAAATGTTAGCGGACCAAATGGCGACTGATAGGTAACACTAATTCCTACAGAGTATCTAATCTCACCCAGATCGAAATCTGTACAATTTTTCAGAAGTGTCTGCCGTTCCGTACAATGCGACGAAAACACATTTCCGGCATCAATAAATAAAGCCGACCTAACCCGACTCGAGTCAGGCACAAACGGAATTGGGAATAATAGCTCCAATGTCGCAGTGGCCAGTATATTACCACCAAAACTGTCATAATCCTCATCTAGGTAGAAACTTTGTACTGCTAGGGCGATTTTCTGATTTCCCTCTGAATCCAGCACTGGCCGGCCGGTCCCGTCAGAAAGAAGCGTTGTCTCATAGCCTACATCACTGTTGAAACCTACTGCCGAGCCATCCTCGCGACGCTGGATTTCGCCATTTTCATCACGCAGCAGCGTTAGCCCGTAATCAGTCAGATATCTGGCGCCAGGAGTGCTCTGCGGGCCTAGGCTATTTTCTTCGAATCCACGCACGATACCATTCGAGTTTAGACCGCCAGCGAAGTAGTTATTGAAGAAGGGCATTTGTTCGGTATCGCCATATCCGATGCCATAGCCCAGATTCGCTCGTAAGCCTATAACCCAGCGTTGATCCTGAGAAAGCGGCCAATACATCTGATTGTTGTAGTTGATCCTGGCATATTGTAAGTCACTACCGGGCAATGTGACTTCTAGGCCGATACTGTTGAGATAGCCGTTTGTTGCATTCTGCCCACGGTTTAGAGTGTTGCGAAACCAATTTCCTGTAATCGTATAGTTATTGAAGGTATCACCATATTTGTCAACGAAGCCTTGGTCTATATTTGACTGGAGCTGCAGGGGACTTAGTGAAGACACATCGCCTAATACCGCATCAGTGACCGGACCTTCAAAAGGGTTGCCGTTAGCAGGCGTAATCACAAACTTATCTATGCCGCTGAAGAAGGTAGGGCTGGAAACTATCTCTTGCACAGAACCCATACCCGCACTCAGCTCTGTGTGCGTGTATCCAATATCAAATCCTAACGATGAGATTTCACTCAAGGGGTAACTAAAACTCAAGGAACCACCAAAGGAAGAGGTATTGAAATCGGACACATTAAAGGGTGACTCCATCTTCTGAGCGAACAGATTGAATCCCCTACTCACTCCGTCAGGCGTGAAATACGGATCTTGATACTGAAAATTTAAACCAGTCTGAAAGCGGCTCTTGTTGATGCCAACACCCAATGTCTTTCCGGTACCCAGAAAGTTCTGCGCCTGCAGGCTAGACTGGATGAAAAAATTACCGCCTCCACCTGTGCCGACCTGAAAGCTGATGGCGCCAAAATTTTGTTCCAGCACGTCATAATTGACATCGATCTGATCTTCCGTGCCTGCCACCTCGATCGTATCGACTTCGACAGTTTCGAAGTAGCCTAGTCGCTGCAGACGAATTTTTGATTGTTCGATTTGTAGGCTTGACGCTGGAGCAGACTCCAGCTGTCGCAATTCTCTTCGTAGCACATCATCGGCGGTCGATGTGTTACCTGCGAAGTTAATGCGATTTACATAGGTCCTATTGCCGGGTTCGATGAAGAATGTTACATCGACGGTTTCATCTTCCTCGTTGACTTCGGGCACACCCGTGGCTTCAGCGAAGGCATAGCCTAGGTTGCCGAGAAACTGCACCATGATTTCTTCAGTACCCGTGACCAAACCCTGCGAATAGATCTGTCCCGGGCGCACGAATAACGCTGCCCTCAAAAGAGCCTCTGCATCTACTAAGTCGCCGGCGAGATCTACTTCGCTAATAGTGAACAGGTCTCCCTCGTTCAGATTAATAGTAATATAGACTTCTTTGCGATCCGGCGTGATGGAGATAGGTGTCGAATCGATAGTGAATTCCACGAAGCCGTTATCGAGATAGAAAGACTCTAGACGCTCGAGATCGCCGGAAAACTGTTCACGCGAATAGCGATCCTTGCGACTTAGAAACATGAACCAAGGCTTCGTGCCTAGCTCGAACAGACCTAGCAGGTCTTCCTCATTGAAGGCTTCGTTGCCTACGATATTGATGTGGCGTATGCGTGATTCTTCGCCTTCGTTGATGTTCAGGCTGATAGCAACACGGTTCCGCGGCAGTTCTTCAACCTCAATGTCCACTGCTGCACCGTAGCGGCCACGAGACGAATACACGTCCTGTATTCCCTGGCGAATTACTTCTAGCGCGGCGCGCGTGAAAATCTGGCCTTCGGCAATGTCTGCGTCCGCCATGTTGTCGATAATATCTTCAGTCTCCAGAACGCTATTTCCTTCGATGGTAATCTCGGCAACGGAGGGTCTCTCTAGAACCGTAACAATAAGCACATTCCCTTCGCGCGCCACCTCGATCTCATCGAAATATTCCGACTGAGAAAGCTCTCGAATGATTTGCGCAGAGATGTCAGCCGTAACTTGATCACCTATGCCCACAGGTAATAGGTTGTAG
>Ga0209091_10004027_pt1 | contig 11599 bp, 7 predicted proteins | sample ArcticOcean_MG_C_6_FD_187438 | JGI IMG/M metagenome (GOLD analysis project Ga0209091, IMG submission 187438) | Marine microbial communities from western Arctic Ocean - ArcticOcean_MG_CB8_128 (SPAdes) (version 2) | ecosystem: Environmental > Aquatic > Marine > Oceanic | place: Arctic Ocean...
CCTTCTCTTCTCGCTTCTTCGCAAAGACAACTAAAACTCCTCTGGCGTTGTCTTTCATATCACTCCTCCTCTTTCTTCTCAACCTCGTCGTCGCTAAAGGCTGCCCGGAAAACGGACTCGAGGATAAAGAACAACTGAACATCATATATGTGTACTCCTACTACTACTTAGTCCCACTGCTGGACCCTAACGCAGCCGCGTGCGACCAGACTAATATCACCCCGGCGATGCCAAAAGTCGCGGGGAAACGAATATGTTTGTGCTTTTTTAAAGCGATGCCGACGACTGGAATCACCGGCGCGAGCGCGATTGGCCACAGGTTATTCCAGTTCGGTTCTCGTTTGGATGATGATGATGATTGCTCTGATGATGACGATGATATCGAGGATGACATCAAATAGGATGAAAGAGAGCGCAATCAACAAAAGTTTGTGACTTGTGGTTTGTGTGTAAATGGTGTAAGTTATGACGAATGATGATGAAGAGGTGCGCGAATAAACAACGAGAGATATGAACAGATGATGATGATGATTACGCGTTTTGTGTGCATTACAACAAATATGACACTATTCTTTTAACTCAAGGCCGCTTTACCGCCCATGATGACCACACCCCACCCGCCTAAAATCACAAACACCAGATGTTCCTCCTTCCAGTTCCCCGGGTTCGTGGGATCTTGCCACGGGTAATTCACTTTCGGTGGGGCGTTTGGATCGGATGCAAAAAGTCTCTTTTGTTGTGGTTGTTGTTTGAACGTTGCATTTGTGGTTCGGATGGACCGTTGCGCGAGTCTGCGCAGAGCCGTGACGCCTGACATCTTTATATTCGTTTATTGTTTATTGTTTTTAATGGAGATTTTTGGGGATCCGATTCGTTACAAAATAAAGAGGAAATGATGATGTTAAGGACTTCTTTATCATCATCATCATCGGTAATACCCTCAGCACCACTACCGAGAAGAAGGAAAAGTAAAAGTAGAAGCGTTTTTGCGAGCAGCAGCACGAGCAGCGGCGGCGATAGATACGAAAAATCTTTTCCCTCCTCCTCCGCTTCTGGTGTTGGTGTTGCGGCAAATTCTTTTCCCCGTGATGGTGATGATGTTGAAGAAGTCGTGCACACGGTCGCCCCGGGAGATTCTCTCTACGGCGTGGCGATTGCCTACGACGTGGACCCGAGAGATTTGATCGTGAGTTTTTGCAGTTTTTGCAGTAGTAGTAGTAGTAGTAAACGCAAATCGTACATCAGTTGTTTTTGAATTTTTAATTCAAAAATATGCGACGAGTAGTATTGAGAAGAATAAAATGTGACTTCTCTCCAATCTGACTTTCTCTCTCTCTCTCTCTCTCTCTCTCTCTCTCTCTCTCTCTCTCTCTCTCTCTCTCTTCAATAACAACAACAGGCGGCAAACGCAAAGACATTGGGCGGCTTCGAGTACGTGCTTCCGGGACAACGACTGGTCGTACCCGGACGACGGCGAGGAGGAGGATTAGGAGGAGGAGGACAGCAACGACAACAACACCAATCGAGGATGACGGGGATGAAAAATTTAGCGCCGAACAACAACGGTAATAACATTAGTAGCAGCGTAGTAGTGGGACAACAACACGGCGGAGGAGTGGGAGCGATGACGACGACGACGGCGGTGGCGAGAATGCCGACGATCGTGACGGCGGTGTCGTTTGTTTTTGGCCTCGCGTTTGGTCTGTTTTTGTTTTCGCGAGAACGAGAATAATAAATTGATTTTTGTTAGTTGTGATGATGATGTGTGTATTTTCTTCTATATAATATGATACAATTTCAAAGTCTACGTGTGTACTACTACTCTATGATATATGCTCTCTTCTCACTGAGGCGGCGGCGGCGGCGGCGGCGGCGGATGCATCCCTCCGTGCATTTGATTTATCATCGCCATCGGCGCCGCGTTCATGCCCATCATCATCCCAGGCGGCGGCGGTGGTGGTGGCATTCCTGGCATCCCACCACCCATCATCATCATCCCTGGAGGTGGTGGAGGCGGCATTCCCCCCGGCATGCCGCCCGGCATTCCGCCTCCGACGACGCCCATCCCGGCGAACCCGCTCATTCCGGTCGCGCTCCCGTCTGAAAACATCGCGTGCGGTCTCAACTGTCTGCCCCCGTACCCGCCATTATTCTGCATCCCAGCTTGCGCTAACAACCGTTCCGCTTGACTTCCGTGCCTCTCTCCGTTCGTATCTTTCTTATACGCATACACGACCGTAATCTGTTTCCCGGCTAAAAACTGTCCGTGCATGGCTTCAATCGCGCGATCGCTCGCTTCGAACGAATCAAACTGCACGAATCCAAACCCTCTGCTCTCTCCACTCTCGGGATCTCGTTGCACTTTCGGCGCCGTAATCACCGACCCGAACGCGCTAAACGTATCGTACAACATCTTCTCGTCGATTTCCGAGTCTAAATTCCCCACGAACACGTTCGCGCCGACGCCTACATCTCCTCCTCCTTTTCCCCCATCTTGCGACGCTTTGTTCACTCGAATCGGTTTCCCGAACACTTTAATCATGTTCAATATTTTCACGCAATATTCGCAATCTTCCTCTCGTTTCATTTCCACGAACGCGTACCCTTGGTGCGAGGACGTCACTCGGTCTTTCGGCACGTACACCGAAGCCACCGGTCCGCATTGGATGAAGAGTTCCCAAAGGAGTTGCTCATCCATTTGGGGATCCAAATTCCCGACGTACATGGTCGCGTCCGCGTTTTTCTCTTGCGAGTGTTGCCCTAAAGTGTTCGCGCCGGCGGAGACGGTAATTCTGCCGCCGGCGAGGCCAGACATCCCTGAATTCGATACCCCCGATGTCATTTGTTATTCTTCTTAATACTACTACTAATGAGGAAAAATCTTCCAAAATTTGGTCTTTTTTCCACTCCGGAGCCGCCAAAAATGCCTCACAAAATCTCACTAAACATCGATCGTTTTAACTTGTTCTCTTCTCACTAAGGAGCAAAAGTGTCACTTTATATACACACATATACTAAGAATACTAACAATGCGTCCTTTGGAGGAGTCTGAAGTCGCGCAAGTCTTTGAAAAGCTCTTCAAATTTATCGGGAAGAATTTACGAAACGTTCTCGAATCATCATCCTCGAGCGGAGGAGAACGAAAAGGAAAAGGAAAAGGAAACGATTCAGACGAGGAGGAAGAAGAAGAACAAGGCATTGGATTTTGTTTCCGCTTACACAAGAACAGAGTCTATTACGTGAAAGACGAAATCGTAAAACGAGCGACGAATATTTCTCGAGAGCAATTGGTGACTTTAGGGCAAAACATAGGGAAGTTCACACACTCCGGGAAGTTTCGCTTAACCATCGGCGCTTTAGATTTATTAGCCATGCACGGGAAATATAAGATGTGGGTGAAACCGACGTCGGAAATGTCGTTTTTATACGGCAATCATTTACTGAAATCCGGGTTAGGACGCGTCACGGAGAACACGCCGACGAATCAAGGGGTGGTTATTTTGAGCATGAGCGACGTTCCGCTGGGTTTCGGCGTGTGCGCCAAGTCGACGCAGGAGTGCAGGAAAGCGGATCCGAGCGCGGTGGTGTGTTTTCATCAGGCGGATATCGGGGAGTATCTCAGAGCGGAGGATGATATGGTGCCAGGGAAGAAAGAGTAATATAGCTTAATAATAGTAGTTTGTGTATTTTGATTCATCTAAGCATTACAAAGTAGTTTTACATTCTTCACGTTTGCAAAAACCCGCCATTCCCGTGTTGTACATACAGCGTGCGCGCGCGCGTCTCTCTCTTTCTCTCTCTTCTTCTTCTTCTTCTAAAAATCTACGAGTGCTTTCTAATCAAGAACAATTCACGTCCTCGTTCTTCTTCTTCTTCTTCTTCTTCTTTTCTCAATCGTCCAAGAAGGAATCACGATCACCGTTGTCGTCGTCGTTCCGTCTGGAACCTCGTTGTTGTACCCGTTGTTTTTTTTGAACACCAAGTAACGCTCTGGCCGCGTGTTCCGTGTTCAAAGAACCGTCGTCGTCGTCGCCGCCGTTATTGTTGTTGTTGTTGTTGTTATTGTTCATGTTACCCGCCGGACTTCTCGGCGCGAACACCAAAGAACGTCTCTGTTGTTGGTGTTGTCGTCCTCTTCTTTCACCGTTTCTTCCTCCCGCGTCCATCGTCGCGTTCTCTTCGTCGTCTCCATCGTCGTCCGCTTCCATCTCGTCCTCTTCTTCTTCCACGGGTATTCGAAACCTTACAATCACGCTATCTTGCGACTCCTCCGCGGTGCCGGTTTCTTTATCCACGACCACCTGTCTCGCGCTGTAAAATCTGTGCACCATTTCCAACCGTCGCGCGTTATCCGCAAAGCCAAAGAAAACGACGTCTGGTCTCGTCATCGTTCCGAGAAATCCTTTCCCTAACTGCTTGGCGCTTAAAATGCCTCTCGTCGCCACCGGAGGAAGAGAAGCGTTGTTGTTGTTGTTATCGTTAGTATCGTTTGTATTTTGCTGTGTCACAGAATAATGATTATTACTGTTCTTATTCCTGACCGCGACTGCCCGCATCTCGGCTAACCTCAACTGCGCGGTTCTCGCAGTCGTCGTCCCTCTTCTTCTTTTTCTTCTCTCTCCTCCCTCCTCCGCGTCGTCGTCGTGGTCATCGTCCACATCTATCCTGGGCGCAACCGGCACCCCTCTCAACTCCACCCCGGCGCTCGCCGTCGCCGTCTTCTCGCCCGCGATGTGCACCGCCCCTTCTCTCCCGACCACCACTTCCACTCTCGCGCTGACAAACTTCAACCGTTCCGTCGCTTCTCTCAACACCGACGCGGACTGATAATCCAAGTCCAACCAATACGGAACTTCTTCGAACCGTCTGGTATCGATCGCCGCGGCGATATCTTCCACGTCTTTTCGATTCAAAGGGCCGTAAATCGGAACGTCTTGGACGATATCAATCTCCCCGCCGAACGAGGAAAAGCACAAGACCGGCGTTAATTTATTCGTTTTTTTATTATTATTATCCTCGTCATCTTTCCTTCTTTTGTGTTCTCTTCTCAGTAACTTCACGTGCGCGCCCGTCGCGTTCACGTTCACCAATCCTTTCACCACTCGTAACAACCCGTGGGAGTCCACTTTAAAGGCGATTTGGTTCTTCACCGCGGAGGAGCATATGTATGACTTTTGTTCGAATATTATTTGATTTTGTTGTCCACTGTTAGTATTATTAGTGTTATCAAAGATGCTCACGTCCGCGTGCGCGTCCACGCCTCCCGTATCCTCGGGTCGTAACACGAGTGACATTTGCGTTGGATTGAAATACAAAGTGATGACGTTTTTGTTCATCTTTTCGAAGAGAGGGAGCAAACGGTCGAGCCAGGCGAGGCCGAGTTGTGTGATTTGGCCTCTCAGTTTCATCTTTCTTCTCTTTACCTCTCCTTCTCGCGACGCCTTCTTCCTCTTTGCGCTCAAACGCTCTCCTCGATGAGAGTGGAGATTTTTTTGAATTTTCCCTGAAGCCGCTCGAGGGAAAATGCTTCAAATTCCTCATCGCGTAGTCTCGTTTCGTATGAATATACATAACAGACTTTCGCAGATATAATATACTACTACACGCAGCAGTGCAAGACATTTACGCAGTATTACGTGCACGAATTTTGATGACGTCTGATACTGCTACTACTATTCTTCGAGAGAATACATCATCTACTCGCGATGCGTTGATGGAACGGAAACGAAACGAGATTCAAATCTGGGAGCGCACGTACGAACAAACGCACGATCGAAAACCAACCAGAAAAGACGTGGAAAAGAACGAGCGAGTGAGAAAGATGTACCGAGAGTATAAAGAACTGTTATCGGGGTTGACGACCAAATGCACGAATAGTATTCAGAACAACAACAACACGAAGAACAACAACGGGAAAGGAGGAGATTTCGAAAATTTTCATCCTACTAAGGAGGAGTATGAAAGCGACGGGGACGATGAAGTCATCGAAGCGACGCCACCGAGGAAACAACAACACATAAAACAACAGCACAACAAATCGTTTTCAAAGTCGTCGTCTTTGCCGTCCATGGTATCATCTGCAGAGAAGAAGAAAAACGCCGCGGAAGCCGCCGCGGACGAAGCTTCTCTTTTCGCTTTGAAAGAAGAAGCGAAGAAGAAAACGAAACCGTTACCAGTATTACCACCACCACCACCGCCGAGTTTAGTGATGAGGATGAAAAGTAATAATAACAAAGGTATTATTGCTGGCGATTTTTCTTCGTCCTCCTCGTTCGCGACCATCGCGAATAAGCAAAAGAAGAAGACGTGCTACGAGCCTTTACTTTGCGAAGGGGACGAGAGAAATCGAGCGAAGGAAAGATTCGGCGCGTTGAAGAGACGGGAGATGCACGCGATGGAAAACGTTAGTTTAACGAACGCTTTGAAAGAAGACGTCGTCGTCCAGCCGAGGAAGAAGAAGAAGTTGGTTGTTCGAGAAGAAAAAAGAGTGGTCGTAGGAAGAGCAGCAGCAGCAGAAGAAGAAGAAGAAATAGAAACAGAAAAAGAAGACGGAAACTCAGTAGCAATGATGAGAGAAGAAAGTAAGATCAACAATATATTATCGAAAACAGCCGATGATGGAGGAGCAAAAACGACGACGACAAAACTTCCACCGACGTTTTCACCGCCAAAGAAAACCGCGGCGCAAATCCGGGCGGAGCACGCGAAGCGGTTCCCAGAAGTCGGCGTGCCCAAGAAAACGGCAAAATTCCGAGGCGTGAGCGAACACTCGCGACGTAAGACGTACAAAGCGCCAAGACGGAGAGCGGGTAGTGCTAAACGCCCGCCAAAAGTGTACACGCGCGACGCCGCTCGAAGTGGTGGCTCGAAACACCTCAACGCGGAAAGGAGAGAGCGAAACGCAAAAGGCAAAACCGGTAAATTTTCCGTTGGCGAGGGCGACGATGATTTGTATAGCAGTAAAAGCAAGTACGACGATGACAACGACGAGGACGACATCGAAAAGAATAAGCTGGACGCTCTGGCCGCGGGAAAACGCAAAAAATTAGAGGAGTTGAACGACGACACTTTGCAAAAATACATCGCGGATGTTCGCGAGTGCCTCTCTCCCTTTGCCGAGAAAAAAGGAGTACAAAGTATGGACGATACTAACGACGACGACGACGACAACGACGACGAAACAGCGGTATTGAAAGAGAAACTGCGCTTGGTTTTAGAGCGTGGATTTGGGTTTCCGGTGTTCAAACCTGGACAAATAGACGTGATTTTACGCGTCTTGAGAGGCGCGAACACGTTAGCGTTGTTGCCCACGGGCGCCGGGAAGTCTCTGACGTACCAACTTCCGGCGTTACTGTTACCTGGGATCACTTTAGTTATTTCGCCTTTACTTGCATTAATGTCCGATCAAATGCGCGGTTTACCGCCGGCTTTAAAAGGCGCGTGTTTACGTTCGGACGCGTCCTACGAAAAGACGGAGGAAACGCTCGAGGAGGTGAAAAGCGGTAACGTTTCGATTTTATTCGTTTCTCCGGAACGACTTTTGAACGAGAAGTTCTTGTGTGCGCTGCGTGAATGCCCGAACGGAGTAAGTTTAGCGTGCATCGACGAGGCGCATTGCGTCTCGGAATGGTCGCATAACTTTCGACCGGCGTATCATCGACTCGGCTCGATTTTGTTCAATCGAGTGATGAGGAGTGGGATGAACAACAACAATGGTAAAACGTTCCCAGTGCTAGCGCTCACAGCGACGGCGACGAAGAAGACGGAGATGAGCTTACGCGAGACTTTGAATATTGCCCCCGAGAACGCGCTCAGAAACGATGCCATTCGCGATAACTTGTCCTTATCGGTTATCCGCGTGCCGTCGTGCTCGCGAAATTCAACGCTTTTACACTTCTTGCAAAAAGATCATCCGAAAGGAGCGGCAATAGTGTACGTTGCGTTCAAAAACGAAGCAGAATCAGTTGCGAATTACTTGAAGGTTCAGGGCGTGGTCGCTCGTCCCTATCACGCCGGTCTCGATAAAAGTGAACGCCACAGAACGCAAATGCAGTTTCAAGAGAACAAAGTTCGCGTGATTGTTGCGACGGTTGCTTTTGGCATGGGTTTAGATAAACCGGACGTTCGATATGTGATAAACTACGCGTTGCCGAGGTCGCCGGAAGCGTACATTCAACAGTGCGGCAGAGCCGGTCGAGACGGAAACGAAGCGCATTGCTTGACTTTTTTGGATCCCGAAGATTATTTACGGTCGCGGTCGTTGACGCATGCGGACGGGTGCGATGTCACGAGCATTCGAGATCTCATGGAAATCGTATTTCTCGGCAACTGCGACGTTCTGAAACCGAAGACGACGCAGAAAAAGAAGAAAAAGCAGTTAAGTGAAGAAGTCTTCAGGGACGAGGACGACGATATTGAGAAAAGGAAGACGGATTACGACGCTTACGGTAATTGGATACCGAAGCTCGGGCGTATAAAACCGGACGTCATCGCACCAGTTATTGACGTAAAACTCGAGGCAATAGAAACAGCGTTATCGTGCCTGGAATTGTGGGGCCGGGACGCGCAGTCGATAACATCTCCGGGTTCTCGCGACGTAAAATTGGACGAGGAGTATTCAAATTTACTTCGCGTGCTCCCAGATTTCCGCTCTACGTGCGAAATACGCTTCTTCGGCCGCGATCCGAAAGAGATTGCAAAGCAAAGCACGCTCGTAGATGCTATTCTGAAGCTCTGCCCGGAGCCAAAAGCGGACGGTGCGAGAATCTTTGACATTTGCAAAGCGGCATTTCTATCCAACTGTTCTCTCGATGAAGTCGCGTTCCAGTTGAAAGCTTTGCGAGATAATAGAGAAGCGGGATACGAAATTCGCGACCGAGCGCTCGGTTTCGAGATTTTACGAGATCCACCGAAAGGGGATAAATTGCGCAAACTAGCGTTTGATTTAACCAAGCGTTTGGATGCAGTAGAGAAAGGTAGCGTTGGTAAACTGGATGCGTTGTATGCGGCGTTGGATTACGCCGCGGATGCAGAAGCGGACGACGTACAAGGCACTCGATTGCGCGAAAGTTTGAAGTGGTACTTGAACGCAAGCGAAGAGGAGGAGGAGGAGGAGGTAGAAGAAGTTGAAGAAGGCCCGAGTGGAGGAGAAGAAGACGTGCCGGTTCGCAGGGTTGCCGAGGGAGCAAAACGCCCGAAGTGCGTGTTAATGGAAAAGCGGATGCTCGTCGCCGACATTCGCGAAATACTCACTCATCGCAGAGACGGTAAAGTCGGTGGCGCTGGTATGCTTCGCGCTCGCGCCGTCGCGCGCATTTTACACGGTATAGGGTCCCCGAAGTACCCAGCCGCGGAATGGCGAAGAGGTAGTTCCGCACATCTGTGGGAGCGCCATCGAGACGTCGATTTCTATACTGTCGTTGAAATGTGCAACGCCGAGATCTTGCGCGTAAGAGGCGTGGTGCCCACGAGCGATTACTAAGAATAGCGAGTAGAATACTAGTAGATAGTTTTTAGTAGTAAAGGTACATTTTAATTTACAGGAGGAATCATACTCATCGTTACGGTTGCGGGGGCGACTCGGGCTTACCAAGCGTCGTCGATTTAGACGACGACGACGACGGCAGTGGTGATGGTGGTGGCGGTGTTTTATTTTTTCTTCCGCTCGTCGTTCCTCTCGGCGAGCACGTGCTAAAGAGATTTCCTAAACCGAACAAGTCCGATGCGGACGCGGCGCTCTTTTGTTGCTGCATTTCGTGCGGATCTTTATCCGGGAACAACTCGTATTTGACGGAATCTTTGCTATATTTTTCGCTCACGTCGTCGTCGTCGTCGCCGCCGCCTAGGTGAGAGGACGTCGTCGTCACCGACCCGGTCGGGGTCAACTCGTGCGGGTCAACTTCTCCTCTCCCAACGGTCCTGACCGCGAACGAGGATCGCGCGCTTTCCATAGTCTTCGCGGCCATTTTTGCCCCGCTCTCCGTGGTTTTCTTCACTCCGTCGTACACAGTCGTGAAACCGTCGTCCAAGAACTTTTTACTCATCATGAACCCGTCTGAAACGCCGTTGGTGATGAGATTCAAACTTTCGTCTTGAAACTCGACGATAATTCTTTGCAACACGCCTTGCGCGATTCGTTTCCCGAACGCCTTCCCGGTGCCCACGAACACTTTGTCATTCATTTCAAACTGTTTCACCTTGAAAGACGTTTGCGAAACCGTTAATATTTTCACGTTCCAATCGATTAATTTCGTCTCTTTCACTCGCAGCACCAATGGTCTCTTTTGCATCATCTCGATTGGATCTTCTTGCACGTGGTTTATCATCGTCGCGTACCTCCCAAGCGCGGTCAGTTTATCCGTCACGTCCGTCGCCACCGCGCCGATTTCTTTCACAACTGAACCGGATATCTCGATCGTCTTATTCGCCGCCTCTTGAATCTTCTTGTTCGCGTCTTCGATTTGCGTTTGAACTTGAGATTGAAAGTAGGAAAATAAACCGTTGTTGTTATTCTTCGCGTTTGACGTTAAATCCTCCTCCTCCTCGCGCGTCCCGGCACCAGTAGTAGCATTCGTCCCTTTCGTCGTCGCAGCTTCATCTTCTTTTGCTTCTTCTTCCGAGGAGGAACCGGATTTTGAGAGTTTCACCGATGTCGTCCCTTTCTTCTTAAACACCCGAAAGTTCCCTCTCCCTCTCCACTCCTCGACGAACACGTCCACGCCTCTCAATACCATCGAGTCGACTTTCGCGCTCAAAAATCCAACCGCGAAATTTTTATCCTCCATGAACTGCATCATCGGAACGAGCGTGAAAAACGAACACCGGAACGAAATCTGTTGTACACGCATGAAGTACGGGGACGAAAATTCCGTCTCGGTCTTCTTCGTCTTCTTCGCGTTTTCACGTTTTTCCTTCTTTTTCTCCTTGGCAGCACCTTCAGCCAAAGAACCGATTTCCTCATCCTCCTCCTCTTCGTCGCACGCGGAAGGAACACAGTTCCCGACGTACACATCAAACGCGTCCACTCGGTTCCACCGGAACTTCACTCGTTTCAGCGTGACTTTTTCGCTTTCCGGGAATACGTTCTTTTCGAGCACAGAGAGCACGTATTCGGTGACTTTTGTGTCTACATAGTGTATCATTTGTGTGCGATTTAAGTACAGAAATGCGAACATCATGAGTACTAATTGGAGGAAGGAAAGGACCAATTGCGGGTGCAAAAGAGTGGAAAAAAGGACGCGGTGCGCGAACGCGAGAAAACGAATCCACGGAGGAAGCGTTTCCTCCATCTTTTTATTACTACTTATGTGTGGTACTTTAAAAGAGATCTTTTGTGGGGAAATGAAGTGAGAAATGTGTCTACTCTTTTTATTCTATTCTTTGCTACGTGCTGCTGCTGCTCTCTTCCCTTTTCCTCCTCTTTTTTTGCCTCTTTTTCTCCTTCTTGCGACGCCTCTTTCTCTCCTTTTTCTCTTTCCTTTTCGTTCGCTTCTTTTCTTCTCTTCTCTTCTTGTTGGTCTTCTTCTTTAACGATGATGATGATGATGATGATGACGAGGAAGAAGAATCAGAATCAGAATCAGAATCATCCCTCTCCTTC